>Ga0213828_1002216_pt1 | contig 14490 bp, 13 predicted proteins | sample MC6MC0897MG_FD_180664 | JGI IMG/M metagenome (GOLD analysis project Ga0213828, IMG submission 180664) | Enriched soil aggregate microbial communities from Iowa State University, Ames, United States - MC6-MC0897-MG | ecosystem: Environmental > Terrestrial > Soil > Unclassified | place: USA: Iowa...
GCATGACGACGCTGACGGGCCCGCTCACGTACACCGGCATCACGCGGCTATTCGACGGCGCGCTTGAGATCCGGGGGACGTCGCTGGGCCAGGCCGATCATGCGGTCGCCCGGGTCGTGGGTGCGGTTGGCGCCGATTTGCGTCTGACAGGCGGCGCCACGCTCGACGGCTGGGTGGATGGACCCAGTCTCGCCATCGACGCGACCAGCAAATGGAACGTGCTGACCGATGCCTCCAATCCCGCGCAAGCAAACAACCTCAGCACCGTCGGTGAACTTCGGCTTGAAGGCAGCGTCGCATTTGCACCGCCCGCGGACTGGGCCCACGATGAGATCGGCCGAACGTTCACCGCCAACAATCTGGTGGGCAGTGGCGGCGAAGTGCAACTGCACTTGGGGCCCCCCGCCAACGGCGCAGCGGATTACCTCACCTTGAACGCGGGCGCCACGGGGCTGACCAATCTGACGATCAACACCGACGGTGGCTTCGGCGATGCCTTCAGCGGAAACGGCTATCTGCTGGTCAAGGCCGGCGCCAGCACGGACAACGCATTCCAGCAAACGCCTGGACAAGCTTCGCGGAGCGGCGCGTTCCACTACGTGCTGACGCATGGCGCGCTGGATGGCTCACCGGAACTTGCCAACAACTGGTATTTGATCAGCGAGACCCGCCCCGAGGTCTCGCTGTACTCGCAGCTGGGCGGCCAAGCCTTGAGGCAGTCCGAAGTGGCGGTGGGGACGTTCAATGAACGCATGGGCGCCACCGAAACGCTGGCTCGGAAGGTTTACCCGTATGCGTGGGCCAGAACGCTGGGCGGATGGGAAAACCGCGATGGCGCTTCGCGCGGCATCCTGCAGTCTCAGGTTGGAAGCCGCACGACGCTGGGCGGCCTGCAGGTGGGCACGGACCTCTTCGTGACCAGCCAGGGCATCCGCCGCAACAGCCTGGGCGTGTTCGGCACCGCGATGGTATCCCGAGCCGACGTGGATCATTTCCAGGCATCCACGCGTTCGACCATCAATGCCGGCCGCAGCGATCAGACGATGTACGGTCTGGGCGCGTACTACACGATGATGGACGGCAAGGGCGGGTATGCCGACTTCGTCACGCAGATCAGCCGCTATGGCGTGAAAACCCAATCGAACGGCGCGGATGGCATGTCGATGCAGACGTCGGGTTGGGGCGTGGCGTTGTCGGCTGAAGCCGGCAAGGCGTTCGACATTGGCGATGCGTCTAGTGGACTTCGACTCGAACCTCAGGCGCAGGTGATGGTCCAGCACGTCAAGCTGCGCGACGGCGATGATGACGTTGGCCAAGTGGCGTTGCCGGCATCGCAGGCGCTGCATTCGCGCGTGAGTCTGAAGCTGTCCAAAGCGTGGGGCGAGCAGGACGGCGCGCAGAACCACGGATGGCTGATGCTGAGCTACCGGCACACGCTGGGGGAATCGTCCAGTTCCTACCAGACGCTGACGCAAGGCGATATTGCCTTTGACAACAAGCTGGACGGATCGCGCGTGGGGCTATCGGCGGGCTACGACCGTCGGGCCGGCAAGAACACGTTCGTCAATGTGCAGTTGAACGCCGAGCAGGGATTGGGCGGCGCTTCGGGCTTGCGCGCGGTGGGTGGCTCGGTGGGGATCAAGTATCTGTTCTAGCGTTCGCAGATCAGGCGTCTGCGAATGACGGATCCCACGGAGGTACTGGCCGCGTGCTGGCATTGCACGCCAAGCCATTGAATCGCCCGCCCCGCGAGCATGCGGGGCGGGCGATTTCCGTTGGCTAGTCGTCCAGTGAAGGCACGGTGCCGATCTGCATCAGGATGCGCGGCGATTCCATGTCGCCGGTTTCCTTGTCGATCATCACTTCATAGGCCGCGACACCGGCAAATTTGGAGGCCATGGAATTCGCGATGCGGATGGCTCCGAATTCGCTGCTGGCCGGGCGGATTTCCCCGGGGGCGACGCCATTGGCGGCGGCGCGGTAGGGAACGACGATGTACTGAACGAGATGAGCAGCTTCTGACACAGGAATTCTCCCCTGGACGACAGTTTTTCGGGCGAGCGCAATGTATCACGTCGCACTGTGTTTTTGTACAGTATTTTTGCCGCGGTCGCCAAGATATTTTTGCGAAGCGACTTCGCCGTTCAAGGAAAACCCCTAGCGTTTCGCCATTGCCCGCCCTCCGGCCCCGCGCTTAGTATTTTCGAAAATCCTCAGCGTTTTATAAAACCAGGGGCATGGAATGGAAGCGAACCGCTACGACGCCTACCGCGAAGACACCGCGGGCCGCGCCAATGTGGCCGACTCGCCAGAGCGGGTGGCCTATTACCAGGAGCTGGCGCGGCTGGAGACCGGCGCGCTGTGGACGGTGGCGAACAAGATCGAGCCGTGGGCGCCGCGGTCGGCGTCCGTGCCCGTGGTCTGGCGCTACCAGGACCTGCGCGGTCACGTGCTGCGGTCCGCCGAACTGGTGTCCCCCGAAGAGGCGGGCCGCCGCGTCATCTACCTGAACAATCCCGGCCGGCGCGACGTGGCGGCCGCGGTGGGCTGGCTGTATTCCGGGCTGCAGGTGATGCGGCCGGGTGAGCTGGCGTCCGCGCACGCGCACACGCATTCGGCGCTGCGCTTCATCATGGAAGGACAGGGCGCGTTCACGGTGGTGGACGGCCACAAGATGACGCTGGGGGCGAATGATTTCGTGCTGACGCCGAACGGCACGTGGCACGAGCACGGCGTGGCCGAGGACGGCACCACCTGCATCTGGCAGGACGGCTTGGACATCCCGCTGGTCAATGCGCTGGAAGCGGGCTTTTATGCCGTGCATCCCGACCTGAACCAGACCGTCACGCACCCGGTGGACGACACCAGCGGCGCGTGGGGCGGCGTGGCGCTGCGGCCGCAGGTGTCCGGCTGGACCAAGCCGTATTCCCCGCTCTTCAAGTACGAATGGGAGCCCACGTACGAGGCGTTGCGCCGCTACGCGCGCACCACCGCGGGCAGTCCCTACGACGGCATCCTGCTCGAATACGTCAATCCGGCGACGGGCGGCCCCGTCATGCCGACAATTGGCGCCAGCATGCAGCTGCTGCGTCCCGGCGAGCACACAAAGGCGCACCGGCATACCGGCAGCTTCATTTACCAGGTGGCCAAGGGCAGCGGCTTTTCCGTCATCGACGGCAAGCGCTATGACTGGACCGAACGCGACATCTTCTGCGTGCCGTCCTGGGCCATCCACGAACACGCCAACCTGTCGTCCAACGACGACGCATGCCTCTTCTGTTTCAACGATCTGCCCGTCATGCGGTCGCTGGCCCTGTATCGCGAGGAAGCGGTGCAGGACAACGGCGGCCATCAGCAGCTGATCTAGTTTCTGAACGCAAACCGCCGCGCCGTAGCGGCCGGTTCCATCAACCTTTGATCCTCTGGAGTTCCCGATGCGCCTGGTGACCTTTCGCGCTCATCCCACCGCCGCCGCCCGCCTGGGCGCGCTTGTCGACGGCTACGTGATCGACCTGTTCCTGCTGGGTCAGGAAGGCGGGGTCGACTTGCCCGACGACATGTTGGAATTCATCGATCTGGGTCCGGTGGCAGTCGCGCAGGCGACGCGTCTCTTGGATACGTTCCGTGGCAACTGGCCGGTGGGCAGCGCGGTGCCGCAGGAGAACGTGAAGCTGCTGGCGCCCATCCCGCGTCCGCGCAAGAACATCTTCGGCATCGGCTTGAACTACGTGGAGCACGTGGCCGAATCCAGCCGCACGCTGGACACGTCGGCCGATCTGCCCAAGCAGCCCGTCATCTTCTCCAAGCCGCCCACGACGGTGATCGGACCGGGCGACGCCATCGAGCACAACGCGAAGATCACGCAGCAACTGGACTGGGAAGTCGAGCTGGCGGTGATCATCGGACGCCGCGCGTCGCGCGTGGCCGAGGCCGATGCGCTGTCGTACGTGTTCGGCTACAGCGTGATGCTGGACATGAGCGCGCGCGATTGCCGCCGCGCGGGGCAGTGGATCTATTCCAAGGGGCAGGACACGTATGCGCCGTTCGGACCGTGCATCGTGACCGCCGACGAGATTCCCGATCCGCAGGTGCTGGACCTGTGGCTGACGGTCAACGGCGAAAAGAAGCAGGGCTCGAACACGCGGCACATGTTGTTCAAGGTGCCGTTCCTGATCTCCGACATCAGCGCGGGCATCACGCTGGAGCCGGGCGACATCATTGCCACCGGCACGCCGGAGGGCGTGGGCGCCGGCCGCAAACCGCAGGAGTTCCTGTGGCCGGGCGACGTGGTCGTGGCCTGCGTCGAAGGCATCGGCACGCTGCGCCACCCGGTGGTGGCCGTCTAGGAGCGCCGCGCTTGAAACCCAGAATCAAGGCCCCGCGTGAGGATGCGGCGGCAAACGGCGGCGCCGAGATCGAAGACATCACGCTGTCCGAACAGATCTACCGGCAACTGCGCCGCGACATCATGCGCGGCGCGTTTGCGCCGGGCCAGTCGCTGCGGCTGGAATTGCTGCGCCAGCGCTATGGCGGCAGCTTTTCGCCGATCCGCGAGGCGCTGAACCGGTTGCGCAGCGAACGCATGGTGCTCACCACGACGTCGCGCGGGTTTCGCATCGCGCCGCTGTCCGTGGACGAAATGCGCGATGCCTGCGAGACCCGCATCCTGATCGATTGCGACGCGTTGCGCCGGTCGCTGGCCAATGCCGACGACGCCTGGGAGGCTCGGCTGGTCGGCGCGTTTCACGCATTGGCGCTGGCCGCGCGGCGCGCGGATGCCGCGCCGGGGCTGGACCCGGACCGCGAGGACGCATTGGAAGCCCGTCACCAGGATTTTCATCAGGCGCTGATCGGCGCCTGCCGCTCACCCTGGCTGCTGGACCTGTCCGCGCAGTTGTACGCGCAGACCGAGCGCTACCGCCGGCCGGCGCGCGCGCAAGCCATCGCGTACGGCCCTGAACGCGATGTTGACGACGAGCACCGCGCGCTGCTGGATGCGGCGGTGTCGCGCGATGCCGATCGCGCGGCCGCGCTGCTGGCGGCGCACTACCGCGAGACGGCGCAGGTCATCGCGCGCATCCTGTCCCTGCCCGAGGGACAAGCGGCGGCCTAGCACGCGCGATGCCGTAAGCTTGTCGTCCATGGCAGACCTGAAACTCCTCGAAGACCTGATTGCGCTGGCGCAGACCGGCAGCTTCGTGCGTGCGGCCGAGCTGCGGCACGTCACGCATCCCGCTTTCGGGCGGCGCATCCGTGCGCTGGAGACGTGGGCCGGCACACCGCTGGTGGAACGCCAGCGCCTGCCGGTGACGCTGACGCCCGAAGGCGAGACGCTGCTCAAGACGGCGACGCAGGTCGTCGAGCAGATGGGGCTGGTGCGCCATCGCATCCGCAGTTCGGGCGCGGGCGGCGAGGCCGTGCTGCGCATCGCCACGGGCCGCAGCCTGGCGCGCACGCTGGTGGCGGACTGGATTGCGCGGCTGCGGCACCGCACGCCGCGCGTGCTGACGGACGGCACGCAGGTGGAGCTGTCCACCGGCAAGGCGCAGGACCTGGTGGTGCGACTGGAACAGGGCAAGGTCGACCTGTTGTGCTGCTACGAGCATCCGGCGCTGTCCGTGCCGCTCAGCCCTTCGCGCTACCGGTATATGACGCTGGCGACGGACAAGCTGGTGCCGGTCAGCCAGATGGATACCCGGGGACGGCCGCGTTTTCTGCTGCAGGAGGGCGGGGCGCCCGTGCCGCTCATCACCTACACCGGCGGGCTGGCAATGGAGCGCATCGTGGGGGATCGGCTTGAGGCCACGCCGTATGCGCTGACGCCGTTTGTGCGCAGCGATTCGCTGGACGCGGCGCATGGCGCGGTCGCCAAGGGTGTGGGGGTGGCTTGGCTGCCGTGGTCCATGGTGGCGGCCGACTGCCGGCGCGGCGCGCTGGCTGAGCTGGGCGGGCGCAGCGACGAGATCGCATTCGAAGTCCGCCTGTACCGTCCGCGCGCGCGGCTGACCGACCTGGCCGAAGCCGCCTGGGAAGCGACGGCGAATCGCAAGGCGTGAATTCAGGTCTGGCCTCGGGTCCGGATTCCTGCGCCTGAAGTTCAACGTCTTTTGTTCAGTAGCTGGAGTTCAGCGACCATATCTCGCCGCCAGAATCCCGATCAGCACAACGATGTGCCGCTTTGGCACGGACTGCCCCTGGGCCGCGCTCGAAAATAGCTCCCGAAATCAAATGAGACGGCTCCGCCGTCCACCCACAGCACCCCAGGGAGAAAGTCATGAAGTCCATCTTGAAGCCGCTGCGTGCGGCGCTAGTCTCGTTGTGTGCCGCCTCGGCGCTTGCCGCGGCCCCTGCCGCCAGCGCGGCCGATTATCCGTCCCGCAGCATTTCGCTGATCGTCGGTTACCCCGCAGGCGGCAGCCTGGATCTGACCGCGCGCCTCTTGGGCGAGGAACTGGGTAAGCGCCTGGGCCAGACCGTTGTGGTCGAGAACGTGGGTGGCGCCGGCGGCACGATCGGCGCGCAACGCGTGGCGCGCGCCGCGCCGGACGGCTACACCATCTTTTTGGGCTCCACCAACGAAATGGTGATCGCCCGCATGATCAACACCGCCGTCAAATACGACAGCGCCAAGGATTTCACGGCGCTGGGCATCGTGGCCTCGCAGCCGATGCTGCTGGCCGCCAGCAAGAACTCGGGCGTGAAGACCGCCGCGGACTATCTGGAAAAGCTGAAGGGCGCCGCGCCCGGCACGTTCAACTACGGCTCGTCGGGCGTGGGTACCACGCTGCACCTGGCCGGCGAAATGATCAACCAGGCCACCGGCACCCGCGCCGAGCACGTCCCTTACCGCGGCGTGTCGCCGCTGGTGACCGACCTGATGAGCGGTCAGCTGGACTACGGCATGCTGGTGCTGTCCTCCGGGCTGCCGCAGGTGCGTAGCGGCAACATCGTCGCGCTGGGCCTGACCGAGAACAAGCGTTCGCCCGCCGCGCCCGAGATCGCGCCGCTGGCCGCCACCAAGGGCTTTGAGTCCGTGGACATCAACCTGTGGTTCGCGTTGTACGGCCCGGCCGGCCTGCCCGAGCCGGTGGTGACCAAGCTGCGCACCGTGCTGGATGAAACGCTGAAGTCGGACCAGTTCCGCGCCAAGATGCAGGACGCCGGCGGCGAAGTGGCCAAGCCGGGCGTGGACCCGGTGGCGTTCCAGGCTGAAGAAACCAAGAAGTACGGCGCGCTGGTCAAGGCCGCCAAGATCGAAGCGCAATAAGGCTGCGCGCGACGCAGCACACCATCGAAAGACCAGGCATCAAGCGGATATCACCATGGAATTCAAGCTCCCCGTTCCCGACATCGCCGCCGAGCGCGCGGGCAATACCGACACGCCGGGCGTGTGGCACTTTGATTCGGGCGTGCCGGGACGGGCGCTCATGGTGAGCGCGCTGGTGCATGGCAACGAGCTGTGCGGCGCCTGGGCGCTGAAGGACCTGCTGGCCTCGGGTCTGCGCCCGCGCCGCGGCAGCCTGACGCTGGCCTTCTGCAACCTGGACGCGTTCGACCGCTTCGATCACGCAAACCACGATGCGTCGCGTTTCGTGCAGGAAGACATGAACCGCGTCTGGAGCGCCGAGCGCCTGGACAACCCCACGTCGCCGGACCGCCAGCGCGGCGCTGCGCTGCGCCCGTGGGTGCGGCGTGCCGACTGGCTGCTGGACCTGCATTCGATGCACGAGCCGGGGGCGCCGCTGCTGTTGACGGGCGTGCTGCCGCGAAATATCGCGCTGGCGCGCCGCCTGAAGGCGCCGCAGCACGTCATCGTGGACGCCGGCCACAAGGACGGCGTGCGCATGCGCGACTTCGAGCACTTTGGCGACCCGGCGCGCGACGACGCCTGCGCCCTGCTGATCGAATGCGGCTTCCATGGCGACCTGTCGTCGCGCGATGTGGCGCGCGACATGGTGGCGCGGATGCTGGTGGAATCGGGCGTGATTGACGCGCCGGACCTGCCCGAAGGCTGGCTGCTGCCGGATCCGGCGGCGCAACGCGTGCTGGAAGTGACGGATGCCGTGGTGGCGCCGTCGATGAATGTGCGGTTTGCCGGCCCCTGGTCGGGCCTGGAAACGTTTGAAAAGGCCGGATCGCTCATCGGCTGGGCCGACGAGCAGCCGGTGGTGACGCCTTACGCCAACTGCACGCTGATCATGCCGTCGCTGCGGCAGTTGAAGCCCGGCGTGACGGTGGTCAGGCTGGCCCGCGACTACGCTGCGGGCTGAGGGGGGCGCTTACTTCTGCGGCGTGTAGCGCAGCTCGTCGAGCTGATAGCCCTGCGCCGTGGCGGCGGCCAGCGCCTTGTCCAGTTCTTCCTTGGGCAGCTTGGGTGAGCGCGACAGGATCCACAGGTACTTGCGATCGGGCGTGCCGACGACGGACCAGCGGTATTCGGGATCCAGGCCGATCACCCAGTAATCGCCCTTGAATGGCTTGAAGAACGTGACTTCGAGCTTGGCGTTGTTGCTGCCTTCGACCACCGTGGCGGTACCCGACGCCGAATCGATATCCCCGTCCTTGGTGCGGCAGCGGTTGTTCACGCCGATGGTGCCGTCCGGATGCGCGGTGTATTCGGCCGTGGTGTCTCCCACGCAATTGCGCTGGAAGAACATGGGGAAGTTGGCGATTTCGTACCACATCCCCACGTAGCGTTTCAGGTCGACGGATTCCACGGTCTGCATGGGCGGCGGCGCGGCGTGGGCAATGCCCGCCACGCTGACCGCCAGGGCCAGCAGAAATTTTGCGGTGCGGCGCATGGATAAAACCTCCTGATGTGACTGGTAAGGCCCGCGCGCGCACCCCGCAGGGGCGCGGCGCGGACCAATCCCTAACGATACGCCTTATTTGCGCGGCGCCTTGAGCGCGGCGTGATAGCGGCTCACGTAGGTATCGAAGTCTTCAGTGTCCGACTGTTCCAGGCGGAGCTGTTCGGCGGCGGACGCTTCGGCGGCTTGCTGATAGGCTGTGGCCACGTCGGCCGGCAGCGGCTGCGCGCGCAGCGCATCCGCATGCTTGCGGCTCAGCGCCAGCGAGTAATCGTGGAACGACAGGCCGCTGTCCTTCAGTTCGGTCAAGAGGCGTGCCGAGGGCGTGGTGTCGGGCTGGTCAAGCTTGGCGCGTTGCACCGCCAGCGCATCCGCGTAGGCGGTGCCGCCCATGGCGCTGTCGTACAGCGCCGCGTACGGCGCGATCTGGTCCAGCAGTTCGTGGCCCCACTGCGCCAGGCCGATGGTCTGGCCGTCGCGGTCCAGCGCGAGGCCCGGTTTGCGGCCTTCCTTGACGACGACCGAGAAGTTGTCGGCACTGCGCTGACAGTAACCGTTGGCGGGGAAGAACGGGCTGTCCGAGGCCGTGCAGAACAGCAGGAAGGCGTCGACGAAACGGGCGGTGGTGGCGTCGATGCCGACCGGCGAATACGGATCGATGTCCAGGCAGCGCACTTCAACGTACTGCACGCCGCGTTCGGCCAGCGCCGTGATGGGGCGTTCGCAGCGGCCCGTGGCGCGCTTGGGGCGGATGCTGGAGTAGTACTCGTTTTCGATCTGCAGCACGTTGGTGTTGAGCTGGATCCATTCGCCGTCGCGGTGGGTGCCGATCTTTTGATAGTCGGGCCAGGGCTGCGTCACGGCGCCGTACAGGCGGCCGAGGAAGGTGTCCAGGTCGTTGTAGCAGAGCTTGAGCTGCGACTGCGCCTTGTTCTGGTAGCCCAGGTCGCTCATGCGCAGGCTGGTGGCGTAGGGCAGGTAAAGGGTGTGGTCGCCCAGCTTGTCCAGCGCATGGTCCTGACCTTGCAGGAAGCCGCTGGCCAGCGCGGGCGCCGAGCCGAACAGGTACATCAGCAGCCACGAATACCGCGTGAAGTTGCGGATCAGGCCGATGTACCCGCGCGAGCGGCGGTCCTGGCCGGAGCCGGGCTGCGTGTCGAGCACGGACCACAGGGCTTCGGGCAGCGAAAAGTTGTAGTGCACGCCGGCGATGCATTGCATCGTCTTGCCGTAGCGTTCGGCCAGACCGCGGCGGTAGACGTGCTTGAGCATGCCCGTGTTGGACGTGCCGTACCAGGCGATGGGGATTTCAGGTTCGGGCGGCAGCGTGGCCGGCATGGACTGATTCCAGATCAGTTCATGGTCCAGCACGGTGTAGACGTGGCGGTGCGTGTCGGCAAGCTCGGCCAACAGCGCGTCCACGTTGTCGTGCGTGCCCGTGATGAGCTCGAGCAGCGACTCGGAATAATCGGTGGTGACGTGTTCGTTGGTCAGCGCCGAGCCCAGCCCGGCGGGGTGCGGCGTGCGGGCCAGGATGCCCTGTTCGTCCACGCGCAGGCCTTCTTTCTCGATGCCCCGCAGGGTCTGGGTCAGCATCGAGCGGTTGGCCTCTAGGCGGGCGAGGCGGTTGGCGGCAGTATCGGTCACGGATTGTTCTCGTTGGGGGCTGTCGCCGGATTTTACGGGGTGCTGGCCTCCTGTGCTGAGGGAACCAGTACTGGGGACAGGGACAATGTCTGGGCGGTGCGCGCCAGCCATTCGTCCAGGTCAGCATAGACGGGATCGGCAATGGGGGCGGTTTCGTTGAAGATCTCGTGCCACGCGGTGTCGTACCAGCGCAGCGTGAGCAATTCAGCAGGCGCCCGCTGGGCGAACTGGCGGCTGCCTTCGGCCGCCACGATGGAGTCGTCGCCGGCCACCATCAGCAGGGTGCGGCAGGGCAGCAGGCTGGCTTCGCGCAGCGCCTGCTGGCCGGCTTCGTCCACAAAGCGCGCCAGCCGCCCGGTCATGCGGCGCCGCACCAGGGGATCGGCGCGGTAGGCCTTCACAACCGCCCGGTCGTGGGAAATGCGGGCGGGCGCCAGGCCGTGCGGGACGCGCAGGTCGGGGGCATGCAGAGACATCCATGTCAGGGTGCGGCGCACCCATTGCGGAACATTGACGGCAAAGGGCGGGGAGCTGAGCACCAGCCCGTCCAGGTCGGCCAGCCGGCGCTGGGCGATGCGCACGGCGACCAGGGCGCCCAGGCTGTGGCCCAGCAGAATGGGCGGACGGCCGCAGGCCTGTGTCCAGTCCTGCAGCCGGTCCACGGCATCGGTGACCAGGTCTTCCTGGTCACGCAGGGTGGCGGGGTGTCCGCCGGAGCGGCCGTGACCGCGGTGATCGTGCGCGCCCACCGTCCAGCCCCGGGCGGTCAGCCAGCGCGCCAGCCGGTCATAGCGTCCGGCGTGCTCGCTCAGGCCGTGCAGCAGATAGATGCTGGGCCGGGCTGCCGGCTGCCCGTCTGCGGCCTGCGCGTCACCGGAGTGCCCGTCATCGGATAGCCCGTCACCGGAGTGCCGGCCACCGGATAGCCGGCCTCCGTCGCCCGCTATCGGAGGCGGGACATTTGGCGCGGCGGGCCAGCAATAATTGGCGAGCAACGTGCCATCGGGCGCGGGTGCCATGGAAATCGGCGACAATTTCTGGATTCCTCGAAATGACGGGACCCTGGAGTCCTCGGGTAATGACGATTTCATCGCTGTTTCGTTTCATGTTCAAGAAAGCGGGCGTTTTTTTGACGCTGACGTTGGCGTTGGCGGCTTGCTCGCCCAGTTACAACTGGCGCGAGATGGATGTGGCGGACGGCCACGTCCGCGCCGCGTTCCCCGCCCGGGTGTCGACGGAAACCCGCGAGTTGAAGCTGGACACGCACGCGTTGAAGTTCACGATGGCCAGCGCGACCGTCGGCGAAGCGGTGTTTGCCGTGGGATCGGCGCCCCTGCCACCGGAGATCGCGGCCAGCCCCGCGGCCCGGCAGGCGCTGGGCGTGGCCCTGATGCGGTCGCTCTACACCAATATGCAGGCGCCGCCGCCCAACGAATGGCCGCCTTATGGCCAGGAAATCGAGGTGCGCGGCAAGGCGGTGGGCAAGCCCGGATGGCTGCAGGCCAAGGTGTGGGTGACGGACACGATGCTGATCGAGGCCGTGGCCGCCGGCACCGAGGAAAGCCTGCCCGCCGAGCGCGCGCGCGAATTCCTGCGGTCCGTCGTCATCAAGCCTTGAACTCGAGCAGGCCCAGCCGCAGCGCCGCCACCACGGCCGCGCGCCGGCCCCGCACGCCGAGGCGGCTGCAGGCGTTGCGCAGGTGGAAATTCACGGTGCTTTCGCTGACGCCCAATATGCGGGCGGTTTCCCAGCTGGTTTTGCCCGCGGCCGACCACCGCAGGCACGCGGCCTGTCTGTCCGATAACGGCAGGCAAGCTGCCTGCCGGTCTGCCAGATGCAGGCCGGCGGGTGGAATGGCGCTGCGGACGGCGCAACGCGATGAGTGGGCAGGAATGCGCATCGGTGTGGCGGACATGGCGGCGAGGACGGGGTGGTCCTGTTGTGAACAATGCGTCCATGCTGCGGCGACCGCCCCGGCCGGGGCAAGCAATGATGCCGTGACGCATCAATTTTTTTATCTCTGACGGAATAGTCCATGTTGGCCATCGCGCAGTTCTACCTGTCAGCCATTGTGCTGATGCTGCCCCTGCTTTCCTGCGTGGGAATCGGGCTTTACTGGGGCAAGCGCGATCTTCCTTTCGGCGGCAACTTCATCACCACGCTGGTCACCTCCGTCACCACGCCCGCGCTGGTGTTCCATACCTTCGTCACCACCCACCTGGACAATCGCGCGCTGGCCGACGTGGCTGCAGCAACCCTGATCGCCCTGCTGCTGTGCGCGCTGATTTGCGCGGCGCTGCTCAAGGCCTGGAAGCTGCCTGTGCTGAGCCTTCTGCCCACGGCGTTCCAGCCCAATGCCGGCAACCTGGGCCTGCCGATTTCGCAACTGGCGTTCGGCGACGCGGGCCTGTCGGTGGCGGTGGCTTTTTTTGCGGTGAGTTCCTTCGTCATGCACACCATCGCGGTGCGCATGCTGCCGGGCGTCAACACCAAGGGAAGCTGGAAGAGCCCGATCCTGCTGGCGTCCGTGGTGGCGGTGGCGCTGCGTCTGCTGGACGTGCCGGTGCCCGCGTGGATCATCGAGACGGCGCGCATGCTGGGCGCGGTGACGGTGCCGCTGATGCTGCTGAGCCTGGGCCATGCGCTGGCGCTGATTCCGTCGAACGGCATGCGCGACGGCGCCAAGGTCGGTGCGATCCGCCTGGTGGCGGGTCTGTTGACCGGGCTGGCCGTGGCGTGGGCGATGGACCTGGAGCCGGTGCTGGCCGGCGCGCTGACGCTGCAGATGGCCATGCCGTGCGCGGTGGTCAGCTACATGTACGCGCGGCGCTACACGCCGCTGGGCGACACCGCGGCGGGCGCCGTGCTGGTGTCCACCGTCGTGTTTCTGCTGCTGGCGCCGCTGATGCTGTGGTTCTCCCACGGGCAGTAACGCCGGGCGGCGGGGGTCAAGTCCCGCAGTCAAACCCGGCAGTCAAATCGCGCGGTTAGGCCGCGTGGTTCAGCCTGCACCCGCCAGCGTGCGCAACTGCGTCATCAACGCATCGGGCAGGTCCAGGCCGTGCTTGACCGCCTCGTCGCGCAGCTTGCGGCGGCGGTCGCCCGGCAGGCGCACGCCTTCGTCTTCGAGCATGGCGTCGACCAGCGTTTCCACGCGTTCCAGGTAGACATCGTTACCCGCCAGCGCGTTGGGATCGATCGCCATGAAGGCCTGCCCCAGCCGCGCCGGGCCGCCTTCGTCCACAAAGAACGACTCGTTTTCGTAGCCGAAGCGCGCGCCGGTCAGCGCGCAGGCCATGAGTTCGACGATGAGCGCCAGCATGGCGCCCTTGACGCCGCCCGCGGGCAGCATGCTGCCGGCCAGTCCCGCCTTGGGATCGGTGGTGGGTTGGCCCTCGGCGTCCAGCGCCCAGCCCAGCGGGATGGGCTGGTTGTCGCGCGCGGCGATCATGAGCTTGCCGCGTGCCACCTGCGACAGCGACAGGTCGATGACCAGCCGCGCGCCGCCGCGTCGGGGAAAGATCGCCGCGATGGGGTTGGTGCCGAACAGCGGACGCTTGCCGCCCCAGGCGGGCATGGCGGCGGGCGAGTTGCTCAGCGCCAGCCCCACCATGCCGGCGTCCGCCAGGGCTTCCAGGTGGTAGGCCGCTTCGCCAAAGTGATGGCTGTTGGCAACGCCCACGAACGCAACGCCATGCTCGCGGGCGCGGGCCGTGGCCTGTTCGACCGCCATCGCGCAGGCAGGAAACGCCAGGCCCGAACCGGCATCGATCAGCGCCGCGCCGCCACGTTCGTTCACCAGGCGCGGCACGGCCGAACCGATGGCGCGACCGGTGCGCAGATGACCGGCGTAGAACGGCACGCGCGACAGGCCATGAGAGCTGAGCCCCTGGCTTTCCGCGAAGGCCAGTGCGCGGGCGGTGCTGTCGGCCATGACCGGGTTGGCGCCGGCGGCGGCAAGACCGGCCGCGGCCAGGTGTTGAAGTTCGTCCAGATAGATGTGAGCCATATCCTTCCTGTCGTGTGAGGCGC
>Ga0213828_1002225_pt1 | contig 14454 bp, 10 predicted proteins | sample MC6MC0897MG_FD_180664 | JGI IMG/M metagenome (GOLD analysis project Ga0213828, IMG submission 180664) | Enriched soil aggregate microbial communities from Iowa State University, Ames, United States - MC6-MC0897-MG | ecosystem: Environmental > Terrestrial > Soil > Unclassified | place: USA: Iowa...
AGCCTTATTGCTAACACCTATTTGGTTTATACTACTCACGTTTATTTATAAAATGAAAAAGAACTAAACCAATAGGCTAAGATGAACTGCCTTGGATAGTTTACAAAAGTGAACCTATCCAGGGCTTCTTTAAAAAAACTACACTAAAATCACGTCAATTATATGGCTTTAAAATATATTCATATCCCATTCAGTTGCAAGATGCTTTAATAGCTTTACCCCTGCCACACTATTGCCGATTGAATCAATCGCTGGTCCATAGATACCAATACCACAGCCATCAGGAAATGGAGAATTTAAGCTTGCGTGACTAGGCACAGCTGCCAGAATTGCTCCAGAAACACCACTTTTAGCAGGTAGCCCGATAAATGCAGCAAACTTTCCAGACGCATTATACATACCGCAAGTAACCATCAAGGCCTTCGCTAATTTCGCGACCTGTTTTGGGAAAAGCTGTGTTTTTAATTGGGGATGGTAGCCATCATTGGCAATTACTAATCCAATCATCGCTAAATCAGTTACATTGACTTCTATCGCACATTGTTTTAAATATACTTCCAATGCCTCCTCTACGGGGCAATCTAAAAAACCAGAATCCATTAAATAATACGCTAAAGATCGATTTCGATTAGCTGTTTGCCATTCAGATTGAAAAACCTCTTTATTCACCTTCAATTTTTTACCAACCATTTGCTCTATAAAATAGAGAATTTTCTCTATCTTCTCCTGTGGTGAATTTCCAGAAAGCATAGAGGATACTGTTATAGCACCCGCATTAATCATGGGATTAAATGGCTTCCCTGGGCGATGGCTTTCCAGGCGAATAATGGAGTTGAAGGTATCACCTGTTGGTTCAACATCTACTCGTTCTAAAACATAGGATAATCCTCGATCCATACACGCTAAAATAAATGTAACTACCTTCGACACACTCTGGAGGGTAAATAGTTCAGTAGTATCCCCTGCATTGATTTCATTACTAGATGGTCCAACAATTGAAATAGCTAATTGGAGAGGATTTTTTTCGGCAAGTGCTGGAATATAGTTTGCGCACTGTCCATTTTTTGCAAAGGGACGAAACTCCTCGACCCAGCCAGAGACAAGTTGTTGTTGTGAATTTGTATGTTCGGTTACCATAATCTAACTCCTCTCATATTTGAAAAAACAGAGCCTTCATAGTTCACCTATGAAGGCTCTATCCGAATCTATACTATTATTCTAACGCTTTGGAGGCTTTGTACCTTCAGGAATTAGGGATGCATAAGTCTCTCCATCCAAACGTTCCTCCCATTCCTTTTTAGCCTCCTCAATCAGTGCTGGATTGTGAATACACTCTATAGCGGTGCAAGCCATAATTTTTGCAGCCTGCAACATCCCCTTATGTGCTATTGGCATAATGCCCTGTGATACAACCTGCCACGTATGAAGTGGCGTCCCCAATGCCATACATACCGTTGTACATTGAACAGTTGGAACATTCCAGCTAACATCTCCAACATCTGTAGATCCGCCCAAAATAAATTCTGGTAGAATACCTGGAATATGTTGTGCAATCACTTGATCTTTTAACAACATCCTATCCTCTTTCGATAAGCCAATTAAAGCAGAGGCCTGAATGTCAGGTGAAAATGTCTTAAAAATAGCTTGTGCATGCTGTTCATCTTCTATTGTATAAGTTGGCATACCAATTTCAAGTAATTGCTTATACATTGCATCATAAAGTGTTTTATTTGGAATAAGATTTGACGCAGCGCCTTCAAATTCGATTTCTAATGATGTTCCAGTCATAAGTGTGGCACCTTTAGCAATATTTTCAACACGCTGATAAATCTCCTGTACTTGCTGTTTTTTGGGTGCTCTTACTAAGTAAGTTACCTCGGCATATGGCTGTACAACATTTGGAGATGTTCCTCCTGAATTTGTAATGGCATAATGCACGCGTGCCTCTGGAATAATATGCTCACGTAAATAGTTTACCCCAACATTCATAAGTTCAACAGCATCCAATGCACTTCTTCCTAAATGTGGTGCCGCTGCTGCGTGTGCACTTTTTCCAGTAAACTTAAAAGTAGCTGCATAGTTTGCGAGAGAGCTACAAGTCATGACTGTTGAAAATGTTCCAGGGTGCCACGATATGGCAATATCAACATCATCAAAAAGACCTGCCTTCGCCATATATGCCTTACCTGAACCATTTTCCTCAGCGGGACAGCCATAAAAACGAATCGTCGCTGATTGATTATGTTGTTCTAAGTAATCTTTCACAGCCACAGCTGCAGTAAATGCACCTGTTCCCAATAAATTATGGCCACATCCATGACCACTACCACCCTCTTCTAGTGGCTCGTAAGAAGTGGCACCACCTTTTTGACTTAGTCCAGGAAGAGCGTCATATTCACCGAGAAAAGCAATAACAGGCTTCCCAGAACCAAATGTGCCCATTAGTGCTGTTTCAAGACCTGCTACCCCAATCTCAGTTGCAAAGCCCTCTCTCTCTAAGGCTTCTTTCATAAATTGTACCGATTTTTTTTCTTGAAAATGAAGCTCAGGTACTGCCCATATAGCATTACTTAATTCAATGCTCGCCTCTCTTTTTGATTCGACTAATATTGAAATTTTTTCTTGAAAACTCATCTTTTTTTACCTCCTTAGAAAATGGGATTCAACTATGAATTCAATAGCTTCCCTTTTTGATCATTTAATGTTAACAGTGAAATAATACAGATTGCTGCAAATCCAATTAACATCCAAAAGGCTGCATCAAAGGACCCATTAAAGGCATCTACCATAAAGCCAATTGCCATCGGTGTTACAAATCCCGCTAATTGACCACCTGTATTGGCAACGCCCATTGCTGAACCTGTAATGGATGATGGCAATTTCTTTAGCACAATAGCAGGGAGCAAGGTAATAACAAAGGCAATAAATATAGAGACTACCGTTTGATAGCTGATAAATAGTGATACAGATTTTGCTGTAAACATTAAATACAATAAAATGCCAATGACTGCACATGAAATGGAGCCTAAGATTTTGTCCATCCCTCGTGGTAATTTATCAATGATAAAACCACTACCATAAACGCCTATAATTGTTGTGATGGCAGGGATTGTTTGTGCCCAGCCAATTGACATTAAATCAAGACCTCGATTTTTTTGTAAATAGGTAGGAATCCATGAAACTAATCCCCAGTTCACGGCATAGATACAAAAATAAGCAATAATTAAATTCCACATCAGTGGTGTCTTAAATAATTCCTTCAAGTTCACTTTCGGGGAAACATTCTCACCCCTCTCTACTTGAACGGCTTGCTCCTGTGGTAGATTGATATATTTCCAATAGAGCAAGGCAATAATGGCCCCTATCGCTCCGATAATGATGAACATCATGCGCCAGCCAATTGTTCCTAATAAATAAGCAGCTAGTAATGGTACAATCAGTGATACAATTCCCCCAGAGGTAAGCATAATGGACATAGCTCTCCCTCTCTCCTCCTTCGGAAAAATTGTTGCAATAATTTTAGAGCTTGCCGGCTGGAAGCCCCCTTCTCCAATACCAAATAAAAAGCGAATAACAATCATAGCCGTTAATGACCATGCAACAGCAGTCAAACCTGTAAAAATTGACCACATTATAACAGCCATCAATAAAACTCGCTTAGCGCCAAATTTATCGGCAAGCCATCCACCAGGAATTTGCATAATGGCATAGCCTAAAAAGAAAGCGCTTAAAATGATTCCTGTAGAAGAGGCATCTAAGCTCAAATCACCTGTAATGGATACAACCGCATAGTTCATAATGTATCGATCTAAATTTCCTAACGACCATCCTAAAAATAAAAGTGCAAGTATTAAATTTCTGGATTTTTTTGTTACCGAATTCATTGTCATTACATTCCCTCCCATATCTTGTAGCTCTATTGCTGCAATAGTTGTGCAAAATGATGATCGTCTAAATTTTCATTGTATCCTTTCGCTTTCCTTTGCAACCTACCAACTTTGGCTATCCATCTCTCCCGTCTAATAAAATCAAAACCCCTTAAATAACGACAATTTCGTTATATATTCGTATAATAATCAAATTTTTATGAAATGACAATATTTTTTTGAAAATTCCTACTAGATAAAACATAAAGAAGGATATAAGACATCTAAAAAACCACGCTTGGATCCTTAAATACAAAAAAATATCCCAAAACCGTAAATGGTTTGGGATAATTCTTTATTTAATACGTAGGACGATGCATAACAAGCTGATACATTTTGATGGGTCTACCTCGAGTATGCTGTAGTTCCTCTCCAGCTATCTTTGCTAAACCTACACTACATAAATCAGCTACAATACGCTGAGCATTCCGTTCACTCATTTGAAGCTGTGTCGCTAAATCCTTTGTCGTAAAATGCTTCCAACGCATCTTTTGAACTAAAGCCTGTATCTTCGTATAGGTTTTGATGCTAATACTACCTCTTTTCAATTTTTCAAGTATATCTGGATCTTCCGCTCGATAGGAATAGGATAACTCTTCTATATTCCCAACGGATTCAATAATCGTACCATCGTCCTGTACCATAACAATATCAATAGATTCATTTGCTTTCGTTTGACGTAAACCTCTATGTGCATGTAATTCTGCGTTAAATACAGTTTGCGCAAAGCCAATCCCTGCTGTTACCTTCCCCTCCATTTCAATGGACAGCTGATACATTTTCTCTGTGATGAACTGAATTTGACCTTCAATAGCTCCCCTAGTGCTGAAAATTGTATATCTCCCATTTCCTTCCACCACTAAAGAGCCATCAATTCGTTCGCATAATTGCAATAAATTTTCCTTTATGCGTAATTCCAAATATTGAATACGGTAGCCCTGCTTCATTCGCTCCTTCAAAGAGTCGAAATCCTTTATTTCCAGCATAACAGCACCAATCTGTGTTTCTTTATAATAGGATGTTTTAATTTTTTCCGTAAACAACTGCACAGTATGGTAAATTTCCGTTTTTGTAGGAGAAACCCAATATGATGGAACCCCCATCCTTCTTAATTGCTCATCTACTGACGGATAACAGGTGATGGCAAAATCAATTTTTCCTTCTTGCCAAAGCCCAAAATGGAACTCAAATAATTCCTTCGGATCAATGGCGACATCAAATTCCTTAAGATACATGTTCCTTACATTTTGTTCAATGTCCGCTAATCCTTCTGTGGCCATTTGTGCAGGAGATGGAATAATATCAATACTAACATTCTCGATAAATTTTTTTCTTTTATAGGATTCCTCTAAAAAACCTTTATAGATAGCTGCCTCCGAAAAAATAATATGTGCCAGCTTATCCTGTGAAACACTTGTCTGACTAGCAATTTTATAAGGTATGTATCCTGAAAAAAGCCAAAAATCTACATCTTGATTATGGCTCTCTACAATATCTTTCGTTTCAGTGGCGATACTATAAATATATGGAATAAACGTCATATCCTGATCAATTTCATGTGCTAATTCGATAATTTTTTCCACAGATTTAATTGGCCCAACAACACCTATTTTATACATCATAGCTCCTACCTTCTCTATCAATTACTCCGTGCATTTAGCACTCCTACTATTTACTGTAAATAGTATAGCGAATATGTTATAGCCTAGACAATTGAAAGCTATAAATTCTACAGAAGATTATGCTTTTCCTCTACAAAAAACCCCGAATAATAAGCATATTCGAGGTTTGATTAACACAATATTGAATTAAAGTATCTTAAACATCATTGCTATACAAATTCTTATACAGAATTTCTAGTTTCTTTGAGAGCTTCCCATAGGCTGTTTGCCAAGCTTTACGTGCTTCTTCTTTTCCTTCACCGGCAGGAACATAAAGTGCATGAATCTCTGCTACCTTTTTCAAGTCATTCTCTGCCTGCGTTAGCTTCGAATAATTTTTTACAACTTTTTTCTCAGAGGCACTAAGGGCATCATATTGGGTACGGATTTCTTTTACCTTCGTCTCCAAATTAGCTATATACTCACCATTTTCAAGCAATCCATTGATCGTTTCAATTAAATTTAAAGCTGTATCATTCGATTGCTGTTGCCCTTTTTCTTTATCAAGAATAGCTTGTCTTATCGCAGGGCTGACTAAACTCATTTGTTTAGCAGTAAGTTTCGCATAGGCTTTTATAACGGTTGTCGGGTTGCTATTAAATGATTTTTCATACTGCTTCATGAAGGAATCTACTTTCTTCACATCAGAAACTGCAGTGGTTAAAATCGAGGCATTCGTAATACGCTTTTTATCACTAGAACTCAGCTTACTATATTGGGCTGAGAGCTGATTAATTTTATCGATGGAAACGATATACATATCATTCGTAACAATTGTTGCAATCTCACTATTTAGCTTGGAGATATCAGGTGCGCTGCCATCTACTAAACGATTATTCAGTAAATCATCATATTGTTGCTTTGCTAAATGCTGCTGATTTGCAGGCAGCTTTGCATATGCCGTCTCAACTGTTTGAATTTTTTTAGCCTGCTTTGTAGCATCTGTTTCCTCTCTAGCCGTTTGCACCTTTTTATGGAAGGATTTCACACCAGACAAATCCTTACTAGCAGCTGTTAATAAATAATAGTTTGTCACAAATTTTCGTGCAGGAGAAGATAGATTTTTATAGGTTGCTGTTGCTGCATTTACAGCTGTTTCGAATTGTGTAAATGAATATTTTGAAACATCAGCAAGCTTCGCAATATCTCCCTTTAATGCTTCGGCAGCAGCCTTATCAGTAGGTTCCTTACCATTTGTGTCAACTGTAACCTTTGGTGTATTCAATAAAAAATCGTCAGCATTATATATAAGCGATTGTTGTAGATTCGTTAATTTATTATAAGCTTTCAATATACTAGTATAGTTTGAATTTAGTTTACTTTCCGCTACACCAGTCGTTTGACTTAGCTTCTTATAAGCATCCATGTCCTTTATCACTTTTTCAGCTGCCTTAAAGTCCTTCTGGAGTGTCAGGATATCCTCATACCCAATAATTTTTGCTGCAGAATTTTTCGTTAAGCTCTTATACTCATTTATAATGCGGTTTACATTAGTAACATGACTCTGCCAAGAGTAAACGGACGGGTCTATCGGATAGCTATCGATAGCGCCACCTATATAACCTGCTATGTCTATATTCAGCTTTTGGATTTGATTATCTTCTGCATCTTCAGCTTGAAGTAACGCTGTCACATAATTGGATGGCACTAATTGTAATTGTTTAAATGTCAGCTTTTCATAGGCGGATCGAATGGATTTGGCTACAGTAACCTGTTTGTTAGGCGTATTATTTGGTGATAATTTCTCAAATGATTTGATAAATTGCTCAACCTTTTTTATATCCGCCTTTGCATCATTTAAAATAGCTTGATTCTGCACTGTTGAGCGGTAATTTTGCGCTAGTTTGGCTATATCCTTTTCGATTGCCTCTACAGCCGTTTGTAAAGCTTCTTTACTTGCAGGAACATACTTAACAAAAGCATTTTCGTATCTTAATAAGCCTACAATAGCTTGATTTAATCTTCTTACCTCATTAATTTGCTCGATATCGGATGGATCTTTTAGAAGGTTTTTAATGCTAGTATATAAACTATCATTCACATCCAAGCTTCTCTGTAATAAATCCAGCTTATCGTATGAGTCCTCAATATCTTTCAAATACTTCTGTAAATCCTTCTCACTAACTTCTTTTATCTTATCTACTTTTTCAGTAAGTTTACCAATTAATTCCACATCAGCAACAGCTCTTTTTAAAACATCATAATTTGTCACATTTGCCTTCGCTGGAGCTGTCAATGCCTGATACTTAGCATCCATCGCTGTTACTTCACCCTTAAATGCTTCTAGGCTTGAAACATTGTATTGATGGTCGTTTTTAAGCAATGTTTTAATTTCATTAATCATTGAATTTGTCGGTTCATTCGATACTGTGATGACATCAGAAAAATCTGATTCTACAATTGCAGAACCAACTTTTGCTTTTACCTTAACCATAATCTCTTGCATGCTTTTGTCTAAAGCATCTTTTGGAATTGTATATGTGCCGCTAGTAGCCCCGTCAATGATCGTGAAGGACTCACCAACTTTATAAAACCATTGATAGCTATATGTAATTTGACTACTTTGTAATTTGGCTCCTGCAGCATCCGTCACTTCGGCTGTGGCCTTTAACACTTCCCCAGGAACAACATATTTAGAAGAAACGGCAAATGTCGGCTTTGCAATTGCCAGTTGAAGCGTATTGATTGTTAGTGGCGCACTTTTATATTTACTATCATTCGTTGTAATGGCTTCTACAAATATTGTTTTCCCGGCTGCCTCTACAGGTACTGTAAAGGATGCAGCAGTTGCACCAGAGATTGGTTTATTTGTATTATCATTTTCAACATAATACCATTGGTAACCTTTCACGATTGAATTCGCTGGTAAATTCTCAATAGAAGCCTTTAACACACCATTTACCATATTTTGTCCTAACACTGTCACTGTTGCTTCCTCTGCACCTGCCACTGTCGGTACAATAAGAGCTGCTGGAATAGCGGCTACTGTGAAAAATAATTTTTTATTCAATTTTTTTACCTCCTCTATCCATCTATTCAATTATATCGGTCAAAATTTTGGAATTTCCTTCGTTTTACGGAATATTTCTAAAAAGTGTATTTTCTCCTATTTCTAAATAAAAAATAATATTTTTATGATTTTTTCTATACTTAGACCTTACGAGTGTTTAAATACTGATGCCAAACTTTCTGCTCCTCAGCTGTCATTCCACCAACAATAGTAGAAAAGTCAATCGCCTGATGAAATAGGTCTTTTAAGTAATTAAATTGTTCAAATGATCCAGTAAATATTTGAAGCGAGGAAGACTTTGCAATCACCTTAAGATTCTCAATTGTTGTCCCATCTAATTTTAAGCATTTGAGATTTTTTAGTGCACCAATTGCAGTTCCATCCTCAAGTATAGTATTTTTTAAAATAATTTCTCGCAGCTGACGACTGGATGATAAACAATCTAGATTTTTCAAATAGCAATTTTCAAATGTTATTACTTGCAAATTTTCAAGGTGACCTAACTGCAATAAATCCACCTCTTCAATATTTTTCAATTGATGGATATCTAATTGTTTTAAAGTGCTAATTTGAGTGATTTGTCTTAACTGTTCTTTATTTACGATTGAAATGGATAAGGATTCTAGTGCCTGACATTGTTGAAGGATTGAAAAATCTTTAACATCTGTTTGATCCATTTCTAGATTTTTTAATCGTGACATACTAACTAACGGGGTTATATCGAAAACCTGTGTATCATTAATATTTAATTCTTGCAAATGCTCAAGGTTCTGTAATGGCGTTAAATCACTTAGCGGATTCTTAACTAAATAAAGTTTTTTTAAAGAAAGCATGTTCTTTAAAGGGGTTATATCAGTCAATTCATTGCTGGTTAAAATTAATTCTTTTACTTCTGTACAAAATTGTAATGGTTTAATATGCGTGAGTTTTTTCCCAATTAAGTAAAGCTGCTTTCTTTTGATAAAATTCTTTGGATTAGAATACTCTTCTTGTATGATCTCTTTCCATCCAGAATCTAAATCTTGCATCCATTTGGCAGTTTCCTCTTTGAAAGTTTGAGTTTCAGGGTGCAGAACAGGCAATTCAAGGGTTTTTAGCGTATCCAAAAAATGGGTGCTGTTTTTATAATTCCAGTAGAGATCGTCCTCTTCTTGTTCAATTTGATAATTTCCCTGAAAAATGGTTTCAGTAATAAATTCTAGAAAATCTGATAATTGAGTAGCTATTACATACTTTACTTCTTCATCACGACCAAAATTAATGACCTGGCCTATTCGCCCTTGATGATCTGGATCGACATCAATGCCAATATTATTGCCGCCAAAATCCTTACTAATAGGTATCCAAAAACGATTAATATATCTTTCTTTTATATATCCAGTTGGGACTGAATATGAACTCCCTGTCATTGCAAACTCGTCTTCTAACTGCTTCCATACATGCCATTCCTGCAAAACATCATTTAATGGTAAAAACGGTAATCCGAAAAACAAACCTGGTCCATCTTCCCGCTCTCCATTATGTATTAGATAGAGCTCTCTTAGTTCATCAGGAAATTTTATAGCCATCTCATTTTCAACCCTCTGTATCTCTTCCTCTGAGGCTGGTGGATTTAAAAAGGGCGAAAATATTTGGTCTAACTGAACCTTTAATTTTTCCATTGTCAACTTAATCATAGTCGTTTACCTCCCTATTCAAAATTCGAATCATTTTCTTCATTTAAACAGTTTTCTACAAATTCAAAAAGACTCTTTGCCTCAGTTGTTCGCTTTCCCCAATCATGCCAAAAATACAACACCTGTCCCACCACTCCTTGTTTGGTGGGATCAGTATCAAGACAAAGATAATCGCCTCCACCATTTTCAGCAATAGGAATCCATTTTTTATGCCAAAGCAATGGTTGAACTTCAACGCCATATTCTATATCTGGAAGCAGATCATCTGGGTCAAATTCCTCCTGTAGGAATAACCAATTATCCATAATTTCTGCAAGAGGAGAAAGTGTTAGATTTCTAACAAAAGACTCTACACCCACGTCCCATGCTTGTCCATTATAAACACTATAAAAACTTTTCATCTCCTCTGGAAAAGTCACACCTAAGGTATTTTCAATTCGCTGAAATTCTTCTGCCGTTGCGCCAGGCTGGAGATTCAATGCATCCCTATCCTTTTTCTCAATGATACATTTCCATAAATTGTCCGCTTGACTATTCAATTTCAAATCCCCTCACTCTAAAAAAGATTTATTCACATCTCTCACATATATCGACATGTTCACACATAATCTTGATGCAATTTCCTCGCCTGATGAGTAGCTAAATCTGCATATCTAACAGGGATTGGTAGACGGCTATCTTTGTCAATAAAGTGCATTGTTATATTTGTGGCTGTGTCTAAATCAATCCAGTTTCCACATGATACAAATATTGGCTTCACATTCTTTCTACTTCTAAGCGTACGCCCAAATACCTCTCCATCAATGACAATATCAGTAAATGCTCCGGCAATATTTTCAGGCATCGTGAAATCAATATTTTCAATTTTGTAGTAAGTTTTTGCTACTCCTATTGTTGGTTTCTTTAAGTAGAAAGAAGCATGTGTGGCAATTCCCATATGGCGCTTATGTAGATAACCATTCCCATCAAACATATATAGGCTTGGTTGAGTTTTCAGCTTTTTCACAGCTTCTAAAATAAGAGGCAATTCTCGAAAAGCTAAGAACCCAGAAATATAAGGAACAGTAATTTCATTTATATACGAAACTTGCTCTATCAAATTTTTTGATCTAAAATCAAAAACTTGTATACAGCAGGCTCCATATTCTTTATTATTTTTATGCCAATAGGCAATATCTACGCCAGCTACAAGACTAATTTGATTCTCTAAGAAATTATTTTGAAGAGAAATATGCTCCTTTAAATCATTTTGTTGTGCGATAAAGTTTTGTACCATTTCATCTTTTTCCAAGACTAACATCCCCTCTCTTCTACTAACTAAGCATAAAATCTCATAATTTCAAAGCAAAAACCTTCTAATCTTTACTTGTGCTTGATTTTGCACATTAGAAAAGATTAGAAGGTATGAAAATGATTCATGTTTTGCTTACTATTCATAGATTATCCTATGGTACTATGAGCATGCCTTTTATTACAGATATCGTAGTCATAGGTAGTGGAAGTATTTCCTTCATTCACTATAATTCGAATGGACATTCCTTCTCCTAAATTCGTATTGATCGAGAACTGACCATTAAAAGCCTGTACCCGTTCTTGCATTCCCCTAATCCCCATGGAATCAGCAAGAATAATATCATCCATCTTACAGCCAACACCATTATCAGAATAATTAATCTCAAATCCATCTTCTGTTTCAAATAGGTTAATTTCAACCGTATCAGCATATGAATGCTTCAAGGCATTATTCAATAGCTCTTGGAAAAGACGATAAATCATTAAGTTTAAACGCTCATCCTCTAAATAAAGGCGATCAATAGCATAAACTAAAACAAATTCAGCACGTTTATGAATTTTTTGAATAAGCTTCTCTAGGGCAGCATTTAGGCCCAATGTATCTAATAAAGGAGGCTTTAAATTTTCACAATAGCCTCTTAAATCATTTAAAGAAGCTAGCATATGTTCATGAATCTTCGAAAGCTTTGTTTGAAGATCATCCGTATTCTTCGTACGAACAAGCACATCCATTTCTCTAGCAATATGTAGCTGTTCTTGTAGGTTTGTATCGTGTAATTCTTGTGCCAATTGATATTTTTCTTCTTCAAAACGCAGCCAAAGTAATTTATTGAGCCATGGCAGTTGGCTTTTATCCGCTGCTTTCATATGCTTTAGCTGTTCTAATAGACCCTCAACCATTTTCGTATTTTCAATAAAATTATTTAAATACAGAAGCACTAGCTCTAGCCATAATAACTCCTCTTCTTTTAGATAAATAGATTGATTATGATCCACAACTAGAATTCTTTTATAATTCGTATCTTGATGAATAAAGGCAACGTAAAAATGAGCCGTTTTCTTAATATCCCCTAACCGTAGCTGCTCAATGAATACTTCATCCACTTGATTTTGTGTATATTCTTTTAATTTGCTCGTTGAAGTAACGGCATGTGTATGAAAATCATAGGTAAGTACATAAACATGATGGATTTCAAGATGCAGGGAGACTTCCTGAACAAATCTTTCTAGTAAATCTTCAATTTTCACCACTCTACCTATACTATCAACAGTTGTATACAATCGATGGATATAATCTCCCTTTGTGGAAAACAGGATTTTTCGCTTGCGATAATCGATCTTCTCTTTTATATAAAAAAGAGCGATTAAAGACAAAAAAGTAAAAAAGAAGATTTCTGTCATTCTTGAAATCGATAAATCAGTAATCCAATAAAGACCAATCATTAGCCAAATCGTAAAGGCAAAGGAGAAATTAAAATAATGACGTAAGCGTGTAATGAAGTATTCCATATCAAATAAACGTTCAGTGAGCTGAGTACAAATAAAACTATAAGGTATCAATACTAAAAAAAGAGAACAAATATCTGCCGAAAGTATTTGTTTATGAAAGATAACTTCTGGTAACGCGTATAGAAACAGAAAGGGCATAAAAGGAATAATAATACTGCTCAATAATATTTTTAATTGTGGTATTTTATATTTAAAATTCCCTGAAATCATAATCCCAAGAATTATGATAAGTAGTAAGAAAAATATCCCTAAGATTATATTTGAAAGCGCAACATGAGTAGAACTATTTGTAATACCATAAATGCTTAAAAATACTACTGATAGAGGGAGTACATACAGAATCTTTATATTATTGATAAACAACCATTTTATATTTAAAAAATCAAAGTAAAGCCTTAAAAAATGTATTAAAAGTACAGGACATAGCAACATACTACTACGATTTACAATAATCCCCACATTGTTTAATATTCCAGACGCACCTATACTTACATATGCTAATGAAACTGTTAGTATAAATAAGATTAATAGATTTAATAATGGTGTATTTTTCTGTTTAAGGTACAAATATACGGAAAGTATTAACGATAAGAAGTAATATATAGTAGGTACAACAAATACATAATAAAATTGTTGAGGAATATCGAATGGTTTTATCCTTACATGTACTATATCGCCATTAGGTTTCTCTAAAGTTAATTTATTTGCTGTACGTATTACGAATTCATACTTTACATTGGAAATATTTTTTATATCTTTCCCATCTACTTTTAATATAATATCTCCAGGCACTATTTTAAACTTGTTAGCCCAATCCTTGTAGTATGGATTTGTTACTATCCAATTTCCGTCTTTTTCTTCTATTTCAATATTTAAAAAGGGCTTACTATAAGATGTAAATAATAAATAAATCCCTATTATTACATATATACCTATAGTAAGCCAAAACCATTTAAATTTAGTTGACCTTAGTTCCACAAACGATTTTCTATACACAGTTCTTCATTAAACGAATCTAAGATCGCCTTTTGTTCAAGTTCTGTAATGCCAATAAGAGAAGCCTTATTTTCTTTTAACAAAGATACTACTGACGGATTTTGCTCCAAAAATTGAATCATGTTAATCATAAAATCTCCTCATTTCATATGTTTTTTATAGTTACACCTATTTATATGTTAATAATATCCTTAATAAGGTATTTTTAACCAACATTGTAACTACACCTTCATTATACTATCTTTTTACATTTTCACAACAATATTTTCTAAAAATTCCTAAAAAATAATAGATTATGTGCTCATTCTGCTTAATATGCCAATTTGTATGCTAAGACAAAATTAGTACACTCAATATGAATTGAAATTAATTTTTGTTGAAAA
>Ga0213828_1002239_pt1 | contig 14395 bp, 15 predicted proteins | sample MC6MC0897MG_FD_180664 | JGI IMG/M metagenome (GOLD analysis project Ga0213828, IMG submission 180664) | Enriched soil aggregate microbial communities from Iowa State University, Ames, United States - MC6-MC0897-MG | ecosystem: Environmental > Terrestrial > Soil > Unclassified | place: USA: Iowa...
CAGTTCGGGCGGCAAGGCGAACGGCGGGCGGATCAGGACGGCCAGATCCACTTCGCCCGCGTCCACCTGACCCAGCAGCGACAGCGACACACCGGGCACGATGCGCACGCGCACGTCGGGATAGACCGCGCGGAACTCGCCCACCGCGTGGACCAGCAGATCCTGCTGCACGGACGCAATCGCGCCGATGCGCAGCAGCCCGCTGACATGGGCGCCGCCGGCAGACGCCGCCATGCGTTCGGCCATGGCGACCAGCTCTTCGGCCTGGGGCAGCATCTCGCGGCCCTGCGCGTTCAGCAGGGCCGCGCGCGGACTGCGGTCAAAGAGTGCGACGCCCAGATACTCTTCCAGGCGCCGGATCTGCGCGCTGACGGCGGACTGCGTGAGTCCCAGTTGCGCCCCCGCCCCGGTGAAGGTGCCGTCCCGCGCCACGGCGATGAAGGTCTTAAATTCTTTGAGCACAATCAATTTTTTCGATGCTAAGACTCGAAAAATATCGTTTTGCTATAAAAAAAACAATACTTAAACTACGTCCTGGTGCTAAAGCCGACGCGACTGCGGCGGCCACGCGCCCCGAACGCTCATCTTTCCTTTGCCTGACCCGGAGCCTTGCATGTCCGCTCAAACCAACCTGCCGCCGTTCCACCTGGCCTTCCCCGTGAGGGACCTGGCCGAAGCCCGCGCCTTCTACGGCGAAAAGCTGGGCTGTCCGGAGGGGCGCAGCTCCTCCGAATGGATCGACTTCAATTTCTACGGCCACCAGATCGTGGCTCACCTGGCGCCCAGCGAGTGTGGCCACAAAGCCACCAGCGCGGTCGATTCGCACAATGTGCCCGTGCGCCATTTCGGCGCCGTGCTTTCCATGGAACAATGGGAAGCCATGGCCAAGCGCCTGACCGACGCCAAGACCGAGTTCGTGATCGAACCCTACATCCGCTTCAAGGGCGAGGTCGGCGAACAGGCCACCATGTTCTTCCTGGATCCGTCGGGCAACGCGCTGGAATTCAAGGCGTTCAAGAACATGGATTCGTTGTTCGCCAAGTAACCCGTCACTACAGGTTTCGTGCCGTTGAACGTAAATTCAGACCCGCTTTCTCCGGCCGAAACCCGCTGGCGCATCCTGCCCCAGGGTGACCGCTGCCTGATCATTTCCTTCGGCGAACACATCGACGCCGCCATCGGCCGCACGTGCCTGGCGGCGGCCCGCATGCTGCGCGACGCACGGCTGCCGGGCGTTACCGATGTGGTGCCCTCCTTCGTCGCCGTGGCCGTGCATTACCGGCCCGGCGGACAGGGCGAAGGCCCCACCTACGCCTCACTCTCCGAACACATCCAGGCTTTGCTGGCCGGCGGCATTCCGACCGGCGATGCGGGCGGACGCGAGGTCGACATCCCCGTCTGCTATGGCGGTGAACACGGTCCCGACCTGGCCGAGGTCGCCCGCGCGGCGCGCATTTCGCCCGACGCCGTCATCCAGTTGCACAGCGAACCGCGCAGCATGGTGTTCATGCTGGGATTTGCCCCCGGACATGCCTATCTGGGCGTGCACGACGAAAAACTGAACATTCCCCGCCGCCCCTCGCCGCGTACGGCCGTACCGCCGGGCGCAGTGGCCATCGCCAACCGCCAGACCGTGATCTACCCAAACCGGTTGCCGGGCGGCTGGAACATCATCGGCGCCACGCCGCTCGTCATGTTCGACCCGGCCCGCGAACCCGCCGCCCTGCTGCAGCCCGGCGACACCGTGCGCTTCGTGCCGATCGCGCCCGACGAATTCGACCGCATCCGGGGGAACCGCCCATGAGCGTGACGGTGATCAAGCCGGGCATGCTGTCCAGTTTCCAGGACCGCGGGCGCGACGGCTATCAGCATCAGGGCATTCCGGCAGCGGGCGCCATGGACGAGCGCGCCCACCGGCTTGCCAATGCCCTGGCGGGCAACGAAGACGACCCGGCCACGCTGGAAATCACGCTGACCGGCCCCACGCTGCGTTTCGACGTGCCGGCCTGTTTCGCACTGGCGGGCGCCGACTTGGGCGCCACGCTGAATGGCCAGGACATTCCCCTGCTGCGTCCGCTGATCGCGCGCGCGGGCGACGTGCTGGCCTTCGGCGCGAGGCCCGCCGCCGGCGTGCGCGCCTATCTGGCCGTGCACGGCGGGTTCGCGCTGACGCCCGTCATGGGCAGCGAAACCACGTACCTGCGCAGCGGATTCGGTGGCTTTGAAGGACGCGCGCTCGCCAAAGGCGACGTCGTCCCCCTGCGCCGGCCGCTGCCGCCGGACGGCGATGCCGCCGCCTTGCAGAAGGCGCTGTGGGACGTGCGCGTCTATCTGCCCGCGACGCTGGGCAACAAGCAGCGCGACTTCATCCGCTTTCTGCCCGGCGTGCACTGGCCGGAATTCTCGCAAAGCAGCCGCCGCGCGTTTGCGGAGTCGGATTTTCGCATCAGTCCGCAGTCGGACCGCATGGGTTACCGACTGCTCGGCCGCCCGCTCGCCATGAACCAGCCGCGGCAGATGCTGTCCGAAGCGGCCTGTTTCGGCACCGTGCAGGTGCCTTCGGGCGGCGAGGCCATCATCCTCATGGCCGACCGGCAGACCACCGGCGGCTATCCGAAGATTGCGCAGATCGCCACCGTGGATCTGCCCGCCCTGGCGCAGTCCGCGCCCGGCCAGACGCTGCGTTTCCAGCGGATCGAGCTGGAAGAAGCGCAGCGCCTGGACGGCGAGCGCGAGCGCGCGTTTGCCCAACTGCACGCCGCGCTTGAACCGCTGCGCGCGCTGCTGGCCTAGAAAGGAACCCGTTATGACCACCCGCATCGACCTCAATTGCGACATGGGCGAAAGCTATGGCGCCTGGACCATGGGCAACGACGCGGCAGTGCTGCAGTTCGTCAGCTCCGCCAACATCGCCTGTGGCTTTCACGGCGGCGACCCGGCCACCATGCGCAAGACCGTGGCCGCGGCATTGGCGCGAGGGGTGGCGCTGGGCGCCCACCCCAGCCTGCAGGACCTGGCGGGATTTGGCCGCCGCGTCATCCAGATCAGTCCGGACGAGGCCTATGACATCGTCGTGTACCAGATCGGCGCACTGGCCGGCGTGGCGGCCTCGCAAGGCGCGCGGCTGCATCACGTGAAGGCGCACGGCGCCCTCTACAACATGGCAGCCAAGGACGCGCCGCTGGCAAAAGCCATCTGCCAGGCGGTCAAGGACGTGGACGCCTCGCTGATCCTGTACGGGCTGGCGGGCAGCAAACTGATCGATGCGGCGCGCGCCGTTGGGCTGTCGGCCGCCAATGAAGTCTTCGCGGACCGCTCCTACCAGGACGACGGTTCCCTTACCCCGCGCACGCGCGCAGGCGCCATGATCGAAGACGTGGATGTGGCCGTCGCGCAGGTCGTGCGGATGGTGCGGGAAGGGTTGGTGCGGTCGGTGGACGGCAAGGATGTGCCGGTGCAGGCCGACACGCTTTGCATCCATGGCGACCAGCCCAACGCGCTGGTCTTTGCCAATGGCATCCGCAGCGCGCTGGAGCAGGCGGGCATCGAGGTGCGCACGCCGCCCCGCGGCTAAGGCAGGCGCAATAGCTAGGCGTCGTCGAGCGATGCCTCGCGGTACGCCCGCACGATGTCGGGCAGCACCTGCACCACGTACTTGCGCGTCAACGCCGCGGCGTGGTCGAAATCCCGGACGCGCAGGGCCTGGATGACGCCTTCCGTATAGATCGGAATCTTGTTGGCCTCCAGTGACCTGCTGGCCAGCATGTGGCGCAACGGCTCGATCTGTTCGTACACCTTGCCGAGCATGCTGGTCAGCGGCGCATTGCCGGTAAAGCGCGCGGCGGCCAGGTAAAAATCGCGCGAGGCGGCGATAAAGCCGCGCCCATCGAGGCGGCCCATCGCGGCGACGATCGCCTCATGCTGTGTGGTCAGTTCGGCCACCAGCGCGCTCAGATCGGGCATCTCGGCGACCTGCCGGATGCAATAGGCTTCCAGCTCCGCGCGCAGCATGTACAGATGGCGGATCTGGGTTTCGGTATAGAGGGTGACCCGGAACCCCTTGCGCTGGATGTGCGTCACCAGCCCGCTCAGTTCCAGCAGACGCAGCGCTTCCCGGATGGGGCTGCGGCTGGTGCCGAAGCGCTGTTCCAGTTCCTGTTCCCGTAACGGCTGCCCGGGCCGGATAGTGCCGTTCACTATCAACTCACGAATCTGTTCCTGTAGGAAATACGGAATCGTGGCGGGCGCTTTGACGTCCAATCGGCTCCCCTTCTACTGCGTATGCAAGCTATGAGACCCAGACAAGATACTAGAAATCTATTGAAACAGAAATAGAAATAATGTTTCACACAATAGACACGGCATCGCATGGCCTGCTGTGGACAGGGCGGGAAGGACGATTTCAACCGCCTGGCGCGGTCAGTCCCAGTCGTCGCGGTAGACGAATTTGGGCATCTGCCAGTTGAAGCGCAGGGCCATGAGGCGCATGGTCAGCCCCGCGGCCAGCGCGATGGGCACCGACGCGTTGGCCGACAGGCCGAGCGACATCGAGCCCAGATACAGTGCGCCGGTCACCAGCGACACGCTGGCGTAGAGTTCCTTGCGGAACAGCAGCGGCACCTCGTTGCACAGCACGTCGCGCAGCACCCCGCCGGCGCACCCGGTGATCATGCCGCTGATCAGCACGACGGTGATCGGCAACTGCATCATCTGCGCCACCTGGCAGCCGATGACCGTGAACGCCACCAGACCCAGCGCGTCAGCCAGCAGGAACACGCTGCGCAAGCGGCGCATGACCGGCGCGATCAGCGCGGTCAGGATCGCTGCCCCGCCCGTCATCCACAGGTACTCGGGATGCACGACCCAGGTCAGCGGATAGTGCCCCAGCAGCACGTCGCGCAGCGATCCGCCGCCCAGCGCCGTCACGCACGCGATGATGCAGACGCCCATCCAGTCCATGTCGCGCCGCCCCGCCGACAGTGCGGCCGTCATGGCTTCGGCAACGATGGCGACCAGGTACAGCGTGTGCAGCAGGGCGGGCGACAGATCGGTAAACATAGGTGGGGGGGTAGCTTGGGCAGGCCCCATTGTATTGAGCCTTGCCGGCGGGCGCGCCATTGCCTGCGCGCGCATCATCCCGTACCCTCAAACCTGCGTTGACAACGATCAACTCCGGTCTCGTTTCGCGGCGAGACAATGGAGACGTGCCCGACCGGGCGCTACTGGGCCAGGCAGCGCGGACGCGGGAGCCGCCCCTCTGGCCGTAACCGGGAGATTAGGTATGACCCAGCAAATTGGCCCCATCCTTCTGGCCACCGACCTGAGTGCGCGCGGCGACAGAGCCCTCGACCGCGCGCTGCAGTTGACCAAGGAACTGAACACCAAGCTGATCATGCTGCATGTCATGGAATCCCATGCCACGCCGCTCACCACCCCCGTCTGGCGCCGTCTGTCGCCGGATCACAAGGCCCTCGTCGAACGCGAACTCGCCGAAGACGTCGCCGCCGCCAACGTGCCGGCTGAAGTCGTGGTCACCAAGGGCGACCCCGTCGCCAGCATCATGGAAACCGCCGACGCGTATGGCTGCTCACTGATCGTGGCCGGCATCGCCCGCCAGGAAACGCTGGGCCGCCTGCTGCTCGGCACCACGGTCGAAAAGCTGGCCCGCCAGGCGCGTCAGCCCGTGCTGGTAGTCAAGAACCGCCCCCGCCGGCCCTACCGCGACGTACTGGTCGCCACCGACTTCTCGGACGGTTCGCGCCAGGCGCTGCGCGCCGCGCTGCAACTGGTGCCCAATGCGGACATCACCTTGTTCAACGCGTATGAAGTGCCGTTCCAGAGCGTGAGCAAGCCGGACGACGGCGTCGTCGACAACCTGTATCGAACCGCCGAACAGTGCGCCGAGCGTTTCATCGCCGAAACGCCCGAACTGCCCAAGGGCCGCCCGACCAAGGTGGTGCTCGAAGCCGGCCAGCCCGAAACCGTGCTGTCCGATTACTCGTTCAACCACCGATCCGATCTGGTCGTCACCGGCACCCACGGCCGCACCGGCATCCTGCGCACCGCCATCGGCAGCGTGGCCGAGCGGCTGCTGGAATCCCTGCCCAGCGACGTGCTGATCGTCCGGCTGAGCGGCGAAGAATAGGTTTTCGGCCAGCAAAAAGGCGGCGCTTGTGCGCCGCCTTTTTTTTGCGATCGGTCGGCTACGACTCGCCCTGCTTTTCCATGGTCTCGATCGTGCCGCGCAGCTTGCGCAGCAGCACGAGTCCCGGCAGGGCAATGGCCACCGTCAGCAGGAAGAACCCGGGCCATCCCAGGTATTCGACCAGCGGCGGCGTCAACGGGCCGGCCAGATAGGTGCGGCCCACGGCCGACAGCGCCGACAGCAGCGCAAATTGCGTGGCGGAGAACCGCTGGTGGCACAGCGCCATCAGCAGACCCACGAAGGACGCCGTGCCCAGGCCGCCGCACAGGTTCTCGATGCCCACGCCGGTTGCCATCAGCCACAGGTTTTTCGGGCTGACCGCGATCAGCCAGTACGCCAGGTTCGACACTGCCTGCAAGAGGCCGAACGCCATCAGCGACCGGTACAGCCCCCAGCGCGCCATCAGCGACCCGCCCGCCAGCGCGCCGATGATGGTGGCCGCCAGCCCCAGCACCTTGTTCACGGTGCCGACCTCTGTCGGCGTGAACCCCGCGCCGCGGATCAGAAACGTGGTGGACAGGGCCCCGGCGAACGCGTCGCCCAGTTTGTACAGCACGATCAGCAGCAGCACTTCCATCGCGCCGCGGCGCATGAAGAACTCGCGGAGCGGCTCATTCACCGCCTCGCGCAGGGTGCGCGGCGGACGTGCGATGTGCTCGGGCTCGGGCGCCCACAGCGTGGCCAGCGCGCAAAGCAGCATCAGCCCGCCCATCACCATGTAGGTGTTGCCCCACCCTATCCACTGGTCAGCCATGATCAGCGCCAGACCGCCGGACGCAATCATGGCAAGCCGGTATCCCATGACCCGGATGGCCGCGCCCGCGCCGCGCTCGTCCTTGCGCAGCACGTCCGTGCAATAGGCGTCGAAGGCGATGTCCTGCGTGGCGGACAGAAAGGCAACCAGCACGGCCAGCACGGCCAGCGCCATCAGCGTGGACGACGGCGAAAGCGTGCCCATCGCCATGATGGCCACCGCCAGCAGCAGCTGCGTCACGAGCATCCAGCCCCGGCGCCGGCCCAGCAAGGGCGGCGCAAACCGGTCGACGAACGGCGCCCAGAGGAATTTGATGGTGTAGGCCGTGCCTACCAGGGTGAGGAAACCGATTTCCTGCAGCGGCACGCCTTCGACGGTGGCCCAGGCCTGCAAGGTGCCGCTGGTCAGGGCCAGCGGCAGCCCGCTGGCAAAGCCCAGCACCAGCAAGGGGGCAACGCGCGGGCTGGTGTAGACGTTGGATACAGCGGTGATGACGGTCTCCTGAAACTTGGCCAGCGGCGTCACGGGCGCCGGCCGCGGGCTTGCGGCATTTTAGGGCCTGTTGCCCCGCGCCGTCAGGAGGATGCGTGTCGGAATGTCAGGGGGATGATTGTCAGGGCGAAGCAAAGCGGTACACGGCCAGCGTGCTGCGCCAGCTGGGAAACGCCTTCACTTCCTTTCCTTCGTTGAACGTGGCGCGTTCCAGGATGCGCAGGCCCACTTCCCCCGCAAGCTGTTCGAAATCGCGCAACGTGCACAGATGGATGTTCGGCGTGTTGTACCACTGGTACGGCATCTGCCCCGTCACGGGCATGCGGCCGCGCAGGATGGCCCAGCCGTGCGGCCAGTAGCCGAAGTTGGGAAACGACACCACGCCGTAGCGCGCCACGCGGGCCATTTCGCGCAGGATGTGCTCCGTGCGGTGCATGGACTGCAGCGTCTGCGACAGCACGACGGTGTCGAACTGCTTGTCGTCAAAGAGCGCCAGGCCGTCTTCCAGGTTCTGCTGGATGACCTCGACGCCGCGGCGCACGCAGGCGATCACGCAGGTGTCGTCGAGTTCGACGCCGGCTCCCTTGACCTGGCGATGGTCGCGCAGGTGCGCCAGCAGCGCGCCGTCGCCGCAACCCAAGTCCAGGACGCGGCTGCCCGGCTCGATCCACCCGGCAATGCGCGCCAGGTCGGGCCGCAGCGCGCTGTGAGCATAGCGGGGAGTCACGGAAGTCATTCGGAGCATCCTTCAATCGGGGCGGCGGCTTGCAGGCCCAGCTCGCGCGCGATGCGTTCGTAGTAGCCGCGCACCACCGCGTGATAGCGCGCGTCTTCCAGCAGGAAGGCGTCGTGGCCGTGCGGCGCGTCGATCTCGGCGTACGTGACGGGACTGGCGTTTTTCAGCAGCGCCCGCACGATCTCGCGCGACCGCTCCGGCGGGAAGCGCCAGTCGGTCGAAAACGACACCAGCAGGAAGTTCGACTTGGCAGGCGCCAGGGCGCGCGCCAGATCGCCGCCCGTGGTGCGAGCCGGATCAAAGTAGTCCAGCGCGCGCGTGATCAGCAGGTAGGTGTTGGCGTCGAAATAGCGCGTGAACTTCTCGCCTTGGTAACGCAGGTACGACTCGACCTCGAACTCGACGTCGTAGCCGTAGCGGTACGCACCGTTCTCGGCGGGTGCGCGCTGGGCGCGGCCGAATTTCTCGGCCATGTCGTCGTCGGACAGGTACGTGATGTGGCCGATCATGCGCGCGACCGACAGGCCGCGACGCGGCACGGTGTCCTGCGCGTAGTAGTCGCCGCCGTGGAAATCCGGGTCGGTGATGATGGCGCGGCGGGCCACTTCGTTAAAGCCGATGTTCTGCGCGGACAGGCGCGGCGTGCTGGCGATGACGATGCAGTTGGCCACGCGTTCGGGCAAGGTGATCGACCAGCTGAGCGCTTGCATGCCGCCCAGCGATCCGCCCATCACCGCCGCAAAGCGCTCGATGCCGAAGTGGTCCGCCACCCGCGCCTGCGCCCGCACCCAGTCTTCCACCGTCAGCACCGGGAACGCGGCGCCCCAGGGCTTGCCGGTCTCGGGGTTGATGCTGGCCGGCCCGGTCGAGCCGAAGCACGAGCCCAGGTTGTTCACGCCGATCACGAAGAAGAGATTGGTGTCCACCGGCTTGCCGGGGCCCACCATGTTGTCCCACCAGCCCAGGTCGTTGGGGTTGTCCGCGGCTTGCCCAGCCACGTGGTGCGAGGCATTGAGCGCGTGGCAGATCAGCACGGCGTTCGTGCGCTGCGCATTGAGCGTGCCGTAGGTTTCGACAGCCAGTTCGTAGGACGCGAGCGATTGGCCGCTCAGCAGGGGCAGCGGTTCGTCGAAACGAATGAACGTGGGGGAGACAAGGCCGACCGAACCGGGATCAACGGTATCGGAAGTCGTGACGGTTGCGGGGACGAACCCGCTGGCCGAATCACCGGCCAAATGTTGGGCAGGAGTGGTCATACGGACCTCTTTAGCTGGATTTATTGGAAGGCGCCCGCAAGCGGATCAGGCAAATCGGCGCCGAAAATTGGGTAGTGCGGCAGGAATTCTAGCACTGCTACGTGCCGGCTTCCCAGGGCTCCTGTCCCAGATACTCGTAGCGTTCGGTGTTCACGCGGGACACGCGCCATTCCACCGGCTGGCGGTTGTAGGAGAACGCGATGCGGCGGATCTCCAGCAGCGCACTGCCCTCGGCCACGCCCAGGCAGCGCGCCTGCGTGCGTTCGGCCAGGCAGGTCCGCAGGCGCTCGTCGGTGGCGATGACGTTGACGCCGAAAAGGTCCTGGTACAGCGCGTACAGCGTGCTGGTGCGCTCGCGCAGATGCGCTTCAGTCAGCCCCGGAAAGCGCGATTCGGGCAGGCACACCTCGTCGGCCATGACCACGTCGCCGTTGAGCGACAGCACATTCAGGAACTCGAAAACATGGGCGCCCGCGGGCAGTTCCAGCTTTTCGCGCGCGACCGCCGAGGCCTTCACGCGCCGGAAGCGCAACAGCTCGGTGGTCGGATAGGACTTGCTGCCGTCCTGCCCGACGATGCGGAAAAATTTGAAGAAGTGATGGTTGCGCGTGTGCACCGCGACGTAGGTGCCGCGCCCCTGATGGCGCACCAGGATGTTCTCGGCGGCCAGTTCGTCGATGGCCTTGCGCAAGGTGCCGATCGATACGCCGAACCGTTCAGCCAGATGCTTTTCCGGAGGAATCGCGTCGCCCTGCTTCCACTCGCCTTGCGCCAGCGCGGCAAGCACGGCCTGCTTGACCTGTTCGTACAAGGGACTGCCCAGGGGCACAGTCGGTGACAGGCTGGTGTTCATGGGTGCATCGCAAAAATCAAAGACCTCCAGTGTAGCGGCGCGTCCGTCATTCGCTCAAGTCATGTAAGTCATCTATATGATTTAGTTGACTTTGAAAAAAGCCGGGCCTAAGATTTCCTGGCCGTTGTGATCCGCGCCGCGTGCAGCACCCGGGCGGCGCCCCTGACTCAGAGAGGAAGACAATGATTCACGCCGTATTGCACGATGCGAAGGACACGGTGGCGGTCGCCGTGGTGGAAGGCCTGACCGCCGGAACGGAGTTGAACGCCTGGATCATGGATGAGGACAAGATCATCCATGTGCGCGCGTCGCAGGACATTCCCATCGGACACAAGGTGGCGATGAAGGACATGGCCGTGGGCGACACCGTCTTCAAGTACGGCGTCGACATCGGCCGCGTGGTGGCGCCCATCAAGGCCGGCCAGCACGCCCACGTGCACAACATCAAGACCAAGCGCTGGTAAGCGCCCGTCCATCGCACAGGAACCCACCATGTCCATCATCACTGCCCAGACCACCTTCCAAGGCTATCGCCGCGACAATGGCCGCGTCGGCGTGCGCAACCACGTCATCGTCCTGCCCGTGGACGACATCTCCAACGCCGCGGCCGAAGCCGTCGCCAACAATATCAAGGGCACCCTGGCCCTGCCTCATCCTTATGGCCGCCTGCAGTTCGGCGAGGATCTTGAACTGCACTTTCGCACGCTGATCGGCACCGGCTGTAACCCCAACGTCGCCGCCGTGGTCGTGATCGGCATCGAGGAAGGCTGGACCAAGCGCGTCGTCGACGGCATCGCCGCCACCGGCAAGCCCGTCATGGGCTTTTCCATCGAACTGCACGGCGACCACGACACGATCATGCGCGCGTCGCGCTGCGCCAAGGAATACGTGCATTACGCCACCGCACTCACGCGCAGCGAATGCCCCATCGCCGACCTGTGGGTCTCCACCAAGTGCGGCGAATCCGACACCACGTCCGGCTGCGGCGCCAATCCCACGGTGGGCAACGCGTTCGACAAGCTGTATGCGCTGGGCTCCACCCTGGTGTTCGGCGAGACGTCGGAGTTGACCGGCGGCGAACACATCGTCGCCGAACGCTGCGCCAACGACGCCGTGCGCGAGCGCTTCATGTTCATGTTCGACCGCTACCAGGCCATGATCGACCGCTGGAAGACCAGCGACCTGTCCGAGTCCCAGCCCACCAAGGGCAACATCGCCGGCGGCCTGACCACCATCGAGGAAAAGGCGATGGGCAACATCCAGAAGATCGGCAAGCAATGCCGGGTGGATGGCGTCATCGACAAGGCCGAGATCCCCGATGGCCCCGGGCTGTGGTTCATGGACTCGTCCTCGGCCGCGGCGGAAATGGTCACGCTGTGCGCCGCCTCGGGCTACGCCGTGCACTTCTTCCCCACCGGCCAAGGCAACGTCATCGGCAACCCGATCCTGCCGGTCATCAAGATCTGCGCCAATCCGCGCACGGTGCGCACGATGTCCGAGCACATCGACGTGGACACCAGCGCCCTCTTGCAGCGCGAGATCGACCTGAACCAGGCCGGCGACAAGCTGCTGGAATGCATGCTGGCCACCGCCAACGGCCGGTGGACCGCGGCCGAGGCCCTGGGCCACCGCGAGTTCGTGCTCACGCGGATCTTCGAAAGCGCCTGATAGCGCCTTTCCGGCGCCGGCGCGACCAGGAGAACGCGCCGGCCGCCTTAGCGGCATCCTCGCAACATCAACGACAAGAACCTGCAGACCCGGGCGCAGTCCGCGGCAGCAAAGGCGTACGCATTCCTACCCGGGCGTTATCCCCAAGGAGGAAGACAGATGAGTAGCGAACCGCATTATTCCCTGCACGATGCGCAGCGCCGTCGCCTGCTGGGCGCCCTGGGCGCCGCCGGCCTCTGTGCGCTGGCCCCGTGGGAACGCGCGCTGGCGCAGAAAGGCGCGTGGCCCGAGCGTCCCATCAACTACGTGGTGCCGTTTCCGCCGGGCGGCCTGACCGACGTGGCCGCGCGCCAGGTGGGCAAGGCGCTGGCGGACGCCGAACGCTGGAACGTGGTGGTCGAAAACAAACCCGGGGGCAGCGCCAACATCGGCGCGGCGCATGTGTCGAACGCGGCGCCCGACGGCTACACCTGGCTGGCCATCACGCTGTCGCACGCGGCCAACGCCACGCTGTTCGCGGGCAAGGCCGGATATGACCTGACGCGCGACCTGACCCCGCTCGCCGGGCTGGCGTCGTCGCCGATCATGGTGGTCGTCAACGCCAAGAGCAACATCAAGACCATGGACGACCTGGCGCGCGCGGCCAAGGCCAAGCCGCTGTCGGCCGGTTCCAGCGGCAACGGCACCCCGCCGCACCTGACGCTGGCGCTGTATCAGAAGCTGACGGGTGTGCCGCTGATGCACGTGCCGTACAAGGGCGGCGCGCCGTCGCTCACGGACCTGATCGGCGGGCATCTGGACGTGGTGTTCTCCAACTACCCGGAATCGCTGGCGCACGTGAAGAACGGCTCGCTGCGCGCGCTGGCCATCACCACGCGCGAGCGCAGCAAGGACCTGCCCGACCTGCCCACCACGGCCGAAGCCGGCCTGCCGGACCTGATTGTCGAGAACTTCACGGGCGTGCTCGCGCCGGCAGGCACGCCACCTGAACTGGTCCAGCGCATCGGCGACGCCATCGTCAAGCAGGTCTCGCAGCCCGCCATGCAGCAGTCGTTGCTGCAACTGGGCTTCGTGCCGCAGCCGCGCGGCCCGAAAGAGTTCGGCGCGTACCTGAAGTCCGAGGTCGACCGCTGGGCCAAGATCATCCGCGACGCCAACATCCAGGTCGCCTGACGCGGCCAACCTGCCACCACGAAAAGGAGCCCGGCAGATGCGAGTTTTGATATCGGAGTTCATGGACGCGCCTGCCGTCCAGGCCCTGCAGCAGCGGTTCGACGTGCAGTACGCGCCCGAACTGGTCGAGCAGCGCGGCGCGCTGCTCGCCGCCGTCGCGGATGCCGACGCCCTCATCGTGCGCAACCGCACTCAGGTGAACGCGGAGGTGCTGGCCGCCGCGCCGCGCCTGGTTGCGGTGGGCCGGCTGGGCGTCGGGCTCGACAACATCGATCTGGCGGGATGCGAGACGCGCGGCATCAAGGTCATTCCCGCCACGGGCGCCAACGCCCGCGCCGTGGCCGAATACGTCGTCGGCACAATGCTGTCGCTATTGCGCGGCGCCTATGGGTCCACCACGGACGTGGCGGCCGGAGCGTGGCCCCGCAATGCGCTGTCGCAAGGGCTGGAAGCGCACGGCCGCACGCTGGGCGTGGTGGGATTCGGCGGCATCGGCCGCCTGGGCGCGCAGCTTGCGCGCGGGCTGGGCATGCGCATCGTGGGCAGCGATGCCGCCCTGCCGCCCGACCATCCCGCGTGGCAGGAAGCAGGTGCAGAATCGCTGTCACTGGACGATCTGCTTGCCCAGGCGGACGTCGTGACGCTGCACCTGCCGCTCACGCCCCAGACCCGGCATCTGCTGGACGCCGCGCGCATCGAACGCATGCGCGCCGGCGCCATCCTCATCAACACATCCCGTGGCGGCATCGTGGACGAAGCCGCGCTGGCGGCGGCGTTGCGGGCCGGACGCCTGCGCGGCGCGGCGCTGGATGTCTTCGAGCAGGAACCGCTGCCCGCGGGCAGTGCGCTGGCCGATGCGCCGAACCTGATCCTGACGCCACACATCGCGGGGCTCACGCAAGAGGCCAACACGCGCGTTTCCGACATGGTGGCCGCCGGTGTGACAATGGCGCTTGACGCCCGCGCACGCTGACGAGGCGCGGCGCGCCTCACACGACAGGAAGGATATGGCTCACATCTATCTGGACGAACTTCAACACCTGGCCGCGGCCGGTCTTGCCGCCGCCGGCGCCAACCCGGTCATGGCCGACAGCACCGCCCGCGCACTGGTCTTCGCGGAAAGCCAGGGGCTCAGCTCTCACGGTCTGTCGCGCGTGCCGTTCTACGCCGGTCATCTTCGCACCGGTCGCGCCATCGGCTCGGCCGTGCCGCGCCTTGTGAACGAACGCGGCGGCGCAGCGCTGATCGATGCCGGTTC
>Ga0213828_1002241_pt1 | contig 14386 bp, 10 predicted proteins | sample MC6MC0897MG_FD_180664 | JGI IMG/M metagenome (GOLD analysis project Ga0213828, IMG submission 180664) | Enriched soil aggregate microbial communities from Iowa State University, Ames, United States - MC6-MC0897-MG | ecosystem: Environmental > Terrestrial > Soil > Unclassified | place: USA: Iowa...
GAGATAGCCGAATCTCTGTCCAATGTAATGTTACTAACAACGTTAAAAATATTTGCAATACTAAAAATATCAACTTTAATATTAATATCATTCCTAGTGTTAGGTGCTTTTGTTATAGGAATGTACAATCTTGTATCCTGAACAACTAACGGCTTAATGTAGAAGCATTTGGCAAATTGCGATGATATTTGATTAATTTGCATAGTGTTAAAGTAAGTAGTCTCACCTATTTTAGATACATTGAATACAACTTCTGCACCACCCATAGAATTACCTACTAGCCAACTACCGGCCAACGTCAATTTTATCAAACCTGAAAAACTGTTACCTACTGGAATATTTATATACAATGAGTCTAACTTAGAATTGTCAGCATCCCAATTGCTAAAGTTAAGTACTTTAGATGCCGACACAGCACTTAAGTTAGTAATATTTACATCATTGTAAACACCCTTTTGCCATGAGTTATAAACTTTAGGTTTCATTTGGTCCAAATGTTCATTAACTTCAGTTTTTAAAACATCTAGCTCTGTCTTATCTACCTTTTCATCAACTATTGCTTTTAACTTTTTCCCCATTTCAGCTGAAAGAGCCTTGTTACTTCCTCCAACTGTTAAATTATCAACTATTTCAACCTTCTCACTAGCACCGTTTATCGCATCGTGTACATCTTGACTTAATTTATTCATTGTTACAGAACCATCAGTTAGTAAGCTCCCACTAAATTGTTCATCACCAGTAGCAGGTACGTTTTTAAAAATCAATATACTAACATTATTATCTATTTGTTTTTCAATAGGATTATCGGGAATTGTTAGGACATAACCGCTGCTTGCATTTCCTGTAATATCCCATGAAATTGGTGGTAAGTAAATGCCATTATGGAATACGATAATTTCATCATTATTTTTATCATATAATTCTTTAGGTAAATCCCATGTTTTTTGATTATCCATAGTTGTCTGAAGGTTATAAGTATTTATATTTAATTTTAGGCCACCACCTGTCCCACCTTCTCCACCTTCAATCCATCCTGTATCACCTAAATGGTTATTAACCTGCCCATCATTCGTAATTACCCTTGTGTATGTCTTAGCTGTCTTCTGGGAAATGGCTAGAAAGGTTTGATAGATTTTGTCACTTTGATCATCTGATTTTATACCTACATAAACATGAAAATCTTCAATATCGTTTGGAAGTGAGACTGAGCCCGGTTTATTTTCAACATTCCAAAATCCTGACTCCTTTTTATTTAATAAAGAATCTGGTAATGTAATTAATTCTGGTTGATTAGTCCCTAAACCATGTGCCTGAACCCATTCCTGAATCTTATTTGCTTTTTCTTGCGCTCCAGAAGGAGTTTCAGCCCCAATATCAATAGAAGTTAAAGGGACATTGCCATCTGCATCAGGGGATTTGCCGGCTACCATTGAAACTGAACCAGTACCATCCACTCCCCGTTGAGCAAGTAATATCCAATCCTTATTTGATTCTGAAGGAACTGAATTTTTATTAGTTGTTAGGGATTGCCAGGTAGATCCATTGTAAGTTGTAATATTGTTTTTACCATATTCAGTTGTTGCATTCCATACTGAAGCAGTTCCCCATCCAGCAATTAATTGTGCTGCATTATTTGCTTCTTGAGTCGCATTATTTGCTACTGTTATTGCCTCACTTATGGCATCAGTTAAATTAGTGACCACTTGTGCTGCATTATTGGCATTTATTGTTGCTGCTTCAGCTTCCGTGGATAGGGTTTCCAATTTATATTTCATTTGCTCTAATTCGGCTTTTAAAGCATCTAAGTTCGCCATTAGCTGTCCAGCTTCACCCATTGCCTCATTAACTACTTTTACAGCAGTATTAGCGTTATCTGAGGCTTCTTGCGCATTCATAGTAGCTTTATTTGCTTCAATAATTACTTTTTCAGTATCTTGTAAAGCAGTAGATACCATCTCAATTGCCTGGTTAATACGTAAAATTAACTCATCCACTTCTTCTCCACCAGCTAAAATATTAATTTGCAGTTGTAATTTTGATAATCCTTCAATAATACGCTGCCAGTTTTCATTTATTTTCATTCGTTCTGAACGACTGACTGGTGATTGTGTTGTGTGTAGACTAATTACCATGGTTTTTCTTCACCATCCTTATTTACATATATAAAAATCTAAAATTAAAAACGATACTGTGAACAGTACCGCCTGAAACTGAAAAATTATTAACACCAACCGCGAGTGAAAGGAGTTTTTTATTTGTATTTTTAAAAACAGAAATACCATTTTTAAAAGATTGAATACCACTAATTTTTAATTCATCAGAGGATGATAAAGAATCATTTAATTGATACACTTCTCCTGTTGTGTGATTTGTAATAGTTACACTATTATTAAAAACTCCTTTTAGGGTTATTTCTAAGTCATTTCTGCGTGGATCCACAGCAACATTGCCATGATTTTTAATCGTAAAAAGATTACTGTTAAATGAGTAAGCTAAATCCTCATCCCAATCAAGACCCATCCCCCACGCCCACTTATCAATATCCCATTCCTTTAAATCTAAAGTCGTTGGAACAGATTCTGCATATATATTTTCACAAATAAATTGTATTTCTAGCTCCCCTACTTTCCGAAGTAGCTCATTTGGTTGGTAGCTATTTGCTAATCTGACCTTCCATCTCTTTCCCGGTTCTGTAGCGAAAATAATATAAAAATATTCCTTGCGAGAAAACAGCATATTGATATCTGCAATAAACAATTTATAATCATGGTAATCAAATGCTTTATACATAAATTTCGCAGTAATTGTTCTTCCACTAAAACGTGTGCTTGTAAAAATTGGGCCATCTCTGCCATCAACCTCAGTCGATTGGTGCTCTATTGAAACAGAAGGGATGTAATATTTTAATAATTTTAAACTGTAGTCACTTATCAATAATTCGCGACCATTCTTTAAAATCATTTTCATATACCACTTAACCCCCTTGTTAATGCATGGATGCTTGCATTATTATATTGTCTACCACTTACGACATCTACTACCGATTCACCAATAATTTGGCCATCTAATACAGATTGTAGAATAATGGTAGAAGGCGATGAATTTTGAGAAGCAGTGTTATTTTTGAGTTTTTGTTTTGGCGATAATGAAGAGGGTTCATGCAAATTGCTATTTTCCAATAGTTTACTAATATTTGTAGCCTTTTTCATAATTGAATCAAATCCACTAGCAAAACTTCCACCAGCAGCCTGAACTATTGGAGATGCGGGATTGAAATTAAGTACTTTTTCTAGGGTCTGTGAAACACCTTTGATAATATTATTTACAGATTGTTGTAAAGTTGATTGCATTCCTGTCATACCATCGATTAAACCTTGAATAGCATTCTTCCCAATTTCATTCATTGATCCTAAAGTTTCCTCTGTTCCAAGAACGACCTCTTTTATTTTTGCTTGCCATTCACTATTTAATGTTGCCAATTCTGAATTTGCTGTTTGTCGTAGGTCCTCGATTTTAGCCTTTGTTTCTTGTTGTAATGGTTCTAGCTCCTTTATTGCCGCTTCACGTGCAATTAATAGCTTTTTCTCATATAACTCTTGATATTGCATCAGTTCCGCATCAGTCATTCGATTTAAAGCTTCTAGCTGTGCAAGGACACTTGGGCCCATTGCTTCAAGTTCATCTATAATATCACTAGATAATCCGCGATATTCTAGCTTTGATAACTCGATTCTCCATTGGGATAAGCTATTCACCTGCTCACTTAAATCCTGCGTCAATTTAGAGGAGTCTACAGGATCAGAAATTTTTACTTCATCAAATAACCCAAAGTAACCTTTGATGCTTTTTATTCGGCTTTCTAAAGCATTCTTATAAGCATCATTATGCTTTTGCTCTTCATCCAATAATTTCTTGTTAATATCCTGCGTCTGCTTTAAATAATCATTATTGATGGTTTTAATTTTTTCGCTTATTTCTTTTTTCGTATTATAGAATTTGTCTTCATAATAAATACGTTCATCTGTTCCTGCTTCATATTGAGATAAATACCCCTCATAAATTTTCAATTCTTCAGCAAGAGATATCGAATTGTATTTTTTACGTTTCTCAATATATTCTTTTTCTTTCTCGAATTGATCTTTCGCCATTTCAGAGTAGGCTTTTTTAAACTCTTTTAGTGCGTTTGTCTTTTCTTTTGTACCATCTTTAAATAATGAAGCACTGTATCGCCAAAATTCTGCTTCTTGTTTAGCTGTCATTTCTCCAGCTGATTTTTGGGCTTCGACATATTCTTTTAAGGCATTGAATTTTACATTTGCAGAATTAGATTCAATTTTTTCTATCTTTTCAGCGTATTGTTTTGTAACCGTTTCTTTATCCTTCAATGCCTGCTCTTCAATTTTTTTGATTTGAGCTATTTGATCAGCTGTAAGTGCTACCTGTTTTTTTGCTGCATTGTTTTTGATTGTAGTAATTTTCTCTGCTGCATGTTGCGAAATTTCAATACTTTTATCCTCAGCCAGTTTCTGTAATGCTTCAACTTCAACTGAATTGGCTTTTATTACATCGCTTATGATTTGTTGGACTTTTTCAATTTCCTCTTTAGAAATAGATAAATGTTGTGTGAAATTCGGAATTGAAGCCTCTGCCAATTTCTCAGCAGCTCTGTTTACTCCCTCAGTACCTTGCTCAATCCCAATTGCTAACCCTTCGCCAACACCTTTGCCGATTGCAATCATAACACGTGAAGGAGAATTGATTTTCAATGTACCCTTTATCGCATCACCTATTGATGTGGCTATAGACTTTGCCTTTTTCCATACAAAATCCTTCATATCACCAATACCATTAATTAAACCTTGTATAATATCTTTACCAATTTTGCGCAAATCAAGGGCACTGAAAATGCCAAGTATTTTATCCCAAATATCAGAAATACTTTTTTTAACCTCGCCCATCTTTGTTTCTATGGCTATTTTAAAGTCAAGAAATTTTTGAATAGTGTTTGAAACAAGCTGTATTGCTGTATTTACCACTGTTGCTTTAATAGATTCCCATACATTAATCAAATAGTTTTTTATTGTATTAAAAGTATTTGTTGTCGTCTGACTAAACTTTGTCCATCCCGAAACAACTGATTCAAGAATATTTACTACTACTCCTATAATCGCGTTTTTCAAATTTATCCAAACATCACTCAAAAATAACTTTATTGCATTAAATACACTTTCAGTAGCTTCTTTTAAATTATTCCATCTAATCTCTACCTCACTATAAATAGCATCTAAAGCGCCTGTAAAAATTCCTTTTATAAATTCCCAAGCAGCAGAGAAATAGTTGCTTATTCCTTCAAATATTTCTGTAGTGACCTCACTCATAGTGTTAAATACATTCACTACTTGATCAATAATAGTTGAAACAATATCTATAATTGTAGTAGAAATGACATCCCATATAGTAGTAGCAAGGTCAACTATTGATGTCCAAATATCTGATAGGATTCCTATAAAACCAGTCCATATCTCTAGAGCCCCGTCTATAGTTGACGTCCATAATTCGGAAAGTAGTTGGCTAAACTCTTCCCATGCTATTGAAGCCGTTTCTGTAATGCTTATCCATAATTCAGAGAAGAAGTTAACCATCCCTTCCCATATTTCTATGGCACCGTCTTTGGTTGACGTCCATAATTCGGAAAGTAGTTGGCTAAACTCTTCCCATGCTATTGAAGCCGTTTCTGTAATGCTTGTCCATAATTCAGAGAAGAAGTTAACCATCCCTTCCCATATTTCTATGGCCCCGTCTTTGGTTGACGTCCATAATTCGGAAAGTAGTTGGCTAAACTCTTCCCATGCTATTGAAGCCGCTTCTGTAATGCTTGTCCATAATTCAGAGAAGAAGTTAACCATTCCTTCCCATATTTCTATGGCCCCGTCTTTGGTTGACGTCCATAATTCGGAGAGAAACTGACTAAACCCTTTCCATACAGTTGAAGCTACTTCTGTGATATTTGTCCATAATTCTGAGAAAAAGTTTGCTATACCTTCCCAAATTTCAACTGCTTTTGCACTTACTACATCCCAATTTTTATATAATGCTATCCCAGCACCTATTAGTCCTGTAATACCAACTACTATCCATCCAATTGGTCCAGATAATACTGCAAAAATAGACCCCAAGCTACTAAATATCCCAACGATTGTACTAACTGTTGAGATTAATGTTCCAAACGCCAGGAGAATTGGGCCAATTACAGTTATAATCCCTCCAGTAATAACAATGAATTTTTTTGTACCTTCGCTAAGATTAGAGAACTTTTCAATCCATGGCTGAAGTTTTTCTAAAAAACTTTTAACAATTGGTATTAAAATTTTCCCTATACTTATCCCAATATCTAATAGCTGGTTTTTCATAATTCCTATTTGTGATTCTGTAGTTTGATAACGCTCAGCTGCTTTATCTGATAAAGCTGTGTTTTCCTTCCAGGCAGCTGAAGATGAATTAACAGCTGATGTAAGTAAATCAGAGGCACCCGCCATGCTCAAAAGTACATCCGTTTCGTTTCCACTTACACCTAAATCTGCAAGCACGCTTTTTAGATTAGCACCTCCCTCTGATGTTTCAGCTAATCCCTTCACTAATGCATCTAACGCAGAGGCTGCATCTGTTTCAAAGGCTTTTTTAAAATCTGCACTAGACATGTTAGCAGCCTTCGCAAATCCAGATAAACTTTCTCCACCATCACCCACTGCTTTCTGAATTTTTTGGAAAACCGAAGACATTGCTGCTCCTCCAGTTTCAGCATCAATACCTAGACTGGACATTGTAGCAGCTAACCCCATAATTTGCGCTTCTGTTAAACCAATTTTTGAAGCTTGCTCCGCAAATCCCTTTCCCATTGACATGATGTCAGAGGCTGCAATTCCCATAGTGCTACTAAGCTCAGTAATTGAAGAGCCTAGTCGATCAAAATCACCTTGTCCCATACCTACAATGTTAGCAAAATCAGCAAATTCCTGTGCTGCCTGCTCTCGAGTCATACTTGTAGAGTTTCCCATATCGATTACTGTACGGGAAAAAGATAAAAGATGTTCTTCAGCAATTCCTAATTGGCTAGCTGATTCAACAACTCCCGCAATTTCTGTAGCACTAACTGGAAGCTCTTTAGCCATACCTCTTATACCATCTTCAAGCTTTTTAAAATTTTCCTCGCTAGTATTTACTGTTTGACGAACCCCAGTAAAAGCACTTTCAAAATCGATTGCTGCATTTAGGGCATAAGCACCAAAATCTTTTATAGGAGCTGTAACTGTGGATATGCTTTCGCCAACAGATTTCACTTTTCCACCAAACTCCTGAAATTTGTTCCATTTTGATGTTTGTCCACCTAATTGATTATCAACGTCCGTCAATTGTGTGCTTAAGCGATTATATTCAGCAACAGCTTCATTAACTGCAATTGCTTGTTGTTCAAGAGCTTCTGTATTTGCTGTTCCGGAGGCAAGCAATTCATCATATTTTTTACGTTGCTCACCCAATTTAAATCTTGACGCCTCAACTGATCTTGTAAGTACATCATGCTTTTGTGATAAGCCCTCTATGGAATTTTCATATTCATTGCCAAGTGCTTGTATAGCCTGTAATTCTGCACCCATTGCAGTCAAATGTCGTATAGATTGTTCAATGGATCCATCAAAATTAGAAGTATTTAGTCTTAGCTCAACTGGACCAATTTCCGTCATTCCCTATCACCGCCTTTGTCTATCACAACCATGAAATTTCATCGGCTGTAACCTCATATATTTCATCGAAATCACCTGTAAGTTCAAACCAAAAATGAATATCCATTTCGTCAACTTCATGTAATTTGTAACCCTCTTTTATTAATTCTCGATAAAATGCTTTAATTTGTTGGTAAGGCGTTATACCACTAACTTTCCCTCATCATTATTCTGGACAGGTTTAGTTTCAAGCCCACCAATATTCAGCACATTATTGAACACGCGCATAATTTCTTCCTGCAATTTTCCAGCTTCTAGGCCATCCCATACATCATCAATTGTGAATTGATTATCAAATACGTGAACAACAAAGGAAATCATTTCATCAAATGTTTCAACTGAAATTTCATTGCCTTCTTTACGCATTTTTTCGTTCATTTTTAAAGCATTACGGAAAACTCGTGCTTTTACAAAATCATTTGAAAATATTTTCTCTTGTCCATCTATCTTTAATGTTATTTGCATAGCTCATCCATCCTTTTCTAGTAGCCTTTTTTTAAACCATTTGCCAAATTTTATTTGCTCAACCCTCAATGTTGATTACCTGCAACAAAAAAAGAAGAAACCCTTTAAGGGCTTCTCTCTAATTATGGTGTTTCTACTGTTTCATTTGGTTTTGCAACAGATTTAAAGAATGTTTCTGCTGTTACTGTTACCCCTACATCTCGTGTATCTACTGTATGTTTAATAACACCATCAATCAATGGTAATGCCTCACCACCAAATGGATATACTTTGTAACTTGTTTCACCTTTTTTACGAGTTGTATTTGTTTCTTCACCTGGTTTTAATTTTGCTTTTAATAGCCAAACCAGCTTAGATCCTGATTCAAAGCCAATTGCAATCGAGTTAGGTGTATCATTTGCATTTGTAATAATACCACCCTCTGCAGATTTTTTATGTCCATACCAATCTACTAGCACATCAGTTGGTAAATCAGCTGTTTCTCCTGCAATAGTAATTGAATCCAACTGCGCTTCCTGATCTACTACTCGATCACCTGCATCTAAATGTGCTTCTGAAAAGTTTGGTGTAAGTGTCAAGGAAATAGGCATCGTTAAAGTTTTCACTTCACCCCATGTCTCTGTCTGCTCATTTGTCATTAGTGCATAGTGAATACGTTTTAAGCTAATTTTTTGTGGTTTTTCATTTACTGTTGTCATTTACATGACCTCCTAATTGTTTATTATTTTTCATCAAAGAAAGCGAATTGTAATACCCTGTTATAGTAAGTTTCGCTAGCTGTATAAGGTTCATCATATTCTAGAGTACGTTCAAAGCCTGCATTTCCCATCAATTGTTTAATGCTTTCTACAATCTGATGAAAATTCGAATTAGACCATACATTCATTTGTATAAGCCGCTCTGTTTCAACTTCAATACCGCCAGCTTCAAAAACTGGCTTCGCACTTATTTCTAAAAAAATGATAAACTGGTTTGGTTTTGGTGAACCTGTAGGAAATCCATTAAAAATAACGGGCAGACCTAATGGCTCTAAAATAGTAGGTATATGATTCATTAGATCTATCATATTTTTCTCCTATCTTCGTATATGAGATAAAGTATCGAACAAGCATATTAAATTCAGAAAATGTCTCCCTTCAGCATTTGAAATATTGCACTTCTAAAATAAAGTAATAATTCCAATAGTGTTTGCTGACAGTGAGTGATTTTAAAAAAACAAAAAACGTCTGCTGATGAGAAATCAGTAGACGTTTCTATTTTTTCTCGCTTATTCAATTGTTTCACCTCCTTTCAAGGTGCTTATCATCTAGCCTTCGATCATTTTTCTAACACCAGCCGTACTGTTTGAAATCATTTGTTTCAAAGTTGATTCTTTCTTCTTCAGCCTCTCTAACCCATTTCTATCAATCCACTTCATTTCCCGATGTAATTCTCTTAATTCTGCATAAAGTTTACGTGTCCTTTCATCAGTATAAAAACATATATACTCTCGACCACATTTTGGACAAGAAAAATAGGTTTTTTCAATTGTATGGTCTAGTCTGTCTTTTTTAAAATGTTGTATATAGAATTTATGACCACAGGATTTATTGCACTTTGCATATATTGGCTCCATCTACACACTTCCCTTCAAAAGTTTTGAGCTATAAAAAGACCACTCGAATTTGAGTGGTTCCAAGCTTACTTTAATATAATAATTAATCAGCAACAAATCTTTACACTACCATCATATAATGGAATCTCAAGAGTTTCTATTCATACTACTAAGTGTCAGTGGAAGGAAAGCTATTTTATTAGTTAAATACTTATTGTTCAAACTTTTACACTACCATCATATAACGGATTTCCAACCCTTTCTATTCATACTACTGAGTATCAATAAAAAGAAAGATCTATTTAAAACATCTAATTCAAATAGAAGAAGCTGGGACAAAATCTGGTCTAAACCTTAAAAGCGCTAGAAATCAATGTTTTAAAATTGATTTCTAACGCTTTTCTGGAGTGAAGCTTGCTAATTAATTTATGTGCCAACCACAAGTTATAAACATTTTCTTAAATTTCGTTTGAACCTCTGTCCTATTTCAGGAATCTTGCCTCTGCAAATTTATTAACAATGTGTAAGTTTTATTTCATGAGCAAACTTTATCATTTTAGCAATCTCCGCATGTTTTTTATAAATATAGCTTGCACTGTAGTTTAAAATTTCAGCTATTTCTTCTAATGTCATTCCATCTACATATTTCAATTTTAATATTTTATGATTTAACCCACTAAATCTATTAATTAGCTCTAAAAAATTTTTTTGTTCCAAGAGCTTAACTTGCAACTCCCGATCAATCCGTTCAATACGTTCCTCAAGTTTTGCACCATCAGAATCAGCCGTAAGTCTTACCCCAACTAAATCACCATTCACCCATCTTTTTAATTCTTTCTGTGATCTCTCAAGATTATATTCTAAATATGCTATTTCCTCTTGAATTTGCTGATAATCTCGTAACCAATCGTACATGCATAGCACCCACTTTTATTTATATTTTTTGTTATACCTTTTCTGAATCAATTTCCTACTATAAAAAATATTATGTATTTTAAATTGCTTTAAATATGAATGTTTACCCCAAATAGAAAATCATTCTTGTTTAGCACTATTAGAAATTTGTGAAAGTAATTCATTTACATCTGCAGATAATACCTTTAAACGGTATTTTTTGTTTAATATTATACCTTTTTTTATGTATGTTTTTATCTTGCATTAAAATAACCTCCCTTGTTTTTAAAGATTTTCTTTAAATATAATATTTAATTAATTACACTATAATACCTTTAAACGGTATAGTCAAGATAAAATACTTTTAAAAGGTATTTTATAGTTTACACCACTACTTTTTATAAGTATTATTATTAAAAGGAGGTGCATGAATACATGGAAAACTCAGATAAACTAAAAATTGTTTTCTCAAAAAACCTAAAACTGCAATTAGATAAAAGAGGCTTGAATCAAACAGATATGGCAAGAGATTTAAATATTCCTGAAACAACTGTTTCTAACTGGATGAAAGCCAGCACTTACCCCAGACCGGATAAAATTCAATTAATGGCGAACTACTTCAATATTAGACGCTCCGATTTAACGGAAGAGCAACCTACTAATTTAATAGAGGTACAGCCAAATTTCGTAAAAATTCCTATCCTAGGTACAATTGCTTGTGGAGAGCCAATTCTAGCTCAACAAAATGTAGAAGGCTATATGTATGAATTTTCCGAGTTATTACCAACTGGGAATATTTTCGCTTTAGTTGCTAAAGGGGACTCAATGGAGCCGACTATACCAAATGGCTCTAAAGTTTTGATAAGGGAACAAAGTGAAGTCGAATATGGTGAAATAGCAGCTGTACTTGTAAATGGAGATACTGAAGCAACGCTAAAACGTGTTAAAAAACAGGGTGAAACCATTTTACTTATGCCAGATAATCCAAAACATGAACCTTATATTGTGGACGAAAATAATCCTGCTAAAATTATCGGAAAAGCTGTCAGTTTTAAAGTTACACTCTAGTTGTTTAAGTACAAAATATTAAAAATAGAACCAAATGTAACTCACAGGTTGTTGGAAATAAATTTAGATAAAAATGTAGTTCTCTTTCATTCATTACATTAAAATATTGGATAAATAGAAAATTAAGTTTATTTATACAAAAGAAAGGGGTTAAATACTTGATTAATATATTAGTAGGGATATTTCTACTAAGTGGTTTCATAGCTGCGATCTTTCTGCTTCTTGCTATTTTTAATTTCATAAAGTTGGATAAAATCAAAGCTGTAAAAATGTTGAAATTTACTGGCATCTCAATTGTCATTTTTATTTTGTGTTTCATTGCAGTAGGGGAACTTGGACTTAATAATGCTGAAACTCCTAAAAAAGAGAAGCAAGAAGAAAAGCCTGTGGCGAAGATTGAAACGTCAGACGATGTAACTTGGCAAGATAAAGTGAAAGAGATTGCTGGTCTTAACAATACACCTACTGAAAAATTCGATACTATTGTAGCTTATGCTAAAAAATATCCTTCGACAAAGGCTGAAATTAAAGAATTTGAGAATTACATTATAGGTGAGTATAAAAACAAAAAATATTTAGCGGATATAAAAGATGAGACCTATTTATTAAGCAATATTTTTAAGGCATATGTTATTAATAGACACTATGGGGATGAAGAAACACCTATTAATGATTTTGTCTATGGATTTTATCAAAATTCTAATAATGTTTTGAGAGGAATCGAATCAAGTAATAGCAATACAATTAAATATAATGAACGCCAAATGGATAAAGCGCTAGCAGCCATTGAAAGCCCATAAAATGTCACTTTTTTTGTGACATTTTTTTATGTTTAAAACACATACTTGAAAAAGAGATTTTCAAGTTAAAAGGCAAATTCTTTATATCATTATAATAACTGAGTCTTTCATTTGATTTTTTTATATCGGAAGAAGTAGTATGGAGTTGTAACAATAGAGGCAATACATATCCACACTATTATATTAATGTAATAATATCAGAGGAGGAATTCATGATGAATTATCAAAACATTACAGTTGCAGGTAGCGGAGTATTAGGTAGTCAGATTGCCTATCAAACAGCTTTTAAAGGCTTTCATGTAATGGTTTACGATATTAATGATGAAGCTTTGAAAAATGCGCAGAATCGGATCACAAAATTAAAACCATTTTATCAGCAAGATTTAGGTGCCTCACAGGAAGAAGTAGATGCGGCATATGCTCGCCTAACATTTAAAAGCAATCTTGCGGAAGCGGTTGCAGATGCTGATCTTATCATCGAAGCAATCCCTGAAGTGGTCAAAATTAAAACTGATTTTTACACTAATCTTGGTAAAGTAGCACCTGCGAAAACTATTTTCGCTACAAACTCTTCTACATTATTGCCAAGCCAATTTGCTGAAGCAACTGGCCGCCCAGAAAAGTTTTTAGCACTTCATTTCGCAAACACAATTTGGAAAAACAACACTGCTGAAATTATGAAACACCCAGGCACAGATATGAAGGTATTCGATGAAGTCGTAGAATTTGCTCGTGCAATCGGCATGGTGCCACTACCATTATATAAAGAGCAGCCAGGCTATATTTTAAATTCATTACTTGTACCATTTTTAGATGCAGCTGAATCGCTATTAGTCAAAGAGGTAGCAGACCCAGAAACAATCGATAAAACGTGGATGATTGGTACAGGTGCTCCACTCGGCCCATTTGCCATCCTAGATATTGTCGGCATTAACACAGCCTATAACATTGTAGAAGCAAAAGCAGCTGCGTCAGGCGATGAAAACATGAAAAAACTCGCTAATCTGTTAAAAACAGAGTATATCGACAAAGGCAAACTCGGCCGCACAACAGGCGAAGGCTTCTATAAATATCCAAATCCAAGCTTCGCAAAACCTGATTTCTTAAAAGGCTAATTATAAAAACGATGCACATAGCTATTAAAGCTGTGCATCGTTTTTTATTGGATAGAGTTGCTCACTATGACTTCTATTTAAAAATGATTTGAGCCAGCAAATAAAATGATTGGCTCTAGGGCAAACTGATCGGATTTCACTTTAAATTGATCAGGTTTGCCTCCTATTTGATCACCTTACATAAAAACTGCTTAGGTCAACTTATTAATTGAGCGGCTTCCACCACAAAATCGCTCGGGCTACACATTTTATTGATCGGCTTCCTCCTCAAACTGCTCGGGTTACACACTATATTGATCGGCTTCCTCCTCAAACTGCTCGGGTTACACACTATATTGATCGGCTTCCTCCTCAAACCGCTCGGGTTACCCCTTATATTGATCGGTTTCTTCCCCAAACCGCTCGGGCTACACACTATATTGATTGGCTTCCTCCCCAAATCGCTCGAGCTACACACTATATTGATCAGCTACCACCACAAACCGCTCGGGCTACACATTTTATTGATCGGCTTCCTCCTCAAACTGCACGGGGTATACTTTATATTGATCAGCTTCCTTCTCAAGCTGCTCGGGTCACTCACTATATTTATCGGCTTCCACTCGAAACTGCTCGGCTTACCCCTTAAATTGATCGGCTACCTCCTCAAACCGCTCGGGTTACACACTATAT
>Ga0213828_1002258_pt1 | contig 14330 bp, 12 predicted proteins | sample MC6MC0897MG_FD_180664 | JGI IMG/M metagenome (GOLD analysis project Ga0213828, IMG submission 180664) | Enriched soil aggregate microbial communities from Iowa State University, Ames, United States - MC6-MC0897-MG | ecosystem: Environmental > Terrestrial > Soil > Unclassified | place: USA: Iowa...
AAATTCTTCCCGTCGCAGAAGAGTCCGGTGTTGAACTGGCCCTGCATCCAGATGACCCTCCCCTGGAAGGGCTTCGCGGTATGCCCCGGTTAGTCTATCAGCCGGAACTTTATCAGAATGTCATTGATATTTCTTCCAGCAATGCTAACAAGCTGGAATTTTGCATGGGCAGCATTCAGGAAATGTCCCATGGTAACATCTACGATGCAATCAGTCAATATGCCGGACAAAACCGCATCAGCTATATCCATTTCAGAAACGTAAAAGGAAAAGTACCAAAATATCAGGAAGTTTTTGTAGATGACGGCGATATTGATATGCCGAAAGCTCTGGCGCTTTTGGAGCAATATGGCTTTGATGGTGTCATCATACCGGATCACACTCCGGAAATCACCTGCGGCGCTCCCTGGCATGCTGGCATGGCTTACGCACTGGGTTATATGCGTGCGGTGCTTCAAATGCTGGATAAATAAGTATTTTAATAGATAAATGAGGTGAAACATAATGATGAAATCCTGGAATAACGAAGACGAAATGTTTGAGCTGATGAAAGAAAAACTGTACACTCCTGTAGTAGGCGACATTCTGGATCTTATGGGCCATAGTCATCAGTTCCTTCCGCCCCACATCCATCCCTTAAAGGATGACATGAAGATTGCGGGCCGTGCCTGCACGGTTCTGGAGCATGACGTGTATGGCCCACAGAAAAAGCCCTTTGGTTTGCTTACAGAGGCGCTGGATCAGCTGCAGAAAAATGAGGTATACGTGGCTATAGGCGCCCATAACAGCGCGTTATGGGGAGAACTTCTCACTGCCACCGCCCGCACTCGTGGAGCTGTTGGCGCCGTGCTGGACGGCTACACCCGCGACACGCCGCAGGTGCTGGAACAGAACTTCCCTGTGTTCGCACAGGACCGCTGGGCACAGGATTCCTCTATCCGCACCAGCGTGGTGGACTTCCGCTGCCCCATAGAAATAGGCCAAGTAACCATTCATGATGGGGATCTGGTATTCGCTGATATCGATGGTGTACTGATCATTCCCAAAGAAATTTCCGAAGAAGTCATTGAGAAGGCGCTTGAAAAGGCCGCCGGTGAAAAGCTGGTTCGAAAGGCCATTGAGGGCGGTATGTCTGCTACGGAGGCTTTTGCCCATTTTGGTATCCTGTAAAGATTCTATCAAAACAACCTTTTTCCATCTGAAATATCGATACCTAGCTCTTTTGCCATACTGTTTTGCTTAAATGGATTTATTTTTTCGACTATACCATTTCTTTTAAAAAATGAGCCTGTATTTTTGAACCAAAATGTTGTATTTGCTTTCACGCATTGTTCACGGATATGAAGGACCCAATTATAATCACATTCACGAGCCTCTCGCCCTGTTTCACCGCCAACGGTAACATGATCTACTCCGTGAAGATACGGTGTTAAATCTATCTCTTCTAAAAGTGGGGCACAAGCGATAAAGCGTCGCTTTATCGGATAGGATAAAAATAATGGAAGTCTGTAATCAGCTGATTTTTGATTCTCGACAGTACATCCAATATTAACATTGTCATATCCTGTGCCCCAATCTGCTGGAAGTGATACAAGGAAACGATCAATTCGTTTTGTCAAAATCAAAAACTCTATGTCTGTTCTTTCCTTGATGATAGCCCAAACCTCTTTTCGCCATTCATCCGCTTCAGGAAGAAAAAAATCAGTCGCAAAACAAGTCGCAAGAATTTTGTTCCCTTTGATGTTGTATTCCCCTTTTGTATTTTTCCTTATAGGCCAATCGAATTTTTCTGTTTTTTGAATCGTGTTTTGACCATAGCGTTTTGCATGTGGCCCATAAAAATAACAATTTGTGCAACCATCACTTGCTTTGTAGCAACCTGTCCATGGCTCCCAGTTCATAGGTATCCTCCTTATTTGATTTCCTTTCTATCATAATACTAGAAACTCCTTTAACTATCAAGATTAAGTCTCCAATGTACGATAAATGTTATTCAACAATTCCAACCATCTCACATTCAATAAAATCATTCAGCATTTTCATTTGTCGTCAGCTTTAAACTTTTCAAACAAATCCCAGAATTCTGATCTGTTGCGGTTTCCTTTCGTTCTTAATGAATAATATTCATTTAAGTTTCTCCCCTTAATGTCATATGCCACATCAGATATATAGATAGTTTTATCACCATATTCTTTTACCACCTTTCGATACAACCCAAGCTGCCTAGTCGGAAAATTCGTAAGTAAATCCGCTTCTATAAATACAGTCATATTAAATCCTCCATTTTCTTTATTAAATATTTAGTTTAAAGCAATAAATCAGCCGGTAGCATTTGACAGCTACCGGCCTATTCACATTTTATTATACAATTTTATAAGTAAATATGATTTACCAAATTTTACCAAATGGAATTACAGAGCTTATTTTTGAAACTTCCGTCGCCTCTAAAAAGATGAACTAAATGGGAATGATTCATAAACGCATTCATAGCCTCAACAGTAATATAAAGATAGGATAAAGAAAATATTTGATCCCTTAACTGCCATTAAATCCTATGTTTAATCAACCGATATAAGGTTGTCAGGCAAAATACCTAAGAGGTTTATACTTCTGAAAATTACTGTTAGGAGGTTTTCAATGTCTAAATTTACAAACTCAACATGGATCGGACTTGTATTTGGTGCATCTCTTATTGTCGGATCTGTATTTGTATCTGGTCATGCAGAACTATTTTGGAACGTGCCCTCGGCTTTTATTATTTTCGGTGGAACCATCGGAGCCACTATCATGGCATTTCCTCCTCAAAGGCTTAAAACCATAGGAACCGTAACTAAAAAGGCATTTTCAAATTCCCATTTTGATTTAAAAAAGGATATTGCTTCTTTAGTCAGATGCGCTGAAATATCCCGGAAGGATGGGCTTCTGGCTCTTGATAATCATATTGATGATTTAACTGATGATGCATTCCTTAAGATGGGAATCCAACATATCATTGATGGTGCTGATGAAGATCAGCTGAGAAATTTATTGGAAGGTTCTACTTATTTCATGAAACAGCGGCATCAAAAGGGCGCCGCAATGCTTGATATGATAGCGGCTACGGCTCCTGCACTGGGGCTTCTTGGAACCTATGTAGGCCTTATCCCCATGCTGAATAATCTGGATGATGCAAGTACTCTGGGCCCAATGATGGCACTTGAACTGGTTTCTTCTTTTTACGGAGCTTTTGTCGCCTATGTCATCTTTTCTCCTCTGGCTAAGAGGCTGAAAATTATGAATAAAGAAGAAGAAACAAGAAGAGAGCTGTTGATTGAGGGACTGGCTGGAATACAGCAGGGAAAAAATCCAAGGCTTATCAGAGAAGAATTGCAGGCATTTGCAAATATAGCCCTTGATCCGGTAGAGGAAGATGCTGAAAAACCGAAATCTCGTTTTAAATCAAGGAGGTGACTGATTCGTTATGGGCAGATTCCATAGAATTGAAGAGGAATATGAGGAGGAAGAGGCAAGCTGGCAAGACAGCTACAGTGATTTAATGACTGATTTGCTTGCCATTTTCGTAATTTTGTTTGCATTTGCCATGATGAATCAAGCACTTACGATTCAGGAAAACAAAAGAGAAAAAGAGGCGGCTGCAATCCAGCAGCAGAACAATTACATATCGAATGCAGAAGAATTCAACAAGCTCTATGAGTACATTAAAACATATATAGAGGAAGAACAGCTTACCGATGAATTAAGCGTTACGAAACTGGGGAGCGATCGGATTTTGTTACGTGTTGCGGCTTCCGTATTTTTGATTCGGGAAGAGCCGAAATCGAAGAAGCTGCAGAACCTGTGCTTCAGAAAATTTCCGAAATATTGGTAACATACCAGGACTCCTTTAAAATGGTAAGGATAGAAGGCCATACAGATAACCGTCCAATCAATACTCATATCTATGACAGCAACTGGGAGCTTTCCACAAGCCGGGCCGTTAACGTTCTTAGGTGGCTTCTGGACACCTCCGGAATTGAAGCGAAAAAATTTTCTGCCATAGGCTACAGCGAGTATTATCCTGTCGAAGATAACTCTACCAGTGAAGGCAAAAGAAAGAACAGACGGGTGGACTTTTTTATAGAGGGAACAAACGATTAAGCACAGAAAGCCATTTCCGGACTTCCTAAAACAGGAACCGGAAACGGCTTTCTTTTCTCTTAAATTATATATTATTTATACAGACACGGCGCTACTTCTGCTGAGTCCATATTCGAGGCATCATACCATAGACAGCCTGTATCTATATCATTAACTGATTGCCCGGTTGCGGCCTTTGCTGCCAGCATAACCGCCTGATAACCGATTTGTACTGGATTCTGGGTAATGGAGCCTGCCAGGATCCCGTTCTTTACGGCGTCAAGCTGAATGGAGCCGGAATCAAAACCTACACCGATCACTTTATCTGGTCCCAGCTTCTGAAGGCTTTCATTGGCAGTCACCAAATTCTTAGCCGTAAACTCATTGGAAGCATAAATGGCAATCAGATCATTCTTATTTAACAGAGTGCTGGCTACGATTACGCAGGCTGCGTCATCCACGGTTGCCGGAATTCCCACGTCAATAATCACCTTTGCCCCATCAGCCTTTACGTTGTACTTGTCATGTCCTTCCACCGCACAGTTGCTTTCTCCGATCAGAGTACGCATTTTGTCGATAAAGCCTCCGGTTCTCTCACCTATTGACTGGGAGGTGGCATCCTGAGAAACTACACCGATTCTTACTACCTGGGCTGGATCTGTTACCTTTTCCTTGATGATGTCGTACATCTTTTCAGCTGCCAGACCTCCAGCCACATAATTATCCGTTGCCGCATTTGCTACAATGGCGCTTTTGGGCGCATCCGGAACACCGGAATCAAAGCCTACGATAGGGATGCCTGCCGCCTGGGCATTGGAAATGGCATCCAGAGACGACTGGGTATCAAGAGCTGCCAGACAGATGGCGCTGGGTTGTTTATTAACCGCATTATTTAATTGCTCAATCTGCTCAGCTACGGCACTTTCATTGGCCGGCCCTACAAAATTAGTGGATTTTAAGCCTAAATCCTTTGCCGCCTGCTCTGAACCCATCTTAACTGCCTTCCAAAAATCATGCTGAAATCCCTTAGCCACGATCTCCACCGAAATGCTGCTGTAGTCGATCGTACCGCCCTCTGCTGCCTTCGGACTTTCGGTCTTTGAAGCCTCTTCCTTCGGGGCTGGGGCCTCTGTAGGAGCCGGTGCCTTTGTCTCTCCGGAACATCCAATCAGAACCGCTGAAGTCATTGCCGCGCATAGGAATGCACCAAGTAAACGATTTTGTTTCATTTGAAAACCTCCCTAAATAATTTTTTATAATTTCCCGCTTTTAGCGGAAGATTAATTAATAATAAATGGTTCTCTTTAAGCTTTTCCCTGCTTTCTCCGATTCAGCACATCGACAAAGACTGCTATCACAAGGACAAATCCGGTAATTAAAAGCTGGTAATGAGGCTGTACCCCTATAAAGGGAAGACCGGTCTTTAAAACAGCCATGATAAATACGCCAATCAGGGTTCCTGCAATGGAGCCAACGCCGCCCGCCAGGCTGGTTCCGCCGATAACAACTCCTGCAATGGCATCCAGTTCAAAACCGTTTCCCGTACCTGGCATCAGAGTGGAATATACGGCTGCATAGGATACTCCTGCCAAACCGGCAAATAATCCGCTGATGACAAAGGCCAGGGTTTCATATTTCATCACATCCACGCCGGATAGCCGTGTGGCCTCTTTATTGCTTCCCAAAGACAAAATGTAGCGTCCCGGACGTGTTTTATTCAGAAGAACCGCCATAGCCACAGCCAGAATGATAAGCAAAATAAAGCCTGTTGGTATTCCTGCCTGGGGAAGCCCCGGTGCTTTCAGCTTAAAAAGGCTTCGAAAGGCTCCTCCGGAAGCCGTTGCCTGCGGGAAGGTTACGGTAGCTGTATTAGTGACAATAGAGCCTAAGCCTCTGGTAATCATCATAGTTCCTAATGTGGCGATAAAAGCCGGGAGCTTCATAACCGATACCATAATTCCGTTAGCCAGTCCGAATAATCCTCCCAAAAGAACAGCCAGAACCACACACACCGGCATAGGCAACCCGGCCTTGGTAAACAGAGTTCCAGTTATAAGGGAGCAGCAGATACAGGAGGTTCCTATGGATAAATCAATCCCTCCGGTAATGATTACAAAGGTCACGCCGATTGCCATGAATCCAATATAATAAGAAGAATCCAGGATACTGATAATGGTGCTGTATTTTGCGAAATTTTCCCCAAAAAACCAGAAAAACAGGAATAACACTACTAATGCGATAATTGCTACTAATTTTTGAGTACCGATTGCCTGAAGCAGGCTCCCATGGTCTTTTTTTGTCTGATTGATCTTATCTTCCATTTTCATAATTCCTCCTAGTTAATTTCTTATGGTGGCAGCATGCATGATCTTTTCCTGGGTCGCCTCATCAATGTTTATTTCTCCAGTCTTGCGCCCCTCACACATAACCAGAATACGGTCGCTCATCCGAAGAACCTCGGTCAGTTCTGAGGAAATCATGATAATTGATTTTCCCTGTTTGACCAGTTCATTCATCAGCGTGTAGATTTCACTTTTCGCCCCCACATCGATCCCTCTGGTCGGCTCATCAAAGATCAGGATATCACAGTCCCTGGTAAGCCATTTGGCAATCACCACTTTCTGCTGGTTACCTCCGGATAAATTTCTCACCTGCTGATGCACAGAAGGAGTTTTGGTTTTCAAGGCTTCTACGTACTTCTCCGCTGTCCTTACCTCCGCCTTGTTGTCAAGAAACAGTCCTCTGGTAAACTGCGGTACAGAAGACATGGTGGTATTTACCACCACCGACTTTTCCACGATAACGCCATACCGTTTCCGGTCCTCAGATAAATAGCCGATTCCGGCTTTTACCGCATCTTTCGGCGAACGGATATCCACCTTTTTTCCATTGACGAAAATTTCTCCGCTATCCTTTTTATCCGCACCGAAGATAGCCCTGGCACTCTCCGTGCGTCCAGCTCCCATAAGCCCGGAAAAGCCCAGAATCTCTCCCTTATGAAGTTCGAAGCTCAAATCCTTTACGGCTCTTCCTACATTTAAGTTCTCCACCTTAAGAACCACCGGAGCATCCTCTGGCACGCTGCTTTTTGTCTTGGGAGCCTCATAAACGGTCCGTCCCACCATCATGCGAATGATATCATCCTTCGTACAGTCCTCAGTAATCAGGGTCCCCACATATTCACCGTCGCGCATGACGGTAACACGGTCCGTGATCTGATTGATCTCATCCATCCGGTGGGATATGTAAATAATTCCGATTCCTTTGTCACGCAGGTCCCGGATGATTTTGAACAGCTCATTGATTTCAGACTCCGTCAGGGCCGCCGTTGGCTCATCGAATACAATTACCTTGGCCTCTGTGGAGATAGCCTTTGCTATTTCACACATCTGCTGCCGCCCTACCGTCAGACGCCCCATATTTTCCTTTGGATCTATTTTTATATTCAGCTTACGAAAGAGCTCTGCTGCATCCTCTGCCATCTTTTTGTCATCTACAAGCCTTCCGTTCATCCGCTCTCTTCCGATAAAGATGTTCTGGGCGACGGTCAGATGATTCATCATATTTAACTCCTGATGAACGATCACGATTCCTGCGTCCTGGGCCTCCTTTGGGTTTTTAAACTGAACTTCCTGTCCTTCAAAGACAATGATTCCTTCGTCTCTGCTGTAAATGCCGGTCAATATTTTCATTAACGTGGATTTTCCTGCGCCGTTCTCTCCCATAAGCGCATGAACCTCTCCCCGTTTCAGCTCCAGACCGGCCTTTTTCAGCGCATAAACCCCTGCAAAGGATTTGTCAATGCCCTTCATGGTCAAAATAACTTCTCCCACTGATCTCCCTCCGTTCCTCTCCGTCTCTTTAATCTTGACTCAGTATATCAGGATGAGGTATTTTAAAAAATTGAAAAACCTCCCAAAATAGGTTAAAATATTACTTTTCCAAGTATTTTAACCCTTTTTGGAAGGTTCTTTTCCTTCTTCTTTCTATTGGCTGTTGATCTCTTCTTTTTTCGTTGCCCTGCTTCCCAGAAATGGAAACAGCAGCTTTTCATTTTCCTCGGTAAAGATATCCCCCACAGTAACAAGCTTAGAGCCGGAGTTTAAAAACAGATCGGTTTTTTCTCCTTCTATGCGCTTCACTGCCTCTTCAATCCCCAGATACCCCATATTAAACGGATTCTGAATAGCCAGGGCCTGATATACCCCAGATTCCAGAAGCTGAATCTGAGATACGGAATTATCAATTCCAAAGGTTTTAACCTTACCCTTAAGCCCCAAATCCCGTACTGCGCTGGCGGCACCGAGCGAGGAATACTCATTAAATCCTGCAATAATATTGATTTCAGGATGCCTTTCTAAAAGCCGTAAGGTAACATCATAGGCCTCCTGATAGATAGAATCACAGAATACCACTTCTTCAATGGCTTCAGCCTCTTTTCCCAGGCCTTCCCGTATTCCCTTCTCCCGGTCTATGGCAGTAGAGCTGCCTTTTACATGTCCTACCAGACCGATTTTGGGGTTCTCCGGAAGAAGTTCCTTCATATACTCCCCCAGCCTTCTTCCAATTTCCACATTGTCCGTAGCAACAAGAGGAATCGACAAGCTTTCATTGATATTGGAATCAATGAGAACAACCTTAACTCCCTGATTTACTGCCTGTCTGATGCTTGATGTCGTTTCCTCATAGGAGCAGGGACTGACTAAAATCGCATCCGGCCTTCTCCCCGCCGCTTCCAGTATCAGCCGGTTCTGCCCTTCTACATCCGTTTCCGTTTCCGGAGCCATCAGGCTTAATTCTACGTTATACTCTTTTGACGCAACCTGGGCTCCCGCTATAACGGATGACCAGAATTCGTTGCTCTCGTCAATCTTTTTGGGAATCAGAATAATCCTTGGTCCTGCCTTCTCTCCGGTTGTTTCATAAAGCTGATAGCAGATTCCAAAAACTGCTCCCAGTAAAAGCAGGTACGCTCCCAGCTTAATAACTGTGCTCTTTTTCACCTTCATCGCCTCCCTCCATGTCCGGAATTCGGACAATAGCTGCAGTTCCACCGTCGGGGCTGCTTTCATAACAAAGTCCGTATTCCCTGCCATAATATAGTTTCAGCCGGGTCTGTACATTATACACTCCCACTCCATTTCTCTCATAGTTGACCTTATGCTTTTGAAAAATAGATTTCATCTGTTCTTCGGTCATCCCTTTTCCGTTATCCGTTACCTTTAGTATAATATCCTTACCCTCCGGGTAGGCCTCAATCCGGATAAGCCCCCTGCCGATTTTATATTTAATGCCGTGGTAAATGGCGTTCTCAGCCAGAGGCTGCAAGACCAGCCTAATCACCGGCTTCTCCAATATAGCTTCATCAATGGCCATTTCATAATCCAGCTTATCTCTATAGCGCATCTGCTGAATATCCAGGTAGTTCTTTACATAATCGGTTTCCTGCCTTATGGTAAAAAGCTCCTGATCGCTGCTGATGGACCGCCTTAAAAGCCTGGCTAAGGCCATGGTCATATGGACCACCTCACGGTTCTTTCCGGCTTCAGCCATCCACACAATGGAATCCAGCGTGTTGTAGAGAAAATGGGGATTAATCTGAGACAGCAGGGCCTTCATTTCATTCCTGCGTTTTTCCTCCTGTTCCCGGATGTTTTCCGCCATCAGCTTCTGAATCTCATCTGCCATCATGTTGAAGGCATTACCCAAAGTCCTGATTTCATGGTCAGGAATTCTGGTTAGATCCACCTGTTCAAATTTTCCTCTTTCCACCCGTTTCATGGAATCCTGAAGAAGAATCATAGGCTTTGTAATTCTGCGGGAAAGAATTGTCACAGCTGCGATCAGAACCAGGCATAACAACAGGGTAACCAAAGTATAGATCAGCTGGGTCTGAGAACGGTTCTTTAAAAGCTCTGAAGTATAGGCTACTCCCACTACCGTCCAGCCTGTTTTTGGGGATACTGTTATGGTATAGAGTTTCTGTTGCATGCCCTTACCGCTTAAGAAATATTCCTCCCTGCAGTCAAGCACTTCTTTAATCTGTTCTTCCTTTAAGCCGCTGTAGATCAACTGCTGCTTGGGATGGTAGAGAATGTTTCCTTTTTTGTCCAGAATAAATACATAACCTCTGGCTCCCAGATCAATTCGTTCGCACTGCTCCTCAATGGCCTTGTAATTTAAATCAATAAAGAAAACTCCCTGATTTTTCGTTCTGCCCGGATACCTTAAGGGACTGCTTAAGGTCACTACCCAGGGGTATTCGTTCATGATGATGTTCTGCACCCGGGAGGATGAAAGAACCGTCATTCCTTTTCCGGTCTCCAAAGCGTTCCGGTACCAGGCCTCGTGGAGAATATCCGCATAAGGATTTAAAGTCTGGGTTCCGTCATTTATCAGGATATTATTCGGACCGGCCACTGCGCCGATATTGTAGATATCATCCCGTGTTTCCCTTACCAGCCGGAACCGTTCCAGTACGCTGCTTCTAAGCTCTTCCCTGCGTACCGGATCCTTTTCCGAAAACAAATACCGCAGCAGGTCCTTATCGCCTGACATCAGATAGGAAATATTCTCCATATAATCGAGATAGGAATCAATGTTATGGTTCGCCTGCTCAATCAGCTGCATGGTGCCGTTAACGGAATTGTTCAGAACATTTTTTTCCGTATACCGGAAGGAAAAGCCATAGATTAAAAGCAGGGCGGAAAGGATGATTGGAAGGAAGCAGATCAGCATGCCGGAGCGGATGCTTTTAAATTGAAAACGGAACCTCATTTATCTCCTCTTTTCCTTTGCATATTCTGTAGGCGTCTTCCCAGTTGCCTTTTTAAAGGCAAGGCTGAAATAATGGGGATCTGTGAATCCGGTCTTCTCGGCGATCTGATAAGTTTTTAAGCTGGTAGTTTCCAGAAGTTCTCTGGCCTTTTCCATACGGGTATCACTTAATACCTCTACGAAGCTTTTTCCGATACATTCCCGGAACATGGCACTGAAACGGCTGGGACTCATGGCCAGATAGCTGCATATGGACTGAAGATTTAAAGAGCTCTCACCATAATGGCTTCTAATATAATCCACGGCCAGTACCGCCCGCTCATTTCCCTTCTTATCCTTTACCTCTGCCACGGCATCTACAAGTCCTCCGAACATCGCCTCCAAAGCCGACCGTTCCTCCTCCAGGGACTTTTTTCCGTCTATTTGCGAGATATATTTATTTACCTGCTCGTACGCCTCAAAGCCTTCCATACCCATTACCTCCAGCATGGATCTGGCCTCAGAGAGCGTATGAATGATGATGCTTTTGGCACGGTCCTTTTTTAAAAAGGATTCCTGTATCCGCATGCAGAGATTGAAAAGAGACTCTCCGGCTTTCCTTTTTTCTCCTTCCCGGACCGCGTTAAGTAAATTTTCCTGCAGTTTTTCCCATTCTTCATAAACAGCTGTTTTCTCAGCCCTTTCCCTGTACAGAATGGCTCCCGCCTCCTGGCTATAGCGGTATTCCAGCATATCCTCTGCCTCCTCATAGGACAGATAGAGCTGCGCCGTACTGTTTACAGAACACCCAATTCCAATGGTAAGCCTGATTCCCATGCAATCTTTAACACTGTCTGAGATTACTTGAAACAGTTTTTCTGCCTTTTCCCCCCAGCGTTCATGAAAGTTCCCAAGCAGCAGAAAAACAAGCTGGTGGTCCAGTTTCTGAATCACATACCCAGTACCTGATCTTCCAATGATCTCAGCTGCAATATTATAAACAGCAAAACACAGAAGTTCTGCTGACTCCTTATCCTCTCCCCTGATTTGCGCATCCCCGACAGCGACCATACACTTAGAACCACGAAGAGCAATGCCGTAGGATTTAAGCTCTGCCTCCAGTTCAGCAGCAGAACTGTTCCCGCAGATCAGGCGCATCAGAAGCTTTGACTTTAAAACCTCTCTATTCCTCAGCAATTTTCTTCTTTCCCGGCTTTCCTGATCCAGCTTTTCGCGTATGCCGTCAAGGGCCTGTCCCAGCTCTACAAGAGAAAAAGGCTTCAGAATATACTCTCGTACTCGGTATTTTAAAGCCTGTTTGGCATATTCAAAATTATCATAGCCGCTTAATATGACCACACAGATATGCGGATATTCCCTGGAAATCAAGCGGCTTAGCTCCAGGCCATCCATATAAGGCATACAGATATCCGTCAGAACTACCTCTACCGGATTGTCACGGATATAATCCATGGCATCCTCCCCATGCTGAAAACACCCCTTCAGTTCAAATCCCCTGCTGCCCCAGTCCATGGTTTCCTTTACTGCCTCACGGACTAAAAATTCATCATCAACAAGAACCACACGATACATAAACCTTCCCCATTTCTGACTCTCATTATAATACACTGTGCTTCTTTTGCCTAGAAAAAAACAAGGCTTAAGCAGACGAATCCTCTTAAGCCTTTGTTTTTTTGCTATTCTGTTATTTTGGATCCACATCCATGATTTCCGCACCTTAGCACCAGCAAGAAGTCACAGTAAGAGTGATATCCACTCCTAATTCCTAAACTGGTCTGCACAGACTGCACTCTCTGATACTCTTTTGATGGCGGTTTCTGAAAGTTTTACCATAACCGTATAATTGATATTTTTATTATACTATTGCCGCCACTTTGTTTCTTGTGATTTAATAGCAAAAAACATAATAATATTCATGTTTTCACCCAATAATGCGTTAGAATAGAAAGAAGGGGCTTGTACTACGTAAACTACAATGAACAAAACCCAGCATAAGTCCTGGGTTTTGTTCATTTATGGATCAAGATTTCTTCTTGTATTAGTTATGTAATATCTTCATATTTAAAAAAATCAAAATCCGCATAATGTTGGTGAAACATTCGATCTGCACAGGTCATACCTACAAATGTTCCTGTAAACTCTCCATATTTACAATATTCATCTGAAAACTTCGTAGTATCAAACTCTTTGCCAATACGAAGATACTCTTCTCCATCGTAACTCCATTCAAAAAAGGTCTTACGGTTTTCAATTCGAAGCCGGAAATAAACAGGCACCTCCTTTACCGGAATTCTAGTATCCAGATACTCTGTTTTTGTTCCGTTTTCCAACTGTATTACGGAAATAGCACTTTGTCCCAATGTTTGACTATAATATTTTCTTAAATTGATATAATTCATATTATCATAATATAGAATCAATCCTGCACTATGCTGATATATCTCCGGCTTAAATTCCATTTTAGTGGTTATGACTGCATTTACAGAGGTTAACTTTCTGGCAAGAATGCTCACTTTGTTTAATGAAGTTCTGGATTCCTGACCTCGGATACGCACATATCCCGGCCTTGCTTTGACATCTGTAAAGCTTTCCGGTGAAATCCTTGGTGCATAGTACTGGATTCCTAATGTATCACTGTTAAAATCATCAAAGACCGGGATCTGCGGCAGCGGGTATTCCGGAAGCTTACTTTCTTCAAAAATTTCTTTTGCAAGATTACTTTGATCTGCCATCCGCAGCCACCCACCATCTGTCCACATCATTTTCTGCATGGCTGTTTCTCTTCCCAGCGTGCACCGCAGCTCTGGTACAAACGGTCTGGCTGTTAAGTGTACCAGATAAACTTCTCCCAATTCATTTTCCACGTAGCTTCCATGCCCTGATTTTTGCAGCATTGTCTCTGGATTGTAATAGTTCGGTTTCAAATGATCCGGATCTTTTCTTTCGTTAAACTCTCCGGGAATAGAAGTCACGATTGGATTCATGGGATCTTTTTCATATGGCCCCCAGACATTTTCTGAACGTCCCATAGTTACACTGTGACCATACCCTGTGCCGCCTTCCGCACACATAATATAATAAAATCCTTTGCGCTTATACAAATGCGGTGCTTCAATGCAGCCCCTGTCTGTCCCCCCCTGCCAGAAACGTTTGGGATAACCGATAATCTTCTTTTCAACAGGGGAATACTCTGCAATACAGACAGCCCCCGGCTTTTCATATCCTTCCCTTGTCTCCCATTCCAGTGAAACAATATATTTTTTCCCGTTATCATCATGAAGGATGGACGCATCAAAGCCTGCTGAATGAAGATAGATTGGTTCACTCCATGGACCCTTTATATCACTGGCTGTAATCAGATAGTTATCGACATCGAAATATCTTGCGTTCATAGAATTCATAACACCGTAGATCACATAGAACAGCTTCTCTACTTC
>Ga0213828_1002266_pt1 | contig 14270 bp, 10 predicted proteins | sample MC6MC0897MG_FD_180664 | JGI IMG/M metagenome (GOLD analysis project Ga0213828, IMG submission 180664) | Enriched soil aggregate microbial communities from Iowa State University, Ames, United States - MC6-MC0897-MG | ecosystem: Environmental > Terrestrial > Soil > Unclassified | place: USA: Iowa...
ACTCACTTTTATTGTTTTATGCAGGTTGTTTTGCGGTGTTGCCTGTTCCCCTCACCCCAGCCCTCTCCCCCAGGAGAGGGAGCTGACCGCGGGGTCTTGCGTCATTCATCGACCTGAAAAAACGGGTCGATTATGGATTCGGTGAAGCAGATCCTTCCCAAAGAACAGGAAGCTGACCGTGGGGTCTTGCGTCATACATCGACCTGAAAAACCTGGTCGATTATGGATTCGGTGCCGCTCGATCAGGTCGGCGTACTTCTAAAATATCTCCCGATCGGTCCCCTCTCCCTCTGGGAGAGGGTTAGGGTGAGGGCTGGTGAGCGACCACAAAAGCCTCATCCACCCGCGCCAGATCCTGCTCGTTCAAGGTGCCGGCGTAGTAATGCAATTTGGTCCAGGCCATCAGATAGTCGTACCGCGCCTGCGCCAGATCGCGGCGGGTGGTAAACAGTTGCTGCTCAGCGTTCAACGCGTCGAGATTGGTCCGCTCACCACCAAGAATGCTCTGCTTGGTCGACACCACCAGCGCTTCCGCCGAGCTCAGCGCTTTCTGATAAGCGCGCAGTTTGCTCACCCCAGACAGGCAAGCGCTGAACTGCCGGCGCAATTCAATCAGCGTTTCACGCGTCTTGCCGTCAAGTTCATACTCGGCCTGTTCCATGGTGCGACTGGCCTGACGCGTCGAGGCCGACACCCCACCACCGGCATACAACGGCACGCTGACTTCAAAACCGATGGTGTTGGTTTCGTAGCGCTGGTTGTAAGTGTTGCCGCTTTCCGATTCGTTCTGACGCATCGAGGCGTAGGCATTGATTTTCGGCAAATGCCCGGCGCGATTGCGCTCCACTTCGTAACGCGCGACTTCCACGGCCTGACGCTGCGAGGCAAGATTGGGGTTATTGCTCACCGCCATTTCGTGCCAAGTGTCGTAATTGGCCGGCATCAGCGCGAAGGTCTGGAAGTTCTGATCCAGCGGCGCCAGATCACCAATGTCCACCGCTGGCGTGCCCACCAGCGCACCCAGTTCCCGCAGCGCCGCGTCTTGTTCATTGCGCGCCTCGATCTCCTCGGCGGTCGCCAGTTCATAGCGCGACTCCGCCTCGAGAATGTCGGTACGCGTGCCCTCGCCCTGCTTGAACATGTGTTCGTTCTGCTGGAACTGCTGCTCGTACGCCTTCTTCTTCGCCTGCGCGATGTCGATCTGATCCTGCGCGAACAGTGCCTTGGTGTAGTTATCCAGCACGCGAACCAACAACTCCTGGCTCTTGCCGCGAAAGTTCTCGTCAGCGAACAACGACTGCGCGACGCCTTTGCGATAGGCGGCATAGGCCTCGTAGTCGAGCAGCGGTTGCTGCAACGTCAGCGCCGAGCCGTAACTGCTGTAATTGCGGTCGTCAGTACGGTTGCGCGCGCGCTCGTCGAGGGAGGTGGCTTTCGACGAGTTGCGCCCCTTGTTGTAGGTGTAGCCGATGCGTGGCAGCAGGCCGGCACGACCAATCGCACGGTTTTCCAGGCCGGCATCGCGTTCCTTTATCGCGCCGAGGAACACCGGGTCATTGCGCAACGCCTGTTCGTAGATCTCGAACGGCCCCATGGCGGCCACTGCCGAGTGACTCGCGAGCAGCAAGAATGCTGCTGCGAGCGTGGAAAGCTTATTCATACAGCCGAACATCCTTATTCTTCGGTCAGCGCAGAGCCGGCCCGGTCAAGCAGCGGTTTGAACAGATAGTTGAGCAGTGAACGCTCACCCGTACGCACGAACATTTCTGCCGGCATGCCGGGCTTGATCACCAGACCGTTGAGTTTTTCCATGGCCTGATCGCTGACGCTGCTGCGCAACACGTAATAAGGCACGCCGGTTTTCTCATCGACCATCTGGTCGGCGGAAATCAGGCTGACTTCACCCGGTACACGCGGAGTTTTGCTCTGATTGAACGCGGTAAACAGGATGTCCACCGGCAAGTGCGCGCCAACCTTGTCGATCAGGTTGATCGGCAAGTGCCCTTCCACTTCCAGCGTGGTGCCTTGCGGAACGATCTCCAGCAACGTTTCACCCTGACGCACCACGGCGCCCTCGGTGTGCACGCCGAGGTTGACCGCGACGCCGTCGGCGGTGGCGATGATTTCGCTGTGTTGCAGGTCGAAACCGGCCGAAGTCAGTTGCTCCGACAGGGTCACGCTTTTCAGTTGCGCGTCAGCCAGCTGCGTGCGGACTTCCTTCTGGTATTCCTCGGCGTGCTGTTGCAACTTCAGCCGCGATTCGAGGATGCCCTGCTCGACCCGGCCGCTTTCACCGGTGTTTTCCGCCAGTTGCTGCTGCACCTGCGACAGTTGCCGCTGGTATTCCATCAAGCGGTTGCGCGGGATGTAGCCGTTGTCGGCGAGCGGTTGCAGATTGCTCAACTGCTGTTGCAGCGAGTCGGCCTGAGCATTGAGATCGGTGCGGGCGCGACGCATGCCGGCCAGTTGCGCGGTGGCGCCTTCGATGCTTGCGCGCAGTCCGGCCTGCTCGCGGTAGTACGCCTCGCGACGGCTGCTGAACAATTGCCGCTGACCTTCCAGTACCAGTGCCAGACGCGGGTCCGGATCATTGCTCAGCTCAGCCGGAAAGGTCACTTGCTTGAGGTTGTCGCGCTCGGCCTGCCAACGCGCGAGGCTGGCCCAAGCCATGCGGTATTGCGCTTGCAGCGACTGCACGTCAGCGGCGACTTGCGTCTGATCGAGGCGGAACAGCGGCTGGCCCTGCTTGACGATCTCGCCTTCGCGCACCAGGATCCGGCTGACCACGCCACTGCTCATCGACTGCACGGCTTTGCGTTTGCCCGACACGACGACCGTGCCCTGCACCGGGATGCCTTGATCCAGCGGCGCCAGTGCCGCCCAAGTGAAGAAACTGCCGGCGCCAACGATCGCCAGAATCCAGCCCATACGTGCGAAGAACTTCGCATCGCGTTCCGGGCGCTCGGTGATGTAGGCGTGTTCCATGCTCGCTTCGTTTTCAGTGTTCATGCTTGCGCTGCTCATACACCCGAATTCCTTGTCGAGGGCTGATACTGTCGGCTCATGCTGAGCCCGCCCGGTGCCTGCGCAGCTTTTTCCCGTTGTTGGTCTTGCTGGCCGGAGAGTGCCTTGAGCACGTCCTGACTTGGGCCAAACGCCTGCAAGCGACCGTCATTGAGCACCAGCAGTTTGTCGGCCTGGGCCAACACCGAAGAACGGTGCGTCACCAGCACCACCGTGGTGCCCTGGGCTTTCAGCGCAGCGATGGCGCTGGCCAATGCCGCTTCACCGACGGTGTCGAGGTTGGAATTGGGCTCATCCAGCACCACCAGACTCGGCGTGCCATACATTGAACGCGCCAGGGCCACACGCTGTTTCTGGCCACCGGACAAACCGCTGCCGTCCTCGCCCAGTTGCGTGTCGTAGCCTTGCGGCAGACGCAGGATCATTTCGTGCACACCCGCCTGTTGCGCGGCGGCAACGACCTTCTGCGGATCGGCCTCGCTGAAACGCGCGATATTCTCGGCGATGCTGCCGCTGAACAGTTCGATGTCTTGCGGCAGATAGCCGATGTACGGGCCAAGGTCATCACGGTTCCAACGATGAATATCCGCGCCATCGAGGCGCACGGTGCCGCCCAGGGTTGGCCAGACACCGACCAGCACACGGGCCAGCGTCGATTTGCCGGAACCGGATGCACCGAGCACGCCGAGCACTTCGCCGGCATTCAGATTGAAGTTGACCATTTGCAGGGTCGCCGCACGTTGCCCCGGTGGGCCGGCGCTGACCTGTTCGAAGGTGATCTGGCCTTTCGGCGCCGGCAGCGCCATGGCGTCGTCACTCGGCGGGAACGCTTGCAGCAATGCATCGAGACGGCGGTAGGCCAGCTTCGCCCCGCTCCACTGCTTCCAAACGGCGATCAACTGGTCGATCGGGCTGAGCACGCGGCCCATCAGAATGGAACCGGCAATCATCATCCCGGCGGTCATGTCGCCCTTGATCACCAGCAAAGCGCCCAGGCCCAGCACCAACGATTGCAGGCACAGGCGCAGGGTTTTGCTCAGCGAACTGATCACCGCACCGGTGTCACTGGCCTGATTCTGCAGACCGAGGAACCGCGAGTGCACCTGAAACCAGCGTTTGCGCAGGGAACCGAGCATGCCCATCGCCTGAATGGTTTCGGCGTTATGCAAATGGCTGGTGGCCAACTGGCTGGACTTTTGCGAATAACCGGCGGCTTCGCCCAGCGGCTTTTTGGTCATGTATTCGTTGAGGCAGGCCAGGCCGATCAGCAGCAACGCCCCCGCCGTGGCGAGCACGCCGAGCCAGACGTTGAACAGGTAAATCACGAACAGATAGACCGGGAACCACGGCGCATCGAAAAACGCGAACAGCGCAGGACCGGTGACAAATTGGCGAATGTGCGTCAGATCGCCCAGCGACTGCCCGGCGTTGCCCTCGCCCTGGAACAGGTTGCGCTCAAACGCGGCTTGGTAAACGCGCAGGTTGAAGCGGCGCTCCAACTGGCTGCCGATGCGGATCACGATAAAGCTGCGCACCACTTCCAGCAGACCGATAAAGGCGAAGAAACCGACGACCATCAGCGACAGCATTGCCAGGGTGGTCTCGTTCTGCGAGGACAGCACCCGGTCATAGACCTGAAGCATATAGATGGAGGGCACCAGCATCAGCACGTTAATCAGCGCAGTAAAGCAACCGACGCTGATCAGGATACTTTTATAGTCACCCAATGCCTTGAATAAGGGCGCGGTGGCTGGGGCCTTCGCCATCTTCATTGATTATTCCTGGAAAATATCTCCCGCCACTCGTTGGCGAGACTCGAATTAATTAACCGCACAACGTCGGAACTTGATTTTTTGTCTACCGCTTACACTTTCATAACAACTCAAGCAATTAAATGCGGCGCAGTTGCCACTCAGCGTTACTTATAACCATAGCGTGGCGCTTTATATTAAAACTTTGTCGCCGTCTGGATAGTCAAGGCTATTGCGCTGCGCGCTCAAGCGTAATCACCAGACCTGACTTCAAAGTTGTCAGATAAAGCCCATCACGTTGTCGGCTGAAGAACTGGATTCTTGAGCCTTCCTTGCCGGTAATCGACAGGCCGTCCGGATCGGGAAACCAACCGATCGGGGCTTGCTCAAGCCAGGCACCGAGACAGTCGGCCCCTTTGCCCAAAGTCTGATTGGATTCAAGGTCGATCAGGCAAGTATTCGAAGGCTTGTCCTGCTGCTTTTGCGCTTCTCGATCATCATCCCGGGTAGATAATGTCGCTTGCCATTGCCCCGCAAATACCGAGGGTTCTTCGAGTCTGAGGCTGCTTGCCATACTGGTTTCTCCTGAAATCATCATGAGCGCCGCCGAAAACCACGCCGCCACCTTGTAGGTAAAAGCTTTACTGATCATGGGAATATTCGCTCCAGCGTGTAGCGTTGCTTACCATCCAACCCGATGCAAGCAAAGAAAGCGGCGCATCACACGCCGCTTTCCACTGCTACATCACGCCACGATGTCGCTGGTGGCTGCCTGGCCAACGGTGCTGACCTGGAAATCAGCCACGCCGTGCCCCGAGAAGTCCACCGACAGCAGGCTGTTGCCGCCCGACGACGTCAGAATCGCGTCACCGGCGGAACCGGTGAAGCTGCTGACGAAGTGCAGGCCGGCGCCGTTGGTGATGCCGGTCAGGTCGATTTTGTCCAGACCGCTGACGAAATCGAGGATCTGATCGATGGCACCTGGCTTGGAGTCGGAGCTGGCAGCGAACACAAACGTGTCCGAACCGGCACCGCCCCACAGCTTGTCAGCACCACCGCCACCCCAGAGGATGTCGTTACCGGCACCGCCCTTGAGTTCGTTGGCCACGCTGTTGCCGATCAGCAGATCGCTGCCGGAACCGCCAATGGCGTTCTCGATGATCGCGCCCTTGGCGATGGACACGTTGCCCACCAGGCCGCCAACGTCGGAGAACGAGGCGTCATTGAGGTTGATTTTCTGGTTCTGGGTGAAACCCGAGAAGTCCAGAGTGTCCTTGCCGCCCGCGTCCCACACCGAGAACACCACTTTGTCACTCGACGACGAAGCGCTGAGGAAATCGCGACCGGTGTTGGAGTTGAAGCCGTAGGTGGTGTCACCGGTACGAGTGGTGGTGTTGGCACCGTAGAGCTTTTGGATAGCAGCGATATCGTCCATCAGCGGGCCGGACGAATACGCTTCGACACCGCCCTTGCTGAAGTTCTGATTGGTGTTGCTTTCGCTCCAGTAGCTCATGACGCTGTAGCCGCGGGTGTCTTGCCCGTAGGAAGCGTCGTTGTAGGTCGGGTTGCCATTACCGGCGTTGTAGTCGCCAGGGTGAGCCAGGCCCAGGCTGTGGCCGATTTCGTGAGTCAGGGTCTGACGACCGTAGTTGTTCAGATCCGGATTCTTGTTCTGCGTGTAGCCACTGTTGATCAGGTACCACGAGGTGCCGTCATAACCGGCGCCGGTGCCTGGCAGATAAGCGAACGCTGCAGCGCCATCCTGGCCACCGCTGTAGTTACCGAAGGTCATGTGGCCGTCACCGCCCGAGGCTTTCTCGGTGAAGGTCACATTGGCCACGTCAGCCCAGGATTGCATGGCGAGCTTGGCCTGGGCTTGTTGCTGCGCACTGAACTGACTGAACCCAGTGATCCCGTGCTTGTACATCGTGCTGGACGATGCCGAAGTCAGGAACGTATAGGTGAGTTCGATCTTGCCGCTGCCATCCTTGTCCTGGTAGGCAGCACCGTCGCGCAGCAACTGGGTTGCGGCCTGGTCGACGGAGTAGGAGGGTTTGCCATTGACCGTGAGGTTGCCGCCACGATCGTACTGATGGCTGAAGCTATTGATCTGGTTATACGCCGAGCTGAAGGCAGACAGCTGAAAAGCCTGTTCGGCGGTATCAATAGCATTCGCTTTTACTTTCGACATAAACACACTTCCTTGTTTAGCAATGGAACAGTTTTTGTCCGATAGGACTCTCTCTGGCGAGATCGTCCTATCACTCGCCCAATGAAGGCGTAAGAAACCTGACACAATTTGAAATCTGCCGTAAAGGATTTTTTTGAAATCAAATCGGGCTGTTTCGCAAAACTGCCGTAAACAAAGCGTGCGGGGATGAAAGAATGTTTTAGTTGCGCGGCTTTCGCCTAATTGTCTGACGATTTTCTATTTAAATATTAAATATGAGTAAGTTGTTTTTTGTTAGGCGCGTCTCACTTTTCCGCACTTTATTAGTGCGATGCCAGTGTATTGATATCAACCATTTAAACGCCGAAAAGACATTGTGGGAGCGAGCCTGCTCGCGAAAGCGGTCGGTCATTCAACAGCAATGTTGTCTGACCCGACGCCTTCGCGAGCAGGCTCGCTCCCACAGGGATTTGTGTATACCTGAGTGATTAGCTACCAGTCCGAATCTTGTTCCACACCCGCGTGCGGATCCGGTCAATGTTCAACGGCATCGCCTCCAGCGCAAACAGCTTGCCCATCATCTCCGGGCTCGGATAAACCTTGGTGTCGTTCTTGATCGCCGGGTCGATCAGGCTGTCGGCCTGCTCGTTACCATTGGCGTAGTGCACGTAGTTACTGATGCCGGCCATCACGTCCGGGCGCAGCAGGTAGTTCATGAACGCGTAACCGGCCTTCTCGTCCGGCGCATCGGCCGGCATGGCGACCATGTCGAACCAGATCGCCGCGCCTTCCTTGGGAATCGCGTAGCCGATGTCGACGCCATTCTTCGCTTCTTTGGCACGGTTCTCGGCCTGCAGGATGTCGCCGGAGAAACCGACGGCCACGCAGATGTCGCCGTTGGCCAGGTCACTGGTGTATTTCGACGAGTGGAAGTAGCTGACGTAAGGCCGCACCTTCAGCAACAGCGCTTCGGCTTTTTTATAGTCCTCGGGATTTTTGCTGTGGTGCGGCAAGCCCAGGTAATTGAGCGCCGCCGGCAGCAATTCCGGACCGTTGTCGAGGATCGCTACGCCGCACTTCTGCAGCTTTTCCATGTACTCGGGCTTGAAGATCAGGTCCCAGGAGTCCACCGGCGCATTGTCGCCAAGCACGGCTTTGACTTTAGCGATGTTGTAGCCGATGCCGGTGCTGCCCCACAGGTACGGGAAGCCGTGCTCGTTGTTCGGGTCGTTGGTCTGCAGCGCTTTGAGCAGCACCGGATTGAGGTTTTTCCAGTTCGGTAACTGGCTCTTGTCGAGTTTCTTCAGTGCCCCGCCCTGAATCTGCCGGGCCATGAAGTGGTTGGACGGGAACACCACGTCGTACCCGGATTTACCGGTCATCAACTTGCCGTCGAGGGTTTCGTTGCTGTCGTAGACGTCATAGGTGACACCCACGCCCGTCTCTTTCTCGAAGTTCTTGGTGGTGTCCGGCGCGATGTAGTCGGACCAGTTGTAAACCTTGACCGTTTCCGCTGCCTGAGCAAGGGAAACAGCGAGCATCAGCGGTGCCAGAGCGAGGGTCTTGCGGATCATGGATCGATTCCTGTGTGGGTTTTCTTTTTTGTTGGCAGGCAATCAAAGGATCAAAACAATCAGAAAATCAGCACGTAGCTCTTGCGCACGGTTTCCTGGATATCCCAGATCCCGAGCGTGTTGGCCGGCAACATCAGTGCGTCGCCACCTTGTATGTGCAGGGTTTCGCCGCCACCGTCGGGGGTGAACGTGCAGCGCCCGGAAATGAAGTGACAGAACTCCTGCGCGGTGATCTGCCGGCGCCAGCGGCCCGGAGTGCATTCCCAGACGCCGGTTTCGACGCCGTCGTCGCGCTCGACGCTGGTGGTTGAAGCGATCGCCACCGGTTCGCCGAGGGGTACGGCTACCGGACTGGATTCATCGAGTAGCAGGGTTGCGGTGTTTTTGAACTGGGTAATGCTCATGGTCTGACCTGTCTTTTAAATTAACGGCTTTTAGTGCATGAAACCTTCCATGAACCCCGCGACCTGGCTGGCGAGCTTGCGCCGCCATGGCGCGGTCGCCGGGTTGGCCAAGGTCTGGTCTTCGTGGACGAAGCTTTTGATGATCGCGTTGTAGCCGAGCCAACGGCACGGCTCCGGTTCCCACGCACGCAGCGCATGAATGCCACCGTCCGGCAGCACCCATGGCTGGCGAACCAGTTCCGTATCGCGCTCGAGAATCAGATCCGCCAAGGTGCGGCCGCCGAGATTGCTCGCGCCGACGCCCTCCCCGCCATAACCGCCGGACAGCGCGATGCCATTGGCGCGATCACAGAGCATGTGCGGTTTGAAGTGCCGGGACATGCCGAGATTGCCGCCCCAGGCGTGGGTGATCTGCACGTTTTTCAGCTGCGGGAACAATTCGCCGAACAGATAGCGGCGCAGCTCGACTTCATCGCGGGTCAGATCAAAGTTGTGGCGTAGCTTGCCGGCGAACTGATACCCGCCCCGAGCGCCAAAGATCAGGCGATTGTCGGCGCTGCGCTGGCCGTAGGTGACCTGACGACTGAACTCGCTGAATGCCTGACCACGGCCGAGGCCGATTTCGTCCCAGGTCGCAGCAGACAAGGGTTCGGTGGCGACGATCAGGCTCTGCACCGGCAATTGATAGCGGCCCAGCGGCGGCAAAGTCACCGAATAACCCTCGACGGCCGGCACGATCCAGCGACTGCGCACGCTGGCCTTGGCGGTGCGCAAGCTGCCCGACTGCCATTGCGTGACCGGGCTGTTTTCGTAGATCTTCACGCCCATGTTCTGCACGGTGCGCGCCAGACCGCGCACCAGTTTCGCCGGGTGGATGGTCGCCACGTGTGGCGCGTAAATCCCGCCATAAGGCTTGGCCACACGGATCTGCTGCGCCAGTTGCTCGGGGTTGAGCCAGCGGTAATCGTCGTCGGTCAGGCCCTGGGCGTGCAGCTTGGCCAGATATTCACGCAGCGAGGCTTCCTGCTCCGGGTAACGCGCTGCGCAATACAGCACACCGCCCTTGCGGTAATCGCAGTTGATACCTTCGCGTTCGAGGACGATTTCGACTTCATCAGGAATGCTGTGCAGCAGATCGAATGAGGCGCGGCGTTGCTCTGGCGACAACCCGGCCAGCAGACGATCCTCGCCGAGCAGGTTGCCCATCAGCCAGCCGCCATTACGCCCAGAGGCGCCAAATCCGGCGGTCTGCGCTTCGACAATCGCAATGTCGAGACCCGGCGCGAGTTTCTTCAGGTAGTACGCCGTCCACAATCCGGTGTAACCGGCGCCGATGATCGCCACGTCGACGTCCATATCTCGCTCAAGCTCGGGCCGCGCGGTCAGCGGCTCATCGAGTTGATCCATCCACAAACTGATAGTGCGCCACGCCGGCATGCAAGACTCCGCCACTGAAAACCTTCGATGGCGTCGATCCTAGTGGCTGTGTTCAGTCGATGTCTTGCGCGCGTGCCCGCAAAGAAATTTGTTTCGCGTAGGCCTTGGGCGACTGGCCGGTGTGCTGGCGAAAACAGCTGTAGAACGCCGACAACGAATTGAAACCGGCAGCGAAGGCCAGCTCATCAATGCGCAGCGGTGGCGTGGCGTTATCCAGCGAGCGCAGCAGATGTTGCAGGCGCGCCTGATTGACATAGCGATAGAAGCTTTGCCCGAGCACCTGATTGAGCAGATAGGAAATCTGATTGCGGCTGTACCCGCACTCTTTCGCCACCCGCTGCAAGTCGAGTTCTGGATCGAGGTACGGTTGCTGTTTTTCGAAATACTGCTGCAGGTCTTCGGCCATGAAGCTCAACTGGCGCGGCGACAGGCCCAGGCGACTGGCCGCTGGACGCTGACTGAGTACCTTTGTGCTGGCGGACTGCGCGCGCACCAATGAAGCGTATTCATTGACGCGCCAGATCAGCCCGTCCCTGACCGTGATCGCTTCGCTGGAACGAAACGACACCAACCCTTCACCACCGCGCAGCGTCACTTCATATTGGATGAACGCGGTGTTGCCATCGACGCGAATGCGGTCGCAATGCTCAAGCGCTTCGTCGGATTCACGCGGCATGCTCACGCGCACATACTCGCGCAACTCGTCGAGACCGAGCACGCGGTTCTGGAAGAAATCGTTGTACTGGATGTCCGGGTGGTACAGCGCCATGACGCTGTCGAGGTCGCGGTGCTTCCAGCTCAGGTGATAGCGCATGACCGTGGCCGCCGTGGCTTGGGTCTGTTCTGGGCCGTCGTCGTCGGCGTGCATAAGAGGCTCAGCGAAAAAGAACCGAGCTTGCCGAAGTTCGGCGCGGGCTTCAATGGCTAATCCGTAGTGGCCATTTGGCGATGATTGCGTAGGCCGTGACTTACATCAAAAAATGCGAAGCAATCGCAAAATGAACTGAAAAATCTCACAGGAATTTCACATGCAGATGCTACTTTTAATGTCAGTTACCGGTTGAGCCAATGAAGGCTCTTCCCACCTAACATGAGCAAACGGAAGCGCTCGATGAAGAAGGCGGGCAACACATGAATAAAGGGTCAAGCAAAGTCACGTTCCCCAACGCATGCCAGTTGATGCGTTGGCATTTTCATCCGATGGGGTTTGAAGCAACGATGGACGCGCCGGGCAGTATGATCGCCCGACTGTTCGATCGTGCCAGCGGCGAAACCATGATCGCCATCGCCGGGATCCCGTGCGCGACGGTGATGAATGCAGCGGATGTCGAGCGAATCATCGAGGCTGTGGAGGATGAGCTGGAAGCCTTCGTACCTCCGGAGTCTCTCAGGAGTTACGCATAAGCTTATGATTTAAAACAAAAAAGCCCGCAGTCATGCGGGCTTTTTGTTGGCTTATGCAGTTTGCTTGACCGTCCGGTGATCAACGAAGAACGGCTTGCCTTTGGCCACGCGGTCGGACGCCCGGGGCATGTTCACCGCTTGCGCTTCCTGCGGTTCGACATACCAGTAGCAATGGCTGACAGCCCGCGTGATGCCGACATAGGCCAGGCGCAGGATCTCGTCCTTTTGCGCACTGTCGTACGGCTCACTGTCGCCCGACTTACCCAATCCGGCCATGCGGTAGACCTGGTTCTTGTAGGGCGAACTGGTCAGGTGCTGGCAGTCACCGAGCAGAAACACCGCATCCGCCTGCAAGCCTTTGGCGCTGTGGTAGGTCAGTTGTTTCAGACGCCGTGCTTCGTAAGGCAATCTCGAATCTACATTAACTACAGGCTGAATATGCTCTTCAATCAATGACTTATCGCTGCTTTTTCGATAAAGCATCAAGATTGAATGGCCTTGGCGGTAGTGCTCGGCGAGGCGTTGCCCCAAGGCCTGATCGTCGCGCTCCAGCACATTGACTGGCTGCAGCGGCTTGGGCGCGCCGCTGGCCTTGGCTTTTTTGCCGGGGATCGCCGGCGCCGCGCGCACGATATGCTCAGCGGCATCGATGATGTGCTGGTGGCTGCGGTAGTTGTCACTGAGCATCACCCGCGTGGTGCTCGGCGACGGGAACTCTTTGTCGAACGCCATGAAGTAGCTCGGCGAGCTGCCACGCCAACCGTAAATCGACTGCCAGTCATCGCCGACGCACAGCAGCGACGAACGCTGTGCGCCCCGCCCGACATGCATGGCTGGGCCACGGCTGCGAATTTCCGTGAGGCTGGCGCGAATCCACGAAACGATCTGCGGCGATACGTCCTGAAACTCGTCAATCATCAGGTGCGACAGCGGCCGGAGCAACTCATCGCTCAACAGCTTGAGGTTCTCCGGCGAGTGCTCGCTGAACAGCGCGAACATCCGGTTGTAGGTCATGATCGGCGGTTTCTGATCGAGCAGATGATCTTCAAATGCCCGCCAGAACAGACTCAGGGCCTCAAAGAAGAAACGGTCAGGATCGTCTTTGGCAAAACTCATGCGACCGACCGCATCAGGCACGTCCAGACCAAGGTTCTCGATGAAGCCCGCTGCCGCCACGAAACAGTCGAGCAACGGCGCGGAACTCAGCTCACCCTTGACCTTGTAATCGAAGCCCGGCCCGGCGCTGGCATCGCTTGCCAGCGTTGCCAGAACGCGCTTCGACGCCTCGTAGCTATCAAGCCAAATCAATGGCTTACGACAGAAAGCTTGAAACAGGGTGCGCTTGACTGCCCACTCTGCGCGCACGCTGAGCTTGGCATTTGGCCGGCTCAACTGCGGATTTTCCCGCGGATCGAAGCCGAGCACCACCCAGGCATCAAGGCTCGGAATATAGCCATGGCAATGAAATTTTGCGCCGTTGATATCGAAACTCTGCCGGTTCGGCTCAATGCCCTTGATTGGCCAGGCGCCAGCGCGGAACCACAGATCTTCGATGGCATCGCACAGCTCTTCGTCGCGCCGCGACGCCAGCTCCGTTACCGCTACGCGCTTCTGCACGTCGGGGTGATCACGCTCCAGTTCCTTGAGCTGCAAACCAGCGCGCGACAGCGGCTGAATCAACTGACGGAAACGCTCGTCGTCATTGAACAAGCGGTGATAACAGGCGTTGAGTTGCTGACGTTGTGCATCGTTGATACGCAGGTCGAACGGATTACTGTCGACCTCCTGCTCATCACCTTGTGCGCGGTGACTGAGGTTTTCAAAGGCCTGCAGACGTTCGAAACCCGGCAAGCTGCGCACCATCGGCAGAATGCGCGAGTGGAAGGTACGCACCAGTTCGCGCGCCTGGCGCAGATTCAGCGTCTGGCCCCAGAGTGCGAACAGTTCGATCAGCTTGTTTATGAAATCCTTGCGCGACTCGCGGGTAAACGTCACCACGGTCATCGAATCCAGTTCAAAGCCCAGATAGTGGTGGAGCAATAGAATGCGCAGTACCAGCGTGGTGGATTTGCCCGCGCCTGCGCCAGCAACCACTGAGGTTGACGGGGTTTCGCTGAAAATCATCTTCCACTGCGCGGCGCTTGGCTGAGCGTGCTCAGGCAACAAACGGGCGACATCGGCCTTCATGCGCTTTTTCAGCTCGCCCGTCAGCGGCAGACGCCAATCGTCAAACAGATGGTTATCGACGCTGGGCGGTCGATGTTCAGTGTTACGACTGTCACGGATCAGCAGCACCTGACGGCCTTCTTCAAGCCCCTCAAGCTTGCCTTCCTTAAAGCCATATTCGACGCCAGCGGTATGCCCGCTGCGGAATCCGTCGGCCTGACCGTGCAACCACGATGCTCGGTGTTGAGCCCGCAGCCGGGTCAAACCGTGACCAAAGAAGCGTGCAGCCAGGCGTTTGAACCATGGCATCTCGGCCAAAGGGCGAAGTTCGGGGGAAGAT
>Ga0213828_1002269_pt1 | contig 14253 bp, 11 predicted proteins | sample MC6MC0897MG_FD_180664 | JGI IMG/M metagenome (GOLD analysis project Ga0213828, IMG submission 180664) | Enriched soil aggregate microbial communities from Iowa State University, Ames, United States - MC6-MC0897-MG | ecosystem: Environmental > Terrestrial > Soil > Unclassified | place: USA: Iowa...
TGCCACAGTAGATAACCAAAGAAATTTTCCCAAATTGTCAAGGGCGAAACAGATGTCACTTTACGAAGCTGTTGCACAATAACATGCCCATCATATAAGATCTTCTCGATAACTGACTGACGTTCATCCTCATCCACGTAACGCCAATCATTTGGGTTGACAAACATTGCGACTGTATAGCTGTTAAATTCCTTTGCTGCATCAAAGCGAAGCTCAATTGGCTTTCCATCCCACACCTCGTCATAGGCTGCTAGCATGTAAAACTGCATTGCGAAAAACATTCCATAGCGGCGTCCAAAATGGGAGATAGCTGCTGCTTCTGTGGCTGCGTCCGTAATACCCATCATCAGATTTAAAAAATCAGGATGGTAAAAGTCCTTATGTATATCGGCTAATGTAAATAATGTTCGTTTCGGCTCTGTCGTATAAATGCTGTAGGAATTTAATTGTCGAACTTGATCCATCGTTAATGCTGGCATTGTTATCACCTATTCTTTCAATCGTCTGCTATTTCAATTATAAATTATTCAATTTTGCTTCACAAATGGAAAGCAATATAGTAAAATACATTAAACATATCTGAAAGGTAGGTTTTCGATGTCGCAGCTACAGGTATGGTAGGCATTGCTTCTTCAACAGTATAATCAGCTTTTGTGTAGGAGGCTTTTTGCATTATCGTTCGTTAAAGAAGGCATTATAAAAAAATTAATAAATAATTTTCAGATTACTGTTGACATTTTAATTGATAATGATTATCATTATCGTATAAAGATTATTCCTCCTCTACAATACAGTGTAGAGAGGATGAACTTTAGCTACTTTTCTCCAGAAGTTTGCTAGTTCATGATAACGCTCCTAAAACCCCCCTCATTTTTTGGGAACGTAAAATCTCAGAGCAACTTATCCATAAAGGCATAAGTTGCTCTTTTTTCGATTGTCTTTAAATAGGGGAAATAAGTAACAGAATGGATATGGTATGATAAAAATGGGAACTTAATTAGAAATAATGGAGGGAAATGAATGAAGAAATATATGATTACTTTGCTCATCGTGTTAGCCTTTTTTACAAACCCATCATCATCTAAAGCGGCGGAAGCACAGTGGGATGGGGCACAAGTTGTGAAGGGGCAAACGGGAAAAATGACCTTTACAAAAGATGTGAAAGTATATAAGAAGAATGCAAACGGAACATATAGCTCGATGACAGTCAAGCGCAATAACTATTTCCGAGTGTATGATATCGAAAAGTATGACAACAAAACATTTTATTGGATGAGTTCGGGTTACCGTGTCCAAGCGACGGATTTAGTTGTTTTTAAGAAAGTACCTCTGAACATACGCGCTTCGCTTTATGATAATCCCGGTTATATCAACATCAATGGTCAAGCCTCAAACTTAAACTATGGAACACATTATTTAAAAGGATTTGAATATGGGTCCCCTAGCTATGATATTGTTATTGGTGAAAATCTATATTACGATTATACGTACCCATCTGAGGGAAATATTAGAGGGGGCTATATTGATGCCACAGATATTCGCATTGCCGAAACAATAAAAAGAGATGAAGGACTCTATAAGCTAACAGCTGATACACGGCACTTAAGAGGTCCAATGGCTGGAGGAAATGCGGGAGGAAAATATTCAAAAGGAACTGTTTTTCAATCGTTAGGAATTGAAATAAATGGATATATTAGAATGCAAGAGCTAGGGACATGGGGAGAAGATTTTATTTTTACATATATTCCTGTAACATTACTCCAACCGGTTCAAAGTCAAGAGAAACGCTATATTCGATATGGTGTAGTTGGTAAAGGTAAAAAGTCAACAGAGCTAAAGCGTTTTGATGAAGTAATGTTATTGACTGAAAAAAATATGACAGCTTGGATTGAGATAGATGGAGAAACATATTATGTACCAAAAAAAGTCCTAGCTACCATAAAACCGAACGAATCACCGGTTATTACAACATCTTTCTTGCCAAATGATACGCTTCAACAACTAGTGTATACGAATGGTGTATACAAGAAAACGGCTAATAATCGTTTTGAAGCGCAGAGCAACAATCAGTTTATTGACTATCTTGAAACAGAACAAACCTTTAGTTATGAAAAGGATGGTATCAAGTATCTATTTGATAAGCCAGTTACAGAAGGCTCAAAAGTGACTAGAATAGAGAACGGAATGAAAAATGAAGGGTTTGTTCGTGCCATTCATTACACATTCACAGAATCATCAGGAACATTTAACAATGTGGTGGAAACGTCCTATGGTGAATTTTTTGCACCAGGCTATGGTTATATTAAGGGATATAGCAGCGAACTAAGATCCTATGAATAACAATTCCTTTACTTTGCTTGAAGGGTGAAAGGAAAAACAGGTGAGGAAAAAGAATTGTTTTTCCTCACCTGTTTGATTTTAGGGCTTTTATTGCCTTCAACAAAAGATAAAATACATGGCTATAGGGATTGAAATTCTTCAACAGTATGAATGTACATCACAGAGTAGAGCTGTTATGAGAGGTAGATTCTTGATTAGCACCTTTTTTCCCTAGCACCATTGTATAGTAGCTGTGTAAAAGCATACCCACAATAATGACACCTAGACCTGCTAAAGCAATTGGGTCCGGGAAGGTAATGCCGAGTAATAATACTTCACCAATAATAACGAAAAGAATTTCAGTCGATTGTGTTGCTTCAACTGCTGCAAGTTTACCTTGATGGTCTCGTACTCGGTCGGTCGCAATGAAGAATAAGATTGTGGCAATAACGCCTGAGCTGATACCGACAAGCAAAGATTGCAGCATTTGATTTATTGAAGGTAGCCCAACTGTTGCCAGGGCATAGATAGCCATAATAATCCATGCTGGCATAGAAGCTATTGTCATACCGAGAACTCGCTGAAATGTATCAATACGACCTCCACATATTTCCATCATTTTGCGATTGCCAAGAGGGTAAGCAAACGATGCGACTACAACAGGCAGGATGCCAAGCATTAGGCTTTTCATTGGAACAGATTGTGCCTGCGGTATTTGAATAAGCAAAATGCCAGCTAAAATAACACATGAAATCAGTAATGAGATAAGTGGTATTTTTTGACGCACTGTTTTTCCCGCTACGATCGAAACAAAGAGGGGAGCAAGTAATACACCAGCAACGATTGTAAACTGCCATGTTCCAGAAACGAGCCATCCTGGACCAAAGGCTGCTGCGAATGTAAGAGGTGCATAAAATAATACGAAACCAACAAAGCTCCATAGTAGCCATGCGATAGGCTGTGCTTTCATTTCGCCAGATAATTGGGGAAAGCCCCTTCTGTAGAAGACAATTACGAGTAAAAACGGAAGCATGAAGAAATAACGAAGAGATGCGCTCCATAACCAGCTACCACCCTGCATCTCCATTGCATGATTTAAGATAAATGTAACAGCAAAAAATAGGGAAGCCAAAATACCTAATGCAATTTCTTTCAAAGAAGTCACCTCAATTTGAGTTAATAATTCGTAAGTGAAATGTTAATATGTAATTCGAAAATTCAGTTATTTATACCCGCATCTCTTCAGGTGGTGAAATGAATGCGGTTTTGGTTCCTTTTCAGTGATGTCGAAGATAAAGCCTCCGGTGGATGTCACGGATTTTCAAAGGAATGAATAAAAGGACGAAATTGTTGCTGAAAAAATTACGAAGAAAGGACCAAGCCCTTCTTCGTAATTAAAATTATATATTATTTTCCTTGCTGTTCAAATAGCTGAACAATTTCAATAATAACCTGTGTCGCCTTTTCCATTGTTTCAGCAGATACATATTCATATTTACCGTGCATATTTTCGCCACCAGCAAAAATATTTGGTGTTGGTAAGCCCATATAAGATAGCTGTGAGCCATCAGTACCACCACGGATCGGTAAAGTAATCGGTGTAATATCTAATTCTTCCATTGCTGTACGTGCTATGTCAACAATTTCTTTTACAGGTTCAATTTTTTCACCCATATTATAGTATTGATCTTCAATAGTAATGTTTAATGCATCCTCGCCAAATTGAGCTTTAATTTTGGCTGCTGCGTCAAGCATAAGCTGCTTCTTGTCCTCAAACTTTTGACGATCGTGGTCACGTACAATATAGGAAAGCTCTGTATGCTCGATAGCTCCTTTAAAGCCCATTAAGTGAATAAAGCCCTCATAGCCATCTGTTTTTTCTGGTACTGCATCAGCAGGCATTTCATTTTGGAAGGCGATAGCCATTGTGATAGCATTGACCATTTTGTTTTTTGCAGAACCAGGGTGTACACTAGTACCTTTTGTCACAATCTTTACACCTGCAGCATTAAAGCTCTCATATTGTAACTCGCCAAGTGGTCCGCCATCCATCGTATAAGCATAATCGGCTCCAAAAGCAGCTACATCAAATTTATGTGGACCACGGCCAATTTCTTCATCTGGCGTAAAGGCTACACGTAATTTACCATGCTTAATAGAAGGGTTGTTTTTAAGGTATTCCATTGCCGTCATAATTTCTGCAATACCAGCTTTATCATCTGCGCCTAATAATGTAGTACCATCTGTTGTGATTAATGTCTGCCCTACATAATTTTTAAGCTCTGGAAAATCTGTTGGTGACATTACTAAATTTTCATTTAACTGAATATTTCCGCCGTCATAATTATCAATACGCTGTGGATTGACATTTGTACCCGTATAATCAGTAGCTGTATCGACATGTGCTAAGAAGCCGATAGTCGGTACTTCTTTATCTGTATTTGCCTCTAAAGTAGCAAATAAATAACCATTTTCATCTAATGTAATATCCGTTAAGCCTATTGTAGCTAGTTCGTCTTTAAGAATGTGCAATAAATCATATTGCTTTTGTGTAGAAGGGGTTGTTTCGCTTGTAAAGTCGGATTGTGTATCAATTTTTGCATAACGAATTAATCGCTCGATTATTTGTTCTTTCATAAAGTATGGCCTCCTAATGTGTATGTTTAATTTCTATAAGCGGGTGTCCAAAGTCTAAGAACGTCACGCCCTGTGGCAATTTATTTTGCGAAAGCGAAGCGACAGCAACATGGTTTTATCTGTGCGAAAGCGAAGCGACAGCAACATGGTTTTATCTGTGCGAAAGCGAAGCGACAGCAACACGGTTTTCTCTGTGCGAAAGCGAAGCGACAGCAACATGGTTTTATCTGTGCGAAAGCGAAGCGACAGCAACATGGTTTTACCTGTGCGAAAGCGAAGCGACAGCAACATGGTTTTATCTGTGCGAAAGCGAAGCGACAGCAACATGGTTTTACCTGTGCGAAAGCGAAGCGACAGCAACATGGTTTTATCTGTGCGAAAGCGAAGCGACAGCAACAACAACAACAACACTCGACTGAGAGACCAACATCAAATTAGCCCAAAGCCCCCAACAGATTTCACGGGATCGGACGCTTCGTTAGCATTGCGCTTTCGCACAAAAAACATCTGCGGGCCTAAGTACAAAGCGATTCAGGACGCAATTATGCCGAGGCATAATTGATTTTATTGTAACACTTTACTTCGGATTTCGGAATATTGAAGGATGCTTAAAGCTATAAGTAATTGAGCACTGTAATAGGTCAGCATAATTATCTCATGTGAAAAGGATAGGGGCATTACAAATTTATTAATAGCTAAATAGGAATCCGATGCGATAAATAACAGCGCCCCGATTATCGCAAAAGTGGAACCTGTGCGAATGGCAGTCCAACCCATCAATAAGATTATGGATATATATGCGATTACTGCAATACCTAGGACAATATCCCCGGAGGAAAGCACCGTTCCAGCAATCCACACAGCCATACTTGCCCCATAAACAAGTAAAATTACTTTTGCCCATGCTGGTACTTGGCGTTCATTAGTAGACGAAAAGGCAAAGATATAAAAAATATGACCGACTAAGAAACTTGTTAGTCCAATGAGAAACCACTGTAATGTGTAATCACCCACCATACAAAAAGCAAGACCAACAACAATTAGTAGCTGGTACTTTTTAGAGCCTTTTTGAGAAGCAGCTAAAATAATAATTAATAGCATAGGGATAACTTTAAAGATTAGCTTTAGATTATCTTCTATATGGGAGTAGAAAAAAATATAATAAAAACCAAACACAGCGATGACAGGAATTAAAAATTTTTTAAACAACTATTTCATCTCCTTTTCATTGAAATTCTTTATCTATGTTAAAATTTCCTTTATAAAGTCCTCTTTTTTAATAAAAATCATTAATTAAGAAGGCACGTTCCTCAGGCAATGTATGAAACTTTTTACGAATGCAGCCGTAAATAAGTAGATAGTTAGCTAAGAAAGGGTGAATAAAATGACCAAGCTATTAATAGCTTCAGCAGTCATTGCACTAATTGCGAGTATTTTATTAACACCGCTTATTACGAAGAAGCGAGAAGATGGAAAATCAAAAAAAGTAATTGGTTACTTTTTTATAGGTGTCTTTGTACTAGGATTTCTAGCTACTGGCATCACAGTATATGTCACAAAGATGGATGTAAACTGGCTTGCATTTTGGCCAGCTATTATTCTATTAACATTAGGCGGGGCATTCCTTGCAAGTGGTATTGAAAGAAAGATAAAAGGTGTATTATTTTTAGCTAGTTTAGGGGTCGCTATATATGTATTATCAGCTCCTTTATGGAATGCTAACGACAAATTTACATCAGCAGAAATGAAGGAAGAGGTAGAGATAAAGCCGTTTGATGAAACACAAACACCAGCTAGTGTACCTCCAAAATTTGCACGTAATAAAATGAAGAAAGCATTTGGTCAAGTGCCGAATACGAGCTATTATGAATTAGGGCGCTTACAAATTCAAAAAGTAAATGGTGAGTATGTGTATATTGCTCCAGTTGAATTTTCTGGCTTTTTTAAATGGATGAATGGTGGCTCTACTCCAGGTTATTTTATGATGAGTGCCACAGATTCAGCAGATAATCCAAAATTTGTAGAGCAAGCAATGAAGTATGTGCCTTCAGCTTACTTAAATTCAAATTTAGAGCGTCATATTCGTCTCCAGCATCCACTCCTTATTTTCTATGGAGATGTACAACTTGAAGTAGATGATGATGGTAAGCCTTATTACATTCGTTCCTATGGTGAATTTGTTTCAGCACGTAATGGCTTTGATGTAAAAGGGATTGTATTGGTGGATGCGTTAACAGGAAAATCCGAAGTAGTAAAGTTAGAGGATGTTCCAGAATTTATTGATGGAGCTGTTTCACCTGAGACCGTGAGTTTACAAAACAGCTACTTTGGAAATTATGTTCATGGATTTTGGAACAGTAAGTTTGGTAAAAAGGATGTAAAGCTTCCTTCAGATGAAGGAACAGAATCAAATGTTAGCCCGGTTTTCGATGAAAAAGGTGATATGTATTATTTTACAGACTTTACGAGTCCTAAAGAGGGTGTCGATTCGATGCTTGGTTATTCTTTAACAAATGCTAGAACAGGTCAAGCAACTTACTATACTGGAAATTTAGATTCATCTTATATGGATTCACAAGGGAATTTACAAATTATCGAGAAAAAATTTATCGAGAAAAAATGGTCTGGTGAAATGCCTGTATTATATAACTTTTACGGGGAAGCTAGCTGGTTAACTGCAGTGCTTGATTCAAATGGTTTTTTACAAAACTATTTCATTGTCTCTGCAGCAAATCCTGAAATTTCAGTTTATGCAACAACTCCTAAAGAGGCACTAAAACTATATAAAACAGCACTAAGCCGTGGAGGAAATACGGTAGATGGCAGTTCAAATGCAACTGAAAAAAATGCTAGTGGGAAAGTATTACGTGTATATAAAGAGCGTTTAGGTGACTTTACCATTGTCTCGTTTTTATTAAGTAATGGGGAGAATTATTTAGTGAGTGCGGAGACGGAACCACTTTCAATTTATTTACAAGAAGGTGATGAAGTCATTCTTACTTATGGTGATACAGGGGAGCAGTTCCTACCTGTCCGAACGCTTATTATTAAAGGTCTACAATAAAAATATACTCAAAAAGACGATCTAGTTGCATATATACTGCGAGATCGTCTTTTTTATGTTGGTTGGGATTGAATATAGTAAAGCATCTTTTCCTGATGATTCATAAAAAGTGTTTTTGCATGCTCGTTTAAGTCGAAAATTTCCTGAATATATTCATGAAGGTGCTTTTGTTCATATTCAAAAGAACGCGGATCTTCATTTTCTAATACATATGATAATAAAAGTGTATGTAATACTAATACTTCTAAGTTTTGTGTATTGGTAATAAATTTTAAATTGAGAATCGTGGTATGGGAAATAAATTCATTGACATAATCAATAGCATTCTGATAAACAGCCATATCTATATGAGGTTCTAGCCTCTTTCTTAATAACGTACATTTATTGTTTAAGTCTTGAATTTTTAAAAATAAACCTCTAACACTTCGTTTATGCTGTTGTTCTAAGGTACGAGCAAGGTGTTTATTGACATGGGACATTAGAAAAAAGCTCCTTTCCACGTAAAGTCATCCTCTATTAATATGAATGGAAATGTTGGAAAAGGAAAGAGTCTTTTCGTTTAATTTGTACCTTAATTTAACATAATAAGAGAGACAAAAATACTAATTGCAACATGATGAGGTATTTTCATATAAAAAAGTGGAGTTAATATCATACGATAGTAACCCCACCAATGGAATCTATCTTGAATGCTATTTCCAATTAAAACCTTTTTTAGCTAAGAACTCATTAATATGCGGACGACGTTGTTCAATTAAAAAATCAGCCATTTGCTTTGTCCAGTTGTCAATTTTTCTATTCGAAGAACGGCTATTATAATAAGCTTCTAGTGTTTCGTTATAAATTGGTAAAAGCTCATCATATTGTTGTACATTGTATTCATTTTCATGTAGGATAGCAGCGACTGGTAATCGAGGCTTTACTTCATTACGGCGAGCCGGAACCCCAATTGTTAAGCCGAAAAGTGGGAAAACATAATCGGGTAAATTCAATAACTCACTTATTTCAGCTGGTTTATTACGAACACCGCCAATATAGCAAATACCGTATCCCATTGATTCTGCGGCAATGACAAAGTTTTGAGCAAATAATGATACATCTGCAACCCCAACAAGCACGTTTTCGGCTGTATCTGCTACAATTTCCACACCCTCTAGTTTACCAGCCATTTGTAGACGTTTAAAATCCACACAAAAGACAAATGCAGCGCCAGAGGTTTCATATTGACGAGGGTTACCGGAGAGCAAGCCGAGCTGTTCCTTTTTCTCCTCATCTGTTACCCAAATAACGCTATAAGCTTGTACAAAATGAGATGTAGCAGCCATTTGCGCAGTAGTAATTAACTCCTCTATGATATCCTTAGAAATTGGATTACCGTCATAAATACGAACTGAAGAGTGGTTGCGTAATAAATCTTTAACCATTTAATATTCTCCTTTTCCCCTTATATATATGAAAAGCATATCACGCTTTTTCTTCAAAATCGAATGTATTGGGCGTTTAAATTATTTTTGGATAATTTATAAATGCATAAAATTTCTCGAAAAACGAAATATTTTCTTTGATATAGATTAAATATTCTAAATAGTATAATATTATTTATGCGACAGTTTATTTGGTTGAACTTCTAATGTTTGGAAATGGCAACGGAATATCTACCAAGTAATCTAGTTGAACAAAAGTAAAGTGGGATGGAGGAATAAGCAATGGAAGAAAAGTTAGCGAAAAAGCTTCGTAATGAACAGCTGCGAAGCAAGGTTGCCACAGCAGAAGAAGCAGCATCTTGGATTAAGGATGGTATGGTACTTGGGATGAGTGGTTTTACACGTGCTGGTGATGTTAAAGTTGTGCCACTTGCACTTGTTGAAAAAGCTAAAAAAGAGAGCTTTCAGGTAGATGTATATACAGGTGCATCATTAGGCCCAGAAGTTGACCAATACTTAGCTGAAGCTGGCGTTATTCGTAAACGTGGCCCTTTCCAGGCGGACGCAGGAATTCGTAATAAGATCAACAGCGGTGAAATTATGTTTGTAGATGCGCATCTTTCACATAATGCAGAATTGGTACGTCAGGGCATTATAGGTCCTATTGATTTTGCGATTATTGAAGCGGCTGCTATTACAGAAGATGGCTTACTAATTCCTACAACTTCAGTTGGTAATTCTCCGATTTTTGTACAAGAGGCCGATCAAGTAATTATCGAGTTGAATGTGGCTCAGCTAGATGCATTAGAGGGAGTACATGATATTTTTGTTCCAGGACCACAAGGAAAACGTGATCCAATTCTATTACAAAAGGCTTCAGATAGACTTGGCACAATTGGTATTCCACTAGATTTAGAGAAGGTAAAGGGTATTGTAGTTTCAGACATTTTAGATGCGCCATCAACAATAGTTCCAGCTGATGAAGAAACAGATATTATGGCCAATCATTTATTAAACTTCCTTCGTGATGAAATTAAAGTAGGCCGTTTAACGACAAGTTTACGTCCAATCCAGTCAGGAGTAGGCTCCGTGGCAAATGCTGTATTATTGGGCTTCAAAGACTCTGAGTTTGAAAATTTAGAGGTCTATTCGGAGGTGCTACAGGATGCTGTATTCGAATTAATGGATGCCGGAAAAGTAAGCTTTGCATCTGCTACCTCTATTACCCTGTCAGAGGAAGTTGGAAACCGAGTTTACGGTAATTTTGATAAATATGCTGACAAACTAGTATTACGCCCACAGGAAATTTCCAATCAGCCAGAAATTATTCGCCGACTCGGGCTAATTTCAGTGAATACAGCGCTGGAAGTTGATATTTACGGGAATGTGAATTCAACCCATGTTTCAGGCACAAAAATGATGAATGGTATCGGGGGTTCTGGTGATTTTGCACGTAATGCACGATTAGGTATTTTTGTTACAAAATCTTATGCAAAAGGTGGAAATATCTCAAGTATCGTTCCGATGGTATCACATGTGGATCATACAGAGCATGATGTTGATGTAATCGTGACAGAGCAGGGGGTTGCTGATTTACGTGGACTGGCACCAAAAGAGCGGGTCACACTAATTATTGATAACTGTGCACATCCTGAATACCGTGAGCAATTATGGAAGTATTTTAATGATGCTAATGAAGCAACAGGTGGACACCATACTCCACACGATCTAGAGAAAGCGCTTTCATGGCATGTGAATTATGCAAAAAGTGGTACTATGAAGGAAGCAGCATTATCAAAATAATAGAATAGATTTATAAAAGCCTTGTAGGACAGTTAATGATTCCTTCAAGGCTTTTGTGTTAATTATGGTACCCAAAAGAACTGTATGGGTTGACCCAGAGAACTGATCAAGTCGCTTAGAGAATGGCTCAGGTACCTCAAAAAATTTCTCGGGTCCCTCGAAGAACTGCTCAGGTGCCTCCAGAATTGCTCGGGTCCACCAGAGAACTGCTCAGGTGCCCTCCAGAATTGCTCGGGTCCCTCGAAGAATTGCTCGAGTCCCTCGAAGAACAGCTCGGGTCCCTCGAAGAACAGCTCGGGTCCCTCGAAGAACAGCTCGGGTCCCTCGAAGAACCGCTCACCTGTCTTATCCAGATACCTATTAAAATACTTAGGGGCTCTATCTATTTACAATAATCCGATCCATTTCCAATAAGTTGCAGAGAATAGAAGTACTAGGATGAAACCAATAATGGTTAATGGAATACCAGATTTCAAGAAATCCTTTGTTGTAAATGCTCCTGTACCATAAGCAAGCATATTTTGCGGTGCGCTAATTGGTAAAAGGAAGCCAAAGCTAATCACAAATTGCTGTACGATAACGAAACCAACTTGGTCAACGTTAGCCGTTAATGTGGAGGCCAAAACGATAAACACAGGTACAAGCGCTGATGCTAAGCTTGTCGCACTGGCAAAACCTAAGTGAATAAGAATATTAAATAGTGTAACCAATGCAATTGTTGCTAGAATCGGCATAGTATCTAGACCGAGTGAACCAAATACTTTGTCAGATAACCATGATGCACCTTTCGTATTCAATAATACTGTGCCTAGCATAATACCTACCGCAAAAACGATAATGGTTCCCCAAGGAATATGAGGCTCCACTTCCTTCCATGTATAAACACCGATTTTCGGCATTAATAGAATAGCGATAGCAATAATTGTGACTGTTGTTGTGTCGAATGGGTGTAGCTTGCCTTCAGTTGCCCAGAAAAATAATAAAATCATTGACGTGATGATTAAACGGATTTCAGGCGCTTTTAATGGGCCTAGTTCTGCAAGCTGCTTTTTGATTACCTCTTTACCGCCTTCTATGTTACTAGTCTCAGGCTTAATCAGAGAAATCATAATGAAAAATAAAGCTATAGACATGATAATCGAGAAGGGGGCAGCGTAGAGTAACCAGGCACCCCACGAAATATCCACATTAAATTGTTCTTGAATAAAATTTAAAGCGACCATATTTTGAGCAGCTGCTGTCTTAATCCCAATATTCCAAATGGAGACGGCCTGTACGGAGGTAATGACAAGTAACGCAGCCAGTCGGCTATCACGCGGCAAACCAAATGCAGCAACCATTCCAAGTAGTATTGGGACTACTGCACCAGCACGTGCTGTAGCAGAAGGAACAAAAAATGCGAGTGCTATAGATACTAAAATGGCACCAAAAACAATTGCTTTTGTTTTAGTCCCTACAAGTGAAAGTATCCATAGGGCGAGTCGTTTATGTAAGTTGGTGATTTGCATTGCTGCTGCTAAAAATAGAGCTGCGGCTACCAGGGCGACTGCAGAATTACTAAACCCGCTTAATGCTAATTTTAGAGCACCTGCTGTTCCTAATTCTGCTGTTGGATCGTCTATTGACGGAGCCAGTCCTAGTAAAACGGTTACCAGTGCAATAATCATGGCAGAGCTGACGGGATATGAAACTGCCTCTGTTACCCAAAGGATGACTGCGAAAGCTAAGATCGCTAAGGCTCGTTGACCCGCAACAGGTAAATCGCCGTTATTAGGTAAAAAAATAATGATGATTAATGAAGCAAAGGCTAAAGCAATCCAAAGTGGCTTTAAATTACGTTTTTCGCCTGCTTTTTGAAGTGTAGACATATTTTCTCATCCTTTCTACGATAAATATGACGATTATTGTCTATAACATCGGTCAGTAAAATGTTTTATTAAGAAAATAATTTGTCTATTTATTGGAGAAAAAATTAGTATGTAAAATACTTTGTTTTTACAGCATTAATAGTAAATAAAGAGAAAATGTATGGTCATAGAAAAGACAAAAACATCCAAAAAAATATTATTTCTTTTTCTTAAAAGCTGAAGTTACTTTAGGCTCTGTTCCTTTGACTAATCGTTTAATATTTTCAATATGCAAAATGATAGCTATTCCAAAAAGTAGCAAAGCAATGATCGTTGGACCTATCCCAGGAATCCATAAAAAAGTTGCTGTACAAAAAACAAGATAAAACTCTAAAACGCCGACAATTAAATAGTTCGTTGCAAAAGATAAAATGACAAATAAAATAAGTGCAAATAAACCAATTTTCCAATCAACAGCAAGCAATATCCCTATGATGGAGGCTGTACCTTTCCCCCCGTTAAAGCCCATATGGAATGGGAAATTATGACCTAGAATGACACCAGCTGCTATGAGATAGGTGAAGAGCCAAACTTGTACCTCTGTGTATTGTGCTGCATCTGCAAGAAAGAAATGTGCACCGATAATTGCTAATACACCTTTACCAATATCAATAAGCGCTACTAGTACTCCGTATTTCCATCCAAGGGAAAGGGTTGCATTGGAGGCACCTGCATTCCCATGGCCAGTCTTTTTTAAATCTACCCCAGATAAAAACTGTGCCACTTTAGAGCCATGAAGACAGCCGATAATATAACCAACAATAATAAATAAAATGATGATTTTAATCACAAAAATCCTCCTTTCTAAATAAATATTAAAATAGTGTATGCGTTCATATTACGTAAAGAAGCAGACTGAAGTTTCGGAAAAAATAAAATTTTAGTGTTGACAGAAAAAATGTCTATGTTTATACTGTGTAACAACGATGGAAATTGAATCTCAATACTCTTATCAAGAGCGGCGGAGGGATAGGCCCTATGATGCCCGGCAACCAGTAAGTGACGAACTTGCTAAGGTGCTAATTCCTACAGATTCTTACTTGGATCTGGCAGATAAGGGGAGGAAAACTTGCAACCGCAACCCTCTTCTTAGCTGAAG
>Ga0213828_1002270_pt1 | contig 14252 bp, 14 predicted proteins | sample MC6MC0897MG_FD_180664 | JGI IMG/M metagenome (GOLD analysis project Ga0213828, IMG submission 180664) | Enriched soil aggregate microbial communities from Iowa State University, Ames, United States - MC6-MC0897-MG | ecosystem: Environmental > Terrestrial > Soil > Unclassified | place: USA: Iowa...
CATCCAAAGCACCCTGCCCGTCGGGCGGCTGCGGATTAAATCAGTAGACACGGCTAAGCATGTAGTACCGACAGCGGAGTACTGGCGGACGGGGGTTCAAATCCCCCCGGCTCCACCACTTTTACATCTAAAGACGTCCACGGACGTCTTTTTTTGTGCCTAAAACCCTTTAAAATCAACGACTTACCGTCCATTAACGTCCGGCGACGTCCGAGCCCATCTACGTTTTCGTGTATTCCACGTAGTATTCCAAGCCCTCACCTGCTATTTTTTGGAATACACAACCAGCGCTGGATTACATCATGGGTTCCCGAGCCACGCACCTTTCCGATGTGAAGGTGAAAGCCGCAAAGCCGAAAGAGAAGGATTACATCCTCACCGATGGTAATGGACTGCAAATGCGAGTGCGGAGTAATGGCTCAAAGCTCTGGAATTTTAATTACATCCAACCCGTGACGAAAAAACGGGTCAATATGGGGCTAGGGACTTTTCCTGAGGTGAGTCTGGCGCTGGCACGCAAGAGGACCGTGGAAGCCAGAGAGCTCGTCGCTCAGGGGCTAGACCCTAAAGAAAAGCGCGACGCAGAGCGGCACGCAAAAAAAGCAGCCACGGAACACACCTTTGAAAACATCTCAACGGCGTGGTTCGAGCTTAAAAAAGATTCAATCACCCCGGCTTACGCAGATGATATCTGGCGCTCTTTGACGCTCCATGTTTTCCCTGATTTGGGTCCTATCCCAATCTCAGCGATTACCGCTCCTAAGGTGATCTCGTTGCTTCGCCCTCTTGAAACGAAGGGTAGTCTTGAAACTGTCAAACGGTTGAGCCAGCGACTCAATGAGATTATGACCTATGGTGTCAACTCAGGATTGATCCACGCGAACCCGCTGAGTGGAATCCGTTCGGTCTTTAAAAAGCCCAAAAAGACCAATATGGCGTCCCTCGCGCCCGATGAGCTGAAAGAGCTCATGCTGACTATTGCCAACGCCAGCATCAAAAGAACCACGCGCTGCCTGATCGAATGGCAACTCCATACAATGACCAGACCGGCCGAAGCCGCAACGGTCCGCTGGAGTGATATTGATCTCAACAAAAAGATGTGGACGATACCGGCCGAGCGCATGAAAAAACGCCGGATCCACATTATCCCTCTGACTGATCAATCATTGGCTTTATTGGAAGCGATCAAGCCTTACAGCGGACACCGGGAATACGTGTTTCCTGCAGATCGGGACCCTCGTAACCACTGCAATAGCCAGACCGCCAATATGGCGCTGAAGCGTATGGGTTTCCAGGGGCGATTGGTAAGTCACGGTATGCGATCATTGGCGAGCACCATATTAAACGAGCATGGTTGGGATTCCGAGTTGATTGAAGTTGCGCTAGCTCACGTTGACAAAGACGAGGTGCGCAGTGCCTACAACCGTGCGGACTATATCGAGCGGCGACGCCCGATGATGAAGTGGTGGAGCGAGCACATCCAAGCGGCCGCCACGGGCAATCTTTCAGTTGCTGCTATTGGTTAGCGCGGATGAGAAATTAGTCACGCTGCACTAACTAAGGGAGGGCGAATCCTGGCCAGCAAAAACTCCACCATGAACGCGCCCTAACAATTAAGCTACCCTGCAAGTAAGGAACAACACAAATGAAACTTCTTAACACCTACGAAGAGAAGGATGAAGCCGAGGAAGCTGCACTCCGTATCGAAGGAGATAAGAGACTAGCGAGCGAAAGAGATGGCACGATTGTAATCTACAATCTATTTGGAAAACCTACCTGGGGAAACTTCTTTCGTCTAAAGCTCTATAATCTCGAGGAGCTAAACAGCCTACTAAGCCGTCGAAACGCATGGCTGGACGATGACAGCAAACGACATGCAGAGATCATAGGATCCTTACAGCTAGTATCTAAAAACTATCAGATAAAAATCCCAACCCATTGGCTCTGAGCGATACCCTACCCTAAACAGAGTAGGGTGCAACCCGCATCTAGAGCGCCAATTCTATTTGCCCAAGAACAACAGGAAAGCCAGTTTGCAACCTATCTTGCATAGCCTTAAGCTCTTTAGATATTTCATCAAACGTCAGACGAGCTTCTGATTTTTGAATTAATGTGAGAGCTGCTCCGATTACAAACCTGTCTCCGAGCGAGATTTTCAGACCGGCACCCTCCAGCCTTTCGGCTTCGGTCACAATGCCATCAGCGATATCTTTTATTGCTCGCTCGTTTCCACTGAAACACTCCCGCTTACGACAAACCAATATTGCATCCAGACTGATAGGGTCTTTAGCCGCAGATTTAGGGCTTGCCCCTCTAAGCTCCGCGTGAACGGTATGAGCATTGACCACTACCAGCCCTGCACCGGTAATCGCGTCGTATATTGCGGCCCAACCCTCAGGCCGAGAATGATGGAAGCTGAATGCAAGGACGCCATCTTCTTTTAATACTCGCGCGCACTCGGTGAAAACCGCCGAGAGCTGTCGACCGAATGATCGAGGATCTTTCTGCTGAACCTCCCCAGGGTCGGAGGAGTCAAGCCGCGATAGCCACTGGTGACGCGCCCTCAAGGCTGGAGATAACCATGCGAAGAAAAAATCGCTAAGCTCAGAATAATGAACAAAGTCGAAATAAGGCGGATCCGTAATCACAGCATCTACTGATGAATCAGGGATGGGAAGCGCGGCACTATTCCCATTCAGAACCATTAGAGCTGCTTCTTTTTTAAGCAACTCTTCCCAAGTTTCGACCCTATTAGCCCGAATAGGCAAGCTTGCGACCCTCTTCTTAGAGCCCGCTCGCTTACCATCATCATCATAAGCAATTTCCACTTCAAATGGATCATCCAAATAGCGTTTTGCCCGAAGCAAGCGCGATTCAAAAAGTGAGCTGAAGGTACCACTCCCTTTGCTGGACCCCCAAATGGAGTTTTCTAAAGGCGTGCGCTCCGGCTTTAAAATATGATTGGAAAACATGTGTCTAACAGCGCCTGTCCCCTCGCCCTTGAAGCTACAAAACATATTATTAAATTCAAGAGTACTCGAGAAAAGGCATAGAATTTGTTCCTGCACCTCAGCATCTTCAATCAGAAGAATCTCTTTCAACAGCAGCCCTAGGCAAAGCAACTGGCGGTCATTAAAGAAGCTCCTCCAATTAGTGAAATTATATCCTCGAGCCTGATCGGTATTGTGACCGGAACGTACAACTGACGTCGGCAAAGGAAGCTCTTCATTCGCTAGACGCTCGCTAGCCGAAGCGAATAGCAACTGATCTTCATCCGTAGCGGAAAGATAGATCTTTTTACCATCAGGCCGTAGTGCCAAAGATCCGTACAGCCGCCGCTTTAAAGGTTCCCCATCAGTTGGCAGCAAACTTTTTATCTTATACTCACGCCCAAGGCTATCCGTCACAGTTTGGCCTGAAGCCGGCCCCTTCTGAGCATTGAACATCAACGCACAGTGTGGGCATACCGTCTCAGTTGAATCGTAACGACCTTCAAATACTAACCAACATCCTGGGCAAACGATCTGGGCTTTCGGCTTTTTCTTGGGATAAGCATCCTGAGAAAAAACGTATCGCGACATAAGCGGAACTTCTTCGCCGCTCGGCGTAGAAACCACAGTCGTCCAGAAAAAATACATAACAGGTATTTGAAGACCCGTTTCCGGATCTTTAGTCACATAGTACTTCTTTATCTCGACAGCTACGGTACGCTCAAGCTTATCAAAAGCATCTTGCAATTTTGCTTCCGAGACATAGGTAAAAGCTTGCCGAACCAAAAAAGTACTTACCGGATTTATATCCGAGCCTACGGCCTTGGCGCCTAATTTCAAAGCCTCCCCTAAAGTAGTTCCGCTACCCATGAAAGGGTCCAGCACAATCTTGCCTTTGAAGCTGTGTGTTTTGTAGAACTCACTCCACACGTCCACACCTGGCTTACTCAAAGCACCTAGCGTAATCGCCCGAAATACTGAGCCCAATCTCGTGGCCCACCACTTATGGATATGGTATATCGGGCGATTTATCTCCTTACGCCAGCTTTCCTGTTCCGCGACCTGGCTAATCTCAACAACAGGGAAACTGCACTCAAGTGCAGTTGCTCGATTACCCGGAAGATTGTTAGCTTTTTTCATTCGTCCTCAAATACAGTATTGTCATCTGGCAGAGTTGGCGCTGCTAGCAACGCAACCTTGTTCATTGGCTGATCTTTCAATCGCCACGCTTTAAATTCATGACTAGTTCCAGCTTGCGGATTTGGAATTCGCCCAGTCTGAAGAACATTTGTTCTAAGATCAAACGTGTAGTCAACAATTAACTCATCAGCCTCCACGCGGGTCATCTCGCCTACTAATTGAAAACGATCATCCCCCTCCATATGAGCCGGCAAAATTAACGTCATCATACCTGTCAAACCCTCAGCTAAGGCAAAGGGCGTTGGAGCCACATACATTTTCCTATCTCTGACCATAATGTCGCCGTACGTCCCAAACCCTTTAAAATTCTTATTTTTGTGAACGTAATTATGATCGGCATTCAAAAAATCGCCATGACACATGACTAGATCTACTACAGGATACTCGCGCACCCCACCCGAAACCTCATACACTGAAAGATCTGCAGGGTAACGACCGAACACATAAAAAATTTGACGACCATTATGAACACCTGTAGGAACTTGACTATTAGAATCATAGTTACGCTCTCTACCAGGCCAGGCCAACCCTTTGATCTCATAACCTTCTGCAAAATCAACAAGACTAAAATCGGGATATTTATTGCGCCCCTGATCATCGTGATTCATCTTCAAATCGTGCAAGCGGAACCCGAACCAATTTTGGAAGTGGAACTCTTTGTCTTTGGCGCTTACCGACTTAATCAAATAGCCCTGCTGAACAGATTTCACGCAAGCCTCAAAGGCATCCCAGCACGATGTATTAGCCTTCACACAAAAATCCTTATCCTAAATTAACCCTTATGGGAGACCGCAGCGTCGGGAAAACGCCTCGAACGTCAGCGCATCCGTACCAAAGCAGGCAATCATACGTGGTGAACCCGTCGCCGAAAAGGGATGCAGGAGTGAGCCCGACTAAGATGCGGGCGCTGGTTCGCCAAATCGAGGAACAGGGCGAGAGCATCGGGAAGATGGGCATCAAGGGCATCCCATCCCCCACAGATGACGACTTGGAACGTCAGCGAGGGATATGTGTTTGGGAAGTGGCAGATGCGCAACGCGATATGCGTAAGCTCAATAGCTTTATTCTGAAATGACGAGCTTGCGTCGTTAGGGCATGCTTGATGGCCTGCCCTAACCCCTTTCTGGAGCCTTTTTAAGAGGCTTCACCTCTCCAAACTGCTCATGGCTCATAGAAGCGCAAAGCCTCTGTAATGAGCTCTGGAGAAGTCCTGCCTTGTCGCCTACCTTCATGCCAGCGTTTGGCTTCTCGTCGAAGCGTGGCAGATATGAAAGTCTGCTTACCCGGTGGTAAGTCGTACTCGCCCCTCAATGCAGGGTTCAACTCAACGGAAAGACCGTTTTTGACGGCGTAGACACCCCAACTGACTGCTGAGGCTCGTTGATCTCGGTCGATCTGCTCTCCGGGTGTTTTGAACATCAGGTCAGCATCAGCTTCACCTTTTATGGCCTGAAGCGCTTTGCGGATCGGTGTCGGCCCCTGTGCTGAAAACCCAACTGGGCCGATAATCAGGCCATGCAAATGCCAACGTCTCCGGCTGGCCCCGTCTGCAAGCTTTACAGGGGCCTTCTCCAGCCCGTACAAGAACTCAGCGCCAGCAGCCACAGCTTCAGGGATGCGCCGGGTAAGCTGATCTCTAATGTAGCTGGAGGCTGTTGCATCTCCTGTATCTAACCGATCACTGAGAGCTTTGCTAAGGACGAGGGTGAATGTTTTCAGCTCCCAGTTTTTACACTTAGCCATCCAATACAACGGGGTGGCTGCGGCTGCTAGCTTCGATGCTTCATTGGTATCTCTCCAACGATTGAGCGTACCTTCACCCGAGATTGGTTGATCTAGAAGTGTCTTACCCTTCTTCTGTGCTGCAATGGCTGAAGAGGTATTAGACAATATACTTTTCTTAAAAGAGGCCAGTTCCTTCGCATACACCGCCGCTCCTATTGTTGAGGGGGTTTCAGAGGGGCGTGGTTTTACGGCTTTTTGCCGAGGCGAGCCTTCTAGCAATGTGAGCGGCGCTGAACAGTCGGTGCCGGGTTCAGCAGTCATGGTGCGCCCTGGATGTGCCGTGTGGTCGATTTTCAAAATTGTCACCTACTGGATATGGCCAGTGGTATGAGAGGTCTTACACAGTTCTAAGGCTTTGACAAAATCACCACAGGTCAATACGTGGTCAACTTGCGTTCACCCTTCACAAACAATGTCGTCATCATCTAGTGGGTATTGCACGGGCCTCCGTCCTGCGAGCCAGGTCAGGGTCTCTATCTCATCGGCAATACCTTCAGCGTTTCCGCTAATCTCCGCTTCTTCTAGACGTTGGTGCGCACGCATTTCAGCCACGTCCCGATCTGTCATGATTTGAATCCTAAGTTCGGGGAGCTCATCAATCTCCATGGACTGATTTACCTTCTCCAACGGCAACGATCTCCGGCCGACGTCTTGAGTTAGCTTGAGAGTAGTTGCGCTTGCTGCTAAGGCGCGGAAGGCGATGGGGTCTGCGACATCGAGAACGTCTAGAGCGGCAGCTAGCTTCACCCTGATCTGATTGCTTAGGGCAAGGTCATCAAGGATCAAAGAGGCGGCTTGCTGTTGAACACTGTCTAAAGCAAACGCAGCGCTCAACATGCTCTCACGAGCTTCATCAATGAGCTTCTTAGTCGCAGCACCTACAACAACGTGATGTTTTTTCAGGAGCCGCTGCGCAGTGCTAATGCTGATATTTAGTTGTGCAGCGATTGCTGGCAACGTGTAACCCGCCTCCCGAAGCACGACAGCTTGGGCAGTTTGATCTGGAGTTGTTTGTTTACCTGGCATCAATTATCACCCCCCACAGTGGACCGACCCGCACATGCCCTTTTCACTGCGGCAGGAGAAATTCCAAACTGGCTAGCCGTTTCCTGAATCGTCGCAGAGTTGGCTGTACGCCATTCATAAACAGCCTTGTCATCGATACGTTTCGGAGCTCCCAGTTTTTGCCCTGCGGCTTTTGCTCGTGTAATACCAGCCAATTGACGAGCCTTTATGTTGGATCGCTCCAGCTCAGCGACCGCCCCCAACATCGTGAGCATTGCTTTTCCGATCGGTGTCGACAAATCAAAGCCTTCTCGTAGTGAAACTACTGCCACACCTTTCCCCTCTAGCGCCTGAACTGTCGTGAGCAGGTCCAAGGTATCGCGCCCCAGACGGTCAATGGCAGCGACTACAAGGGTGTCGCCCTCTCGTGCGTATTTAAACAACTCGGCGAACCCTGGGCGATCTAAGGCTTTTGTTACTCCACTGACAGCTTGGTCTTCAAACCACTTACCAATATTGTGCCGTTCGGTGATCGCGTGACGCTGGGCGTTCGTAGTCTGGTCTTCGGTACTTACTCGAACATAAGCTAAAACTGTCATGAGGATGCACCGCCACCTAGCTCAAAAATATGGCTCAGAATATACGGCATAGCTCAGAATAAAACAACACTTCTGAGCCATCTTTACCCTCAACATTTACGGGGGCGCGCCAACCTAGTGTTGCTAGCTGAAAAAGCACACTCTCTGAGCCAGCGAATCCGAAAAAGCGCTGTGACGGGTGATTACTCCTCCAGCGCTCCTCTCTCCCGAATACTCATTTATACGCAGGTCACCGTCACCCCCATCTGCTTGAGACGCCGAAGCACCGTCATCACCTCCTTCTGGTTGGCACCCAAGCAATCGAGGGAGGAAACGATTAGCGTGTCGCCGCTCCTCGCAAACCTGTAGAGTTCTCGAAAGCCAGAGCGATCAAGTGGCATTATCGACCTGCTAGATGCCATATCTGCGAACCAGTGAGCACCTCCGCGAGACTCCTCAACAACCCGAACTCGTGGTTCAGATTCTTGGCCATTGGCATCAACGAGAAAATAGACGAGCGCTGTCATTTCGCATCTCCCGATACGTGAGACCGGAAGCAGGGCGCGCCAGAAATGCGATCCTCGATCCACTGGTCGACAGCGAGGGAATCCCAGCCCACAGACCGTGAGCCAAGCTGTATTGATTTCGGGAAGCGCCCTTGGCTCATGAGCCTGTAAATGTGGGCCCGCTTGAACCCGGTGCGGAGCTCAACGTCTGGAAGTCGAAGAATTCGACGGTTGTTGAAAATTGGGTCAATGACAGTATCCATAGCATGCTCCAGTGCGTTTAGAAGCGCATTCAGTGGTGGTGCACGCAATTTATTGCTACCTGAAATCGTCAGACCTCAACTGAGGTTCACACATTCTCAACTGTCATCTGGGAGCAGCGCGGCCGCCTGCTTGATGATCTTCGCAACAGTGTTAGTGGAAGGCATTGAGATCCTGCCGGCGCCAGCATGGATGATAGTGGTGGCGGCCGCATCAGCATGTTTCATGTCAATTCCTGCGGCCAGCGCCAGCCCTGCTACCACTGCACTCCAGCTTTCCCGTTCTCTGGTTCCAATAGGCTTAACAGCTCGGTCCTGAGAGGTGAGCGACTCTATCAAATTCAAGATATCGGCTGATCGGAACAACAGCTCTATCGTTCCAACATCCACCTGGCACTCCCAGGCTCGTACTACATCTTCGAAGCTCTCGTCGTCCAGAAAAACCGGTCCGGCTATATGAATGCTCACAGGTGATCCTGGCCTAGCCCTACGCACCGCCTCAACGCTGTGAACTCGCTGCCGGCCGGCGCAGTAAACCTTTTCACGTATCTGATCAGGCTCGCCGGTTAACGCAGTGAGACCATACCTTCCCCCTATGCTCACATAGAGCGCGCACTGATCGTCTTCGCAAAGTCTGAGGAGATCGTCGGGGTCGACCGGCTGCTTCAAAGCTCCTGACAGAGCTTTCAGAGCTTGGCTCATCGTTAAAAAAGTCAAAGCTGTATAAATTGAATGCATAGAACCCTCGGAAGCGGTGCCCTCTGGACACTGGTGAAAATCGGATTGGCTTAGGGCGACCATTTGATCATCGGGCACAGGTTTTCCTCCAGAGGAAAGGCATGACGTTGATCCCCTCACAAGGGCGACTTCGACGCAAAATGGGCAACGCTACAGAGCCATAGATCTACTGATAAGCTCATTGAAAAGGGGATGGGCGCAGATTTAGATCTAGATCCTCAGAAGGGTTAATCTTGCATCAAGTATTCCAAAAAGCATTCCAAACGCTTTCTTTAACTTAAATTAATCAATGTAAATCAATATGTTATGAAGCAAGTTCAGATTACCCCGGCCCAGCAAATCATCAACCAAGAAAACCCAAAGACACCCTCCTAAATCCCGAGATAAATCAGCAATTTGCGAAGCAGTCCAATCAAGCCCGCACACCAATTTCGGTATGATCCCCCGTTACCAAGGATCTCCAAAAGGCTTAAGAAATGGACTTCACCACAATCATCACCCAGTACTGGACAACGTTCAGCTGGTTCCTCCCCGTAATAATCCTGCTTTCCATCCTCAAAACCCCAGCAGCCAAGGGCTATCTCGGCGAGCTTCTTGTACGTCTCTTAGCACGGCTACAAATGGACGAGCACACCTATCGCCGTCTGCACAACGTCACCCTGGACACACCCGACGGCACCACGCAAATCGATCACGTTTTCATCTCGGTCTACGGCATTTTCGTGCTGGAAACAAAAAACATGAGCGGCTGGATTTTCGGCGGCGAGAAGCAAGCACAGTGGACGCAGAAACTCTACAAACGCACCTTCAAATTCCAGAATCCACTGCGCCAGAACTACAAGCACCTCAAAGCACTGGAGGCAACATTAGGCGTTAGCACCGAGCACCTTCATTCAGTGATCACCTTTGTCGGTGGCAGCACGTTCAAAACCGAAATGCCGGCGAACGTCACGCAAGGCAGCCAATTCATTCGCTACATGAATTCCTTCCAGCAGCCGGTTTTCAGCGAGGACGATGTTGATGAGATGGTACAAACCCTACAGAGCGGTCGCCGTGCGCCCACCCTCGCCACTCACCGCGAGCATGTACAAAACCTTGAACGTCGTAGCGATCCAACAGCCGAACGGCAATGCCCGAAATGTGGCAGCACCCTGCTGGTTCGGACTGTGAAATCAGGTGCCAAGGCGGGGCAACAGTTCTGGGGCTGCTCGGCATTTCCGAAATGCCGCACCATGCAAAGCTTCTAAAACCTCTGAAGAAACGTAAGTGCCCGCCATACGGCGGGCACTTCACAATCCAGAAATCGCCTTACCAGCTGTAACTCAACTTGGCTGTGACTTCACGCCCCGGGTTGTAATAATTCGCCGTCCCCGACCCCACCACATGCTGCTCATCAAACAGATTGCTCACATTCAGCGCAAGGTCGGTCCCCTTGGCAATCTTGTAATTCAAAGCCGCATCAAACAGCGTGGTCCCATCGCTTTTCTTGGTATTGGCCGCATCCATGTAATAGGCCCCCACATACCGCGCCCCCAGCCCAACACTCACGTCAGTATCAGGAATGCTGTAGTAGCTCCACAGCGAGGCAGAATGCTTCGGCGCCGTGGTGAATTCCTTACCCTTCAGCGACGAGCCGTCATACAACGACCCACGCAGCACTTCAGACTCCATATACGAGTAAGCCCCGATCACGCTGATGTCTTGCGTCACCTGCGCCTTGGCTTCCAGGTCCAGGCCACGCACGCGAGACTCACCCACCGTCTGCTGCTCGATGATGCCGCTCGGCAACACCACGGCAATGGTGACGTTCTCCTGCGTCAGGTCATAAATGGCTGCAGAGAACAACGCATCCATGCCCATGGGCGAATACTTCACGCCCACTTCGTACTGCCGGCCGGTTTGCGGGGTAACGCCAACCTGTGGCGGCGAAACAGATTCCACCATGCTCACATAGGTCGACACTTCATCGTTGACGATGTAGGTCAACGCCCCGCGGTAGGAGGTTTCGGAGAAGCTGTCGTTTTCACTCGAGGCGCCGCCGATGTACTCCTTGCTGGACAGGTCCATGGAGTCGTTACGCACACCTGCGGTAGCAATGACGCGGTCGTAGAACGACAAGTTCTGCTGCAGGAAAACAGCCTTGGTCGTGGCGTCGTTCTTTTTGCGGGTATACGGCGAGATATCGCCTGGCACGCCGGTGAAGATTGGGTTGGCGATATCGATGGAAGGCGCCAGGCCGTAGACGGAGCTTTGCTTGGTGGTCGAGTCGAGGTACTCCACGCCCACCAGGGTGCTGCTGTCGATGTGCTCGAACTGGGCATCGTATTGCAGCATCAGGTTGCCGTTGAGTTGGTCGGCATCGCTGTCGGTACCAAACACGTAGCGTGGGATCGTGGTGCCAACACGCGTAGGGCTGTCGCTCAGGTAGGCGTAGCCGAAGTCATCGCTCAGCTCGCTGTAACGCAGGTTGCTGCGCAGCACGAAGCCGTTGTCGAAGTCGTGGGTGATGTTGCCGCTGAGGCTGGTGCGCTCGACGTTGTGGAAGTTGTAGCTGGGCTCACCGTAAAAATCGCTGCGGTCGTATTCCTTGTCCAGCGGGTAGCCACCGCTGTTGGGCGAGCTGTCGGTTTTCAGGTAGTCCAGGATGACGGTGGCCGAGGTGTAGTCGGTCGGCGCCCAGGTCAGGCCACCCATCACGAAGCGGTTGTCGTCTTGCGAGTGGTCGTACTCGCGGTCGCTGTTCTGCATCTTGGCGGTGAAGCGGCCGGCGACGGTTTTTTCGTCGTTCAGCGCATCGCCAACATCGATGCCGGTCTCGGCATGGTCGTAGGAGCCGTAAGTGACGTAGCCCTGGCCGAACTGCTCGAAGCGGGGCTGTTTGGTCACGAAGTTGACCGAGCCACCGGGGTCGGCCGGGCCGAACAGGGTGGAGTTGGCGCCGCGCAAAATTTCGATGCGCTCGTAGGCGTAGGGGTCTTCGCGCACACCACGCATCGAGCTTAAGGTCAGGCCGTCGCGGTAGGTGGTGGCCTGGAAGCCGCGGATCTGGAAGTAGTCGTTGCGGTCGTCCGAGCCGTAGAAGTCGCTGATGACGCCTGGGGTGTAAAGCAAGGCCTCTTCGGTGGTGCTGACGCTGCGCTGCTCCATTTCCTTGCGGGTAACCACCGACACCGACGCGGGCGTGTTGAGGATGCTGGTCGCGACTTTGCCACCCACCCACAGCTCTTTGGCGACCACCGAGTCGGCGTCGTCGTCAGCATTGGCTTTGACCTTGGCATTGATGATGACGGGCGCCAGGCGATAGTCCTCGGACGCGCCAAGTTCGAGCGGGCCAGCAGGCTTGGTTTGCGCAATGATCAGGTAGGCATTCGGGCCTTGCTGCTCTGGCTGCAACTCGGTCCCCTGCAACAATGACGACAGTGCTGCCGACGTCTCGAGCGTGCCTTGGACGCCTTGGGTCGTGCGGTTGCCGATGCTCTGCGCATCGTAGGACAGGCTGATGCCCGCCTGGCGCGCAAAGCGGTCGAGCGCCGGCGCCAGCGGGCCCCCCGGGATGTTCCACTGCTGCAGTTGGTTGTTGTGATCAGTGGCCAAGGGTTGCGCAAGCGACGGCAAGGCATAGCTGCTGACAACCAACCCCAAGAAAGCGCCGTGCAGGGCACGATTCAAGGGGTGGCGCTGTGGAACCGGGGTCGAACTCATTTTCTCGCTCCGTGGAGTGCTGGCAGACTGGCCTGTATTCCGGCCTTCTCTACAGGCCGAACGAGAATGAGAAAACACCTCATTTATTTTCAGGTTTCTGCGCAGCACACGTCACACGCGCGCTATTGAGCCTCCCACACCGCCGTCCAGGCTTACCGTGCGCCCTATTCCTGCGTTGAATGTGCCCCGTCGTCGCGTTCATTCAACTTCAGAATGTGCGCTTTGATGGAAGTACCCGCCAGGCTGACGAACGTCATATAAAAGTCCTTACCCAGATGCAGCAATGGCGAGCCTTTCAAGGAGTCGGCGGCAGCCCTTAATGTAAATACCCCGAATTGTTCCGCGATGCTTTCGATGCTGCGCGTACGCTTGGAGGGCTCGTCATAGGGCTTCTGATACCAGGTGGCGATTTGGTAGTCGACATCTTCTCGTTCAAACACCGCATACACATGGCTGACCAGGGCTATGCTGGTTTCGCGAATCAAGCCAGGGTCGACATTGTGTTGTTCAAGCAGCGCTTCGATGGGCTGGTTCATGACAAACAGCAGGTCTGCATTCGTATAACCGGGCATCGGAGGGAACACGCCGGGAGGCAGTTCGATGGTTGGGGCAGTTACGTCGTCATCGTGCATGTGAAGCTCCTTCTTCAGCCTGAATTGGCGCGCAGTCAATGACATTTGCCAAATGAATTAGTTGCGCGTCAAGAAGAAACAATCGCATTGCGCCCGCGGCCTCATCACTAGCCTTCGGTTAAACGTGCATCCTGCAGGGCCGGCAGAGGTCGGCTCAGTAACACGCCGACCAGCACCGCGAACAGCAGCGCCGCCACGCCTGCCACGTGCAACACGGCTTCAAACCCTCCGATGAAGGCCTGGCGGGCCAAAGGCGCCACGGCCTCACGCAGGCCAGGGTCCAGCACGGCTAAAGCCGCCTGCAGGTCGCCCGCGGCAACGCGCGTGGCCATCGTGGCAACCTCGCCCAAATGCGCGGGCGCCACGGCGGCCATGGCCTCGTGCAGCAGTTGGCCACTGCGGGCCGCCAGCACGCCGCCGAGCACACCGATGGCCAACACGATCGCGCCGAAGCGCGTGGTGGTGCTCAGCCCCGAGGCCATGCCGGTACGCTCACGGGGCACGCAGGCCATGATGTTTTTCTGTGTATCGCCATTTAGCAGCCCTGCCCCCGCGCCCAGCACCACGCTGGCCAGGGCAAAAGCGCTGTAGCCGCCGTAGCCAGCGGCCCAGGCACACAGCAGGTTGCCTGCGCCCACCAGCAACAGGCCGAGGGCGAACACCTGGGCGGGGCTCAGGTGAGCCGCCAGGCGCATGCCTAGGCGGGGTGTCAGCAGCATGGCCACGGCGAACGGCAGCATCCCCGCCCCCGCCGCCAGGGCCGACAGTTGCAGGCCGTTTTGCAGGTAGAGCGGCAGCAGGGTCATCATCACCTGGGCGCAGGCCGCATAGCCAAACATGCCCAACAGGGCACCCA
>Ga0213828_1002271_pt1 | contig 14247 bp, 13 predicted proteins | sample MC6MC0897MG_FD_180664 | JGI IMG/M metagenome (GOLD analysis project Ga0213828, IMG submission 180664) | Enriched soil aggregate microbial communities from Iowa State University, Ames, United States - MC6-MC0897-MG | ecosystem: Environmental > Terrestrial > Soil > Unclassified | place: USA: Iowa...
CTGTACAGCTTCACCGTGGCACGCATTGCCACATTGCCGGATTTTGCCGATGAGATGCCACAAAAGCTGGCCGTCATCGAGCTGGACGAAGGCGTGCGAATCAACACCACCCTGGTGGGGCTTGAAGAGGATCAGATCCGCATCGGCATGCGGCTCAAACCGGTGTTTGCCGAAGTCGACGCCAAGGGTACGCGTTTACTGCGCTTTACCGGTCCGGACCAGGACAGCACGGCGCTACAGCGCTACAAAGGCGCGCCTCAGGCGCAAACGCCGGAGCAGGGTGAAGCCGCATCTGTGCGCTTGGTCGCCATGGATGATGAGGTGGCGCTGCAGAGCCTGGTCAGTGAGACCTTCAGCCCTTGGAGCAACCAGATTGTCATCGATCAAGCCCTGATCGATGCCTTCGCCGCGCTGTCGGGTGATGACTACTGGATTCACACCGATCCGCAGCGTGCACGTAAAGACAGCCCGTTTGGCGGCACCATTGCCCACGGCGCGCTGGTACAGGTGTTGCAGTCCCGGCTCAAGCTGGCGCTGGGTTATGAAATCACCGGTTTCAGCACCATGGTCAACTACGGCTCCGACCGCCTGCGCTTCCCGGCGCCGGTGCCGGCCGGCTCGCGGGTTCATGCGCGGGCCAGGGTCAAGCAGGTGGCGCGGGTCAAGCGCGGCACCCAGTTGACCCTGGAGGTGAATACCCACGTCGTCGGCAGTGATCGCCCCTCGGTCATCAATGACCTGGTGATCCTGTACATGTAACCCCTCCGATGGCGCGAGATTGCCCTGCGATGCGATGTGCCTGGCGCATCACTATCGCGGGGCAAGCCTGTTTCCACCGCCTGCATTTCAGTATTCCCGATAGATCAACTGCTTAGTCTCAACGGACGATGAGCACCAGGCCTGCCCTCAGCACAATGAAGACCAACAAAGGTCCGGTCATTGAGGAGCAGGGCATGATGGATATCCGGGGGCTGAGCTACTTCGTCGCTCAAATCGAAAACCTCAGTCAGTGGCAACGTTATGCCGAAGACGTGCTGGGCATGATGGTGGTACCCGCGCCCGGTGGCGGACTGTACGTGAAGATGGACGAGCGGCCGTTTCGCATGCTCATCGTCGAAGGCGCCGAGGCAGGCTACCTGGCCTCTGGCTGGGAACTGGCCAGCGAGCGGGCATTCAACGCCGCATTGCAGGCACTGGAGCAGAACGGTGTGCGCTGGCAAGCAGGCACTGCCGCCGAGATCGAGCAGCGTGGCGTACAGGCACTGGTCAGTGTCCTGGACCCCTCCGGCAACCGCCACGAGTTGAGCTGGGGGCACCGTTCCGACTGCCTGCCATTCGTTTCGCCGCAAGGCGTGCCGGGGTTTGTCACCGGCGACATGGGCCTGGGCCACACCGTGCTGCCGGCCCCGGACTTTGACGCGACCCTGGCCTTCGTCAAGGACGTGCTGGGCTTCGAGCTGTCGGACATCTTCAACTTTCGCCCCGACCCGGCAGCACCGCCAATCCGCATTCACTTCCTGCATTGCCGCAACAGCCGCCATCACTCGCTGGCGCTGGCGGAGTACGCGGTGCCTTCAGGCTGCGTGCACGTGATGGTTGAAGTGGGCTCGATGACTGAAGTAGGCCGCGCCCATGACCGGCGCCTGGCCCATCAGGTGCCGCTGTCGGCGACCCTCGGCCAGCACCTCAATGACCGGATGACCTCGTTTTACATGAAGACCCCGTCCGGCTTCGACCTGGAGTACGGCTACGGCGGCCTGCAAGTGGACTGGGCTGAGCACTCGGCCTTCGAATTTACCCGCGTAAGCCTGTGGGGGCATGACTTTTCCGTCGGCCAACAGCAAGGAGATGTGCAATGAACAAGCAAATGACGGCGGCCGATGCCGTTGCGCACCTGCGCGATGGCATGACCATCGGCTTCGGCGGCTGGGGGCCACGGCGCAAGCCGATGGCGGTTGTGCGCGAGATTCTGCGTTCCCCCGTCAAGGACCTGACTGTGGTCGCCTACGGTGGCCCGGAAGTGGGCATGCTGTGTGCGGCGGGCAAGGTCAAGAAGCTGGTGTTCGGCTTTGCCACCCTCGACGCCATTCCGCTGGAACCCTATTACCGCAAAGCCCGCGAAGCCGGTGGGCTGGAGTTGCTAGAAGTGGATGAAGGCATGTTCCAGTGGGGCCTGCGTGCAGCGGCCATGCGTTTGCCGTTTCTGCCGACCCGCTGCGGCCTGGCCACCGATGTCACACGGCTGAACCCTGAACTTAAAACCATCCAGTCGCCGTATGACGACGGCGAAGTGCTGCTGGCCATGCCCGCCCTGAACCTGGACGTGGCGTTTGTCCACGTCAACGTCGCCGACCGCCTGGGCAACACCCTGGTGACCGGCCCAGACCCGTATTTCGACCACCTGTTCGCTCGCGCGGCCCAGCAGTGTTTCGTGTCTTGCGAGCAATTGCACGAACGACTGGAACTGACCACCGAACAGGCACGCTGCAACACCTTTGAGCGGTACCTGGTCAGTGGCGTGATCCATGCACCGCTCGGCGCTCACCCCACCGCCTGCCAGCCCGAGTATGGCTGGGACCTGAGCCACCTCAAACGCTATGCCGCCAGTGCCGGTGAAGAGGGCGGCTGGCAAGCCTATGTGGCGCAGTACGTGGCGGCCGGTGAGCGGGCTTATCAAGAGCAGAACGGCGGTGCCGAACGCATGGGCTCCCTGGCCCTGCCAGTGTTCTGAGGAGGATGAAAATGTCGACTACCTGTGAATTTACCCTCGCGGAACTGATGATTGTCGCAGCCAGCGAAGCCTGGCGTGACAACGGCGAGCTGATCGCCTCGGGCCTGGGCGTGATCCCGCGGCTGGGTGCCAGCCTGGCCAAACTCAGCCACAGTCCGCAACTGCTGATGACCGACAGCGAGGCGTACCTGGTCGAAGAGCCGATCCCGCTAGGGCCGCGTGGCGATCATGTGCCGAAATATTCGGGTTCGCTCAACTTCGAGCGGGTGTTCGAGTGCGTCTGGGGTGGCCGCCGTCACGCCATGATCGGCCCGACCCAGATCGACCGCTGGGGCCAGAGCAACCTCTCCTGCGTGGGCGATTACCACAAGCCCAAGGCCGCAATGCTCGGTGTGCGCGGCTTGCCCGGCAACAGCATCAATCACATCAACTCGTTCTTTGTACCCAGCCATAACACCCGCGTGTTCGTCAGCGGCGAAGTGGACATGGTCTCCGGTGTCGGTTTCAAGGCCGACCGCTGGCCAAAAGGGGTACGCCGCGACCTGATGGACATCCGCCTGATCGTCACCGACTTGTGTGTGATGGATTTCGACGGCCCGGACCGCGCGGTCCAGGTGCGCAGCTTGCACCCGGGGGTGAGCTTCGAGCAGGTGCAGGAAAACACCGGTTTCCCGTTGCTCAAGTCAGCGTCGCTGAAAGAAACCGTACACCCGACGCCTGAGCAACTGGCGCTGATCCGTCGGCTCGACCCCCATGATCTGCGCAGTTCGGCGATCAAGGGCAACCCGGCTGGCATTCGCGTGGCGTAAGGCGAGGGACATGAGCATGAACAGCCCTGACAGTGAATTCGTCGAGCGTGCAGACCACTCGGTCTACGAAACGCAGGAACCGGTGTTGTACAGCGTGGCAGAGGGTATCGCCACGCTGACCATGAACCGGCCAGGCTTCAACAATGCGCAGAACTCGCAGATGACGTATGCGCTGGATGCGGCGCTGCGCCAGGCTGTCAACGATGACGCGGTCAAGGTCATTGTACTGCGCGGGGCCGGCAAGCATTTTTCGGCCGGCCATGACATTGGCACGCCCGGGCGCGATATCAACAAACCGTTCGAGCGTGCACACCTCTGGTGGGATCACACCAACAAGCCTGGCGGCGAGCAGCTGTATGCCCGTGAGCAAGAGGTATACCTGGGCATGTGCCGGCGCTGGCGTGAGCTGCCCAAGCCGACCATTGCCATGGTCCAGGGTGCGTGTGTGGCCGGTGGGCTGATGCTGGCCTGGGTGTGCGACCTGATCGTGGCCAGCGATGATGCGTTTTTCCAGGACCCCGTGGTACGTATGGGCATCCCGGGGGTGGAGTATTTTGCCCACCCGTATGAGCTGAACCCGCGCATCGCCAAGGAGTTTCTGTTCACCGGCGATCGCATGAGCGCCGAGCGTGCCTACCAGATGGGCATGGTCAACAGGGTAGTGCCCCGTGAGGAACTGGAGCAGGGCACCTATGCGCTGGCGGCCGGTATTGCCCGGCAGCCGCGAATGGGCCTTGCGCTGACCAAGCAGGCCATTAACCACGTCGAGGATCTGCAGGGTAAACGCACGGCGATGGACGCCGCCTTTGCCTGGCACCACTTCGCCCATGCCCACAACGAACTGCTGTCGGGTGACAAGCTGGGCGGCTTCGATGCCAAGGCCATGGCCCAGGCCAACAAGGCTGCCGCCAGTGGAGAGCAGGCATGAGCCGCTGGTTGTGTACGCCACTGACCCAAGCCTTGGGCTGCCGCTACCCGATCGTGCAGACCGCCATGGGTTGGGTTGCAGACGCCAACCTGGTGATTGCCACAACCCGCGCCGGTGGTTTCGGTTTTCTGGCCGGGGCCACGATTGCGGCCGATGCCCTGGAAGGCGAGATCAACAAGGTAATTGCCGCCACCGGTGGCAGCAATTTCGGCCTGAACTTTCATATGTTCCAGGAAAACGCGGCCCAATGCGTTGACCTGGCGATTCGCTACCGCTTGCGGGCGGTCAGTTACGGACGTGGCCCGGACAAACAGACCATCGCCCGTTTCAAGGCTGCCGGGGTGTTGTGTATCCCGACGGTGGGCGCACTCAAACACGCCCTGAAGGCGGTGGAGCTGGGCGCGGACATGATCACTATCCAGGGCGGCGAGGGCGGCGGGCATACCGGTGGTGTGCCCAGTTCGATCCTCTTGCCCCAGGTGCTCGCCGCGGTGTCGGTGCCGGTAATCGCCGCAGGTGGTTACTCCACCGGCAGAGGCCTCGCCGGCGCGCTGGCGGCCGGCGCCGTGGGTATTGCCATGGGCACGCGCTTTTTGATGACCCGGGAGTCGCCTACGCCGTCGAGTACCTTGGTGCATTACCTCGAGGTCAACGACCCGCAACGGGTGCGGGTGACCACTGCGGTAGATGGCATGCGCCACCGCATGATCGAGAACCCGTTTATCAACCGCCTGGAGCAGGCCGGGTCTTTTGGGCGCCTGCGCATCGCGTTGCGCAGCGCCTGGAAATGGAAGCAGCAAACCGGAATGAGCCTGAGCCATCTGTTCGGTGTGCTGCGCCAGGCACTCAAGGAAGACCCCGGTGCGCTGTCGCAAACGGTGATGGCCGCCAACCAGCCGGTGCTGCTGCAGCGTTCGATGATCGACGGTGTTCCGGACGAAGGCATTCTGCCCAGCGGCCAGGTAGCCGCCGCCATTGGCGAACTCAAGAGTTGCCAGCAAGTGATCGAAGAAATTGCCCAGGAAGCCGAATGCTGCCTGGAAGCCCTGTTGGCTTGCCGTAGCGAGCATCAGCCTGCCGAACTTTGGAGAACACCCTCATGAGTCAAGCATTTACCACACAGATCGAGGCCGGCATTGCTGAGCTGGTGCTGGCCAAACCGCCGGTCAATGCCCTGGGCAGCCAGGAGTGGATGGACCTGGCCCATCAGGTCGAAGCCCTGGGCGCCAACCCCGACGTCCGGGTGATCGTCATCCGTGCCGAAGGCCGCGGCTTCTGCGCAGGTGTCGACATCAAGGAACTGGACGCCCACCCCGAACGCATCGTAGCGGTCAACGCCGGTAATTATGCGGCATTCAAGGCGGTACATCGCAACCCTGTGCCGGTCATCGTCGCCGTGCACGGTTTCGTCCTCGGTGGCGGCGTCGGCATTACCGGTGCAGCCGACATTGTCGTGGCCTCCGAGTGCGCCACCTTTGCCTTGCCTGAAGTAGACCGTGGGGCCATGGGCGGCGGCGCGCACCTGCAGCGTTTGTTCCCGGTGCAGAAGGTTCGTTATCTGTTCTTCACCGGCGACAAGATCGGCGCCGCAGAGGCAGCGCAGTATGGCTTCATCGAGCGCGTGGTGCCCAAAGAGCAGCTGCGCGAAACCGCGCTGGAGATTGCCGGCAAAATCGCCGCCAAGAGCCCGGTGATGATCCGTATCGCCAAGGAAGCCCTCAACGGCATCGAGGACGGCAACCTGGAAGACAAGTACCGCTGGGAGCAGGGGCTGACCCTGCAGGCCTACACCAGTCCGGATTCTGCGCAAACCCGCCGCGCCTTCGTCGAAAAACGCGACGCCAAGTTCTGAGAGAGTGCCATGGAACTAGCTTATACCCCCAAGCAGAAGGCCTTCCGTGAGGAAGTGCGTGAATGGCTGGCGGCCAATCAGCCGACTACGCCCCTGGCCAACTATGACACCCGGGAAGGGTTCGAGCAGCACCGGGCCTGGGAGGCGAAGCTGTTCGAGCAACGCCTGTCGATGGTCATGTGGCCCAAGGCTTACGGCGGGCGCGGTTGCGACCTGATCGAGTGGCTGATTTTCGAGGAAGAGTACTACGGCGCCGACGCACCGATGCGTATCAACCAGAACGGTCAGCTGCTGCTCGGCCCAACGTTGATGGAGTTCGGTACCGAGGCGCAGAAGCAGCGCTTCCTGCCGCGCATGGCCTCCAGTGTCGACATGTGGGCCCAGGGCTGGTCCGAGCCCAATGCCGGCTCCGACATGGCCGCGATCACCAGCAAGGCCATTCGCGATGGCGATCACTATGTGCTCAACGGGCAGAAAACCTGGTCCAGCCGCGCACTGTTTGCCGACTGGCTGTTTGGCCTGTTCCGCAGCGACCCGGCCTCGACCCGGCACAACGGCTTGTCGTTCGTGATGGTGCCGCTCGATGCCCCAGGCGTGACCATCCGGCCGATCAAGGCGTTGAACGGCAAGAACACCTTCGCCGAAGTGTTTTTCGACGATGTGCGCGTGCCGGTTGAAAACTGCATTGGTGCCGAAGGCCAGGGCTGGCATGTGGCGATGGCCACTGCGGGTTTTGAGCGAGGTTTGCTGCTGCGTTCGCCGGCACGTTTCCAGGCCACGGCGCGCAAGTTGATACAACTGTACAACGCCAACCGCCAGAGCGCCGACCGCGACCCGAGCATCCGCGAAGCGGTTGTCGAGGCCTGGCTGGGCGCTGAAGGCTACGCGCTGTCGTCCTATCACACCGTCGGGCGCTTGAGCCGTGGCGCGCAGATCGGCGCCGAGTCGAGCATCAACAAGATCATCTGGTCGGAGCTTGACTTGAAGATGCACGAAACCGCCATGCGCATCCTGGGTGCGCACGGCGAGTTGTTGAGCAGCGCTGCGCAAGCGGTCGAAGGCGGCTGGCTTGATGGCTTCCTGTTCGCTCAGGCCGGGCCGATCTACGCCGGCACCAACGAAATCCAGCGCAACATCATCGCCGAGCGCATGCTCGGCCTGCCGAAATAGGAGCCGGCCATGGACTTTACCTTTACCGATGATCAGCTCACGTTTCGCGAAGCCATCAGCCGTTTCCTGATGACCGAGGCGGCGCCCGAAATGCTGCGCGAGATCTGGGAAACCGATACAGGCCGCTCCGCTGACTTGCGCAACAAGATAGCCGAACAGGGCCTGACGGCATTGTCGGTGCCCGAACAGTTCGGCGGCCTGGGCATGGACGATGTGGCCTGGGCACTGATGACCCAGGAGTTGGGCTACTACGCCATCCCGGACTCGCTGGCCGACACGGCTTATGTGGTCACCGGGCTGCTGAATGGCCTGCCAGACGACAACCCGGTCAAAGCCCGGCTGTTGCCGCGCATCGCCGATGGCAGCGTGCGCCTGGCGATCGGCCACCCGATCAACCCGTTGGTGCCTGACGCACCGCTGGCAGAGTGGCTGATCCTTGCCCACGGCGATGAAGTGCATGCGGTGCCGCGCGCGCAGGTCGATGTGCAGGCCAACGCCAGTATCGATGCCTCCAGGCGCCTGGGCCTGGTGAGCTGGCAGCCAACTCGCGACACCCTGCTGATCGGCGGCGAACAGGGGCGGGCCTTGTGGGCCGATACCTTGAACCGCGGCGCCTTGTCGGTTGCCGGGCAACTGCTGGGGCTGGCCCAGCGAATCCTCGACCTGTCGGTGGACTACGTGGCCCAGCGCAAGCAATTTGGCAAGCCTATCGGCAGCTTTCAGGCGGTCAAGCATCACCTGGCCGATATCGCCAGCAAGATCGAATTCGCCAAACCTGTGCTGTATCGCGCGGCCTATGCCCTGGCGCAGGGTGATCGCCGCGCCGATGTCTATGTATCGCAGGCCAGGCTGGCCTGTTGCGACGCCAGCTGGCTGGCGGCGCGCCATGGCATCCAGGTGCACGGTGCGATGGGTTACACCTGGGAAGTCGACCTGCAGATGTTCATGAAGCGCGTGTGGTCGCTGGACCCGTCCTGGGGCGACCGTGCCACCCATAAAACCCGCGTCGCCGCCTATGTGCTCAGCGATGAAGCCCGGCTTGGGCCGGGCGCTACCTTCGAGGACTGAGCCATGCCCCAAGCATATATCGTCGATGCCCTGCGCAGCCCCACGGGCAAACGCAAAGGCAGCCTGGCCCATGTGCATGCCATTGACCTGGGCGCGCATGTGTTGAAAGCGCTGGTCGAACGCAATGCCATTCCTGCCCACGCGTATGACGACGTGATTTTCGGATGTGTCGACGCCATCGGCTCGCAGGCGGGTGACATCGCCCGCACCAGCTGGCTGGCTGCCGGCTTGCCGCTGAACGTACCGGGCACCACGGTGGACCGGCAGTGCGGTTCGTCGCAACAGGCGCTGCATTTTGCCGCACAAGCGGTGATGAGTGGCATGCAGGAGGTGGTGGCTGTCGGTGGTGTGCAGACCATGACCCAGATCCCGATCTCGTCGGCGATGCTCGCTGGCCAACCGCTGGGCTTCAGCGACCCGTTTTCCGGCAGCAAAGGCTGGCAGGCGCGCTTTGGGCAGCAGCCGGTCAATCAGTTTTACGCCGCCCAGCGCATCGCCGATCACTGGCAGATCAGCCGCGAAGAGATGGAAGTGTTTGCCCTGGAAAGCCATCGTCGTGCCTTGGCGGCCGCAGACGCCGGCTATTTCGCCCGCGAGATCGTTGCCTGCGAAGGCCTGGCCTTTGATGAAACGCCGCGGGTCAGCAGCCTGGAGAAAATGGCCAGCCTGGAGCCTGTGAGCGCTGAGTTCCCGTCTATCACGGCCGCTGTATCGAGCCAGACCTGCGATGCCTCGGCGGCGTTACTGGTGGTTTCGGAGGCGGCGCTCAAGCGCTACAACCTGACCCCCAGGGCGCGTATTCATCACCTGTCGGTACTCGGCGACGACCCGATCTGGCACCTCACGGCACCGATTGCAGCCACCCGTGCGGCCCTCAAGAAGGCTGGCCTGCGCATGGCTGATATCGACCTTGTGGAAATCAACGAAGCGTTTGCCTCGGTGGTCATGGCCTGGGCCAAGGAGCTCGATTACGACCCGGCTCGCACCAACGTCAATGGCGGCGCCATCGCCCTTGGCCACCCACTGGGCGCTACCGGTGCGCGCTTGATGACCACCTTGCTGCATTCGCTTGAACGCACCGGCGGGCGTTATGGCCTGCAAACCATGTGCGAGGGCGGCGGCCAGGCCAACGTCAGCATCATCGAACGGCTTTGAAGCCACCCACACTCAACAACAGGAAAACATCCTATGGGAATCTGTGCAGGTCGTACCGCGATCATCACCGGTGCCGGTGGCGGGCTGGGCCGCGCGTATGCGTTGGCATTTGCCGCTGAAGGCGCCAATGTGGTGGTCAATGACATTCGTCGCGAGGCCGCCGAGGCGGTGGTCGACGAGATTTGTTCCAGTGGTGGCCGAGCAATCGCCAACGATGGCGACATCACCACCCTGAGCAGCGCTCAAGGCATCGTCGAGGCTGCATTGGCGGCGTTCGACGAAGTGCATGTTTTGGTCAACAACGCCGGGGTCTTGCGTGATCGCATGTTCATCAGCCTGTCGGAAGAGGACTGGGACATGGTGATGCGCGTGCACCTGAAGGGGCATTACTGCCTGGCCAATATCCTCGGCCGGCGCTGGCGCGATCAGGCCAAGGCCGGTACGCCGGTGGCGGCGCGCATTATCAATACCAGTTCCGGCGCCGGCTTGCAGGGCTCGATTGGGCAGTCCAACTATGCGGCGGCCAAAGGCGGTATTGCTTCCCTGACCCTGGTGCAGGCGGCGGAACTGGCCCGCTATGGCGTCACCGCCAACGCCCTGGCCCCGGCGGCGCGTACGGCGATGACCGAAAGCGCAATGCCGGACATGGTCAAAAAGCCCGATGACGACAGCTTCGACGCCTGGGCGGCAGAGAACGTCGCGCCTTTGGTGGTGTGGCTGGGCAGTGAGGCGTCCGGGCATGTCAGCGGCCAGCTGTTCGAGAGCCAGGGTGGCCGGATCTCCCTCGGTGATGGCTGGCGTACCGGCGTCACCCGCGACAAGGGCGCGCGCTGGCAGGTCGCTGAAGTAGGGGCGGCGGTCGATGCGATCCTCAGCGAAGCACCCAAGGCGCAAAAGGTCTGGGGCACGTGAGCGCGGCTTGATGCACAGGCGTCGGCGTTGCCGGCGCCTGCCTCTTGTTGCCTTGCCACAACCGACCCCGTCCGTTTTGACGATGTGCCTGCCCCCTGCGGCCTTTATACCTGTCGACAACCTGTTTTCTGTCAGAGGTATACCGCGTGAAACAAGCCCCTCCTTATGTGCCAGGCCACCAGTTGCTGGCTGGCAAATCCGTGCTCATCACTGCCGCCGCCGGCGCTGGTATCGGTTATGCCGCGGCCAGGCGCTGCGCCGAAGAAGGCTGCCGCGCCCTGATGATTTCCGATGTTCATCCCCGGCGCCTGGAGCAGGCGGTGGAACAGCTCAAGGCCGACACCGGCTTGCAGGCCGTGTACGGCCAGCTGTGCAACGTCACCGTCGAGACCGAGGTGCAAGCCCTGGTCGCCGCCGCCGAACAGGCCCTTGGCGGCGTCGATGTGCTGATCAACAACGCAGGCCTTGGTGGCTCCAGGCGGGTTACCGAGATGACCGATGAGGAGTGGCTACGGGTCATCGACGTGACCCTCACCGGCACCTTTCGCATGACCCGCGCGATGCTGCCGCATATGGAACGCCGAGGGAGCGGGGCGATCGTCAACAACGCTTCGGTACTCGGCTGGCGTGCGCAGAAAGAGCAGGCGCACTACGCCGCCGCCAAGGCCGGGGTCATGGCGCTGACCCGCTGCAGTGCGCTGGAAGCCGCCGAAAGCGGGGTGCGCATCAACGCCGTGTCGCCCTCGATTGCCTTGCACGAATTTCTCAAGAAGGCCAGCAGCGAAGAACTGCTGGCCAAACTGGCCGACCGTGAAGCCTTTGGCCGCGCCGCTGAAGTGTGGGAAGTCGCCAACGTCATGATCTTCCTGGCCAGCGATTACGCCTCCTACATGGTTGGCGAAGTGCTGTCGGTCAGTTCACAACAAGCTTGAGGGCACCCCATGAGCACCCGATTCAGTAGCGCCGAGCAAATGCTCAAGGCCCAGGGCCTGGACCTGGGCGTCACCGACTGGCTGCAGCTGACCCAGGCGCGGGTCAATCTGTTTGCCGAAGCCACTGGCGATCAGCAGTGGATACATGTCGACCCCGAGCGCGCCGCCAATGGCCCGTTCGGGGCGTGCATCGCCCATGGCTACCTGACCCTGGCGCTGGCCAACCTGTTCATGCCGCAGTTGATGAGCATCGACAACATGGCCATGGGGGTGAACTACGGCACCGACCGCGTGCGTTTCCCCGCCGTGGTGAAAGTCGGCGCGCGGGTACGCGGCAGAGGCCAGGTTGTCAGCGCCGAGCTGATCGGCAGCGCGGTACAGCTGGTGGTGCGCATCAGCGTCGAGATCGAGGGCGCCGAACGCCCTGGCTGTGTGGTCGACACCATCAGCCGTTACACCTTCAACCCCATCACCGAGTGAGCCTGTTCATGGACAAGCAAGACGTTGTAATCGTAGCGACTGCCCGTACCGCGCTGAGCAAATCCTTTCGCGGCTCTTTCAACGACACCGAAGCCCCGGTGCTTGGCGGCCATGTGGTGCGCGCGGTGGTCGAGCGTGCCGGTATCGAGCCTGGCGCGGTGGATGACGTGATCATGGGCGCGGCGGTACAGCAGGGCACCCAGGGCTACAACATTGGCAGGCTGTGTGCCTACACCGGCGGTTTGCCCGACAGCGTGCCGGGCATGGCCCTGGACCGTATGTGCGCTTCCGGCCTGATCAGTATCGGCATGGCGGCGAAGAACATTCTGGCCGGTGAAATGAGCATTGTCATTGGCGGGGGGGTCGAGTCGCTGTCGCTGACCCAGAACAAGCACAAGAACACCTACCGCAACCAGTCGGAGGCGGTGCTGGCGTGCATGCCAAGTGCCTATATCCCGATGATCGAAACCGCCGAGATCGTTGCCCGGCGCTATGACATCAGCCGCGCGGCCCAGGACGACTACTCACTGCAAAGTCAGCAGCGCACGGCGGCTGCCCAGCGCGATGGCCTGTTCGACGAAGAAATCGTACCGCTGCAAGTGCGCAAGCTGCGCTTTGACAAGGAAGGCCAGCCCGATGGCCATGAACAGGTGGTAGCCGAGCGCGACGAGTGCAACCGTCCTTCGACCCGCCTCGAAGACCTGGCGGCGTTGAAACCCGTGTGGAAGAACGGCCAATGGGTCGAGCAGGGCGAGTTCATTACCGCCGGCAACGCCTCGCAGTTCTCCGACGGCGCCTCGGCCAGCCTGCTGATGAGCCGCGCCGAGGCCGCCCGGCGTGGCCTGAAGCCGCTGGGGACGTATCGCGGCATCGCCGTGGCCGGCTGCGCGCCGGAAGAAATGGGCATCGGCCCGGTGCTGGCGGTGCCCAAACTGCTCAAACGCTTCGGTTTGAGCGTGGCCGACATCGGGTTATGGGAAATCAACGAAGCCTTTGCCTGCCAGGTCCTGCATTGCCGCGACGCCCTGGGCATCCCTGCGGAGCGCCTGAACGTCAACGGCGGGGCTATTTCGATTGGTCACCCGTTCGGCATGTCGGGTGCGCGCATGGTCGGTCATGGCCTGCTGGAAGGGCGCCGCCGCGGCGTGCGCTATGTGGTCGTGGCCATGTGCATTGGGGGTGGCATGGGCGCGGCGGGCCTGTTCGAGCTGGAATGACCCGCGGTTCTGTCTATCGGCAGCGGGGTAGGCCATTTGGACGATGTCCCGCAGGTCGAGCAGACGGACTATCTACACACCTCAGACACCGCGCCCTGGTGGCGCGGTGATTCACGACTACAAGAACAAGAGGGTGGACCGTATGTCTATTGTCGAGCGCCTGGATGTCGCTGCACGCAGTCGCCCATGCGCCAAGCTTATTGCCTATTTCGTGTGCATTACGGTTGCCGCAATCGTTGCGCTGGCATTTACCCCACGCGGCGCGCTGAACATCGCCCAGACCACGCTGAATACCGAGCGCATGCAGATAAACGGCCTGCTCAATCTGGGCACCCGTCAGGTGGCGGTGGGTGAGCGCGGCACCATCCTGATCAGCGACGACCGCGGCCGCAGCTGGCAGCAAGCCACGGTCGAGCCGCAACGTCAGATTTCCCTCACGGCTTTGACCGCGTTGAATCCCGAGCAGTTGGTAGCCGTTGGCCAGGACAGCCTGATTCTGCGCTCCAATGACGCTGGCAGCAGCTGGCAAGAGGTTCATTTTGATCCCGCAGCTGGTGAGCCGCTGCTCGGTGCCTGGGCGGCCGGTGGCAAGCAGGTTGTCGTGTTCGGCAGCTACGGCAAGTTCTACCAGTCCGACGATGCCGGGCGCAGTTGGCGCGCGGTGGCGCTGGAGGTCGACCGTGCTCATCTCAATGCACTGGATGGCGGCAGCGATGGCCGGCGCATGCTGGTCGGCGAACAGGGCCTGGTCATGCGCAGCGCCGATAACGGGCAGCATTGGCAACAGTTGCCGGCGTTCTACAACGGCTCACTGTTTGGCGTGGTTCGCCTGAGCGCCCAGCGTTGGGTGACCTATGGCATGCGCGGCCATGTGTTTGTCACCGACAACTTCGGTGAGCAGTGGCAGGCGATCAAGGTTGGCAATACCCAGCCGCTTTATGGCCATGTTGTGCTGCCAGACCACAGCGGCGTACTGATTGTCGGCGGCGGCAG
>Ga0213828_1002277_pt1 | contig 14236 bp, 16 predicted proteins | sample MC6MC0897MG_FD_180664 | JGI IMG/M metagenome (GOLD analysis project Ga0213828, IMG submission 180664) | Enriched soil aggregate microbial communities from Iowa State University, Ames, United States - MC6-MC0897-MG | ecosystem: Environmental > Terrestrial > Soil > Unclassified | place: USA: Iowa...
TATTGCTCGTTGCGCTCAACCCAGTCCATGAAGTCGGCGCGGGCGCCGGGGAAGCCGATCATGGTCCAGCCGACCATGCCTTTGTTGCCACCGTGGATCGGGTCGCAGAAGAACCCTTCCTTGGTGTTTTGCAGCAGCAGATTGAAGAAAATCTTTGCCGGAACCGCGTCGAATTGCGGCTTGCCAGCTTCAAGTTGCTTGAGCAAATCGTCTCGGGTAGCGCTGTCTTGCTCAGCAAATACTTTACCGTTGAGGGATTTTGCCCACTGATCCGTGGCGGCGATGCCGAGGCGATAGATCTCTTTGGGTACCAGTTTGCTCTGCCAGCCCATCTCGGGAGCGGCGTCAGCATTGAACGGGCCCTGCATGTACCAAAGGGCACCCGCGGCGTACGGCGTGTTCATCTGGCGGTCGATGTATTCCGGTACACCGGCTTCGAGCGCACCCGGGCCTTGGGCATCGTTGGGAATCAATTGCGCGACGGCGGCATTGATAAACGCCCATTCCTCAGCGGTGAAATAGCTCGGTTGGTAAGCGCTGGCATCAGTGCGCACCGATTGCGGCGCGGGTGCAGCAGGTGCGGTTTCAGGTGCCGCTTGCAGGACGCTGCTGCCCAGACCGGTACCGGCCAAAGTGACCACCGGAATCAGGGTCAGGGATTTGCGCAAAAACTCACGCCGCGGGTTGTCTCGATCTTCATCAGACATGGGGTGCACCTCATCAGGCATTAGGAGACAGCCGCTTCTGCGAGCGGCTTGAGGAATTTTCGTCGAGACGGATCCGGTCTGACCCGGAGAAAGGGGACGCGTCTGCAACATGATGTGACAAATGGTAGCAGGCTAAGCTTCCGGATAAACCGATTCAGCGGAAAAAACACCGGTTTTCTTTACGGCAGTGCTGGAAAGCATGCGGATTCACGTTTCTTTGACAGGCGCCTCACAGGGCTTTGACCGCCCGACGCCGAAGCTGTGTTTCTCCTCATCATGAATCCCGACACGGTCACCCCAGCATGTCCCGAGTGCGTTTTTTCCCGGCTTTGTGTTTATCGTTTTTAGCGCTGTTTCCCTCGATAGCGGTCCAGGCGCAGACGGCATCGACGGTTCGCCCGACTGAGTGGGCGCAACCGGTCGAAGTGCAATACAACCTGTTCCAGATGTCGCCGACGCTCTATCGCAGCGCGTTGCCGGATGACGGCGCGGTGCCGTTGCTGAAAAATCTCAAGGTCGCCACGGTGATCAACTTTCTACCGGAAGCAGACAGCAACTGGTTGTCCGACTCCGGCATCAATCAAGTGCAATTGCCCTATCGCACCAATCACGTTGACGACGCCGATGTACTCAAGACCCTGCGTGCGATTCAGACTGCAGAGGCCAGCGGCCCGGTGCTGATGCATTGCAAGCACGGTTCTGACCGCACCGGGTTGATGGCGGCGATGTATCGCGTTGTGGTGCAGGGCTGGAGCAAAGAAGACGCCTTGAGCGAAATGACCCAGGGCGGCTTTGGTGAAAGCGGGCATTTTCGCGAGAGCGTGCGCTACATGATGCAGGCCGATGTCGACAAGCTGCGCACCGCGCTGGCTAATGGCGATTGCAGCACCAGCGCGTTCGCGACCTGCTCGATGAAGAGCTGGTTTCAGACGGTCAATCTGAAGTAAGCGCAGGTGTCGCGGCTGCAAACAGTTGTGCATTGACCGGCTCGCCAAGAAACGCATGTGCCGAGTTCAGCAATGAGCGGGAATCGCCGGGGGAGAAGAACGCCTCGCGAAAATCCCGTCCCGTCTGGGGGGCGAACAGGCCTTCGCGTTGAAACCGTTTGAACACTTCGCTAGCCAGTACGCCTGACCATTTGTAGGCATAGACCGATGCCTCATAGCCGGTCGCCAGGTAGTCAAATCCATAGGCGAAGCGGTAATAGCCCGACATTTGCAGGTGCGGGTTCTCGCGTTGCACGTCCTCGAATATTTGCTCGATGCTGCGACCATCGCCATGGCTGCGATGTAACTGTAGATCAAATAATGCTGACATCAACAGCATGGCAGTTGTCCGGCTGGTGTGAGCACCAATGGCCGTCAGGGCTGTGTTGACTCGCGCCAACGTCAACCGCTCGCCGCTCTGATAATGAGCCCCCAGCCACACCAGAAACTCGGGTGACAGGCACCAGTGTTCGAGCAGTTGCCCGGCGAACTCGGCCGTATCGCGGCCCAACTGGGATATCCCCGACAGGTTGCGATGGGGCGAGCGCGTCAGAACATGTTGCAAGCAGTGGCCGAACTCGTGGAACAGCACTCGCAGATTTTCGTGGGAGAGCAGGCAAGGATGCTCGTCTGTGGCGGCGGGAAAGTTGCTGTAAAGGCGGGCAATCGGCAGTGATGGGCGTCCTTCGGCATTGACCCGGCGGATGCGCAAGGCGCTGGTGAACGCGTAATCGGCGGCATCGTCGCGGTGATAAGGGTCGATGTAGATATGCCCGATCACTTGCCCGTGTTCGCGCACCTCCAATAGCCGAATGCTTTCATGCCAGTGCTCGGCAGACGTCTGTTCGATGATATCGACACCGAACATACGCTCGCTGAACTGACAGAGCCGGCGCAACGTACCCTCGAGCGGAAAATACTGACGCAGGCCCTTGAGTGCACCGTTCAATTGTTGGAGGCGTAACTGCTCGGCGAGAAAGTCTTCATCCCATGGCTGTACTGGCGCAATCCCCTGTGTCAGCGCGAATGCGTTCAGAGCCTGGGCGTCGCGCAGCAAAGCCGGGGTATTCAACGCGGCTTGCTGGCGGACAAAGGTGCCGACTTGCTCAGGCGAGGTGGCCATGCGGTTTTCAAGGCGAAACTGGACGAAATTCTCGTACCCCAGCAATCTGGCTTTCTCGTGACGCAAGACGACCAGCAACGTCAGCACCGGATCATTGTCGGCTTTGTCCGGCTGCCGGCCGCGATCGGATGCCCGGGTGAACCACGCAGTGAAATACTCTTCCCGCAGTGCCCTGTTTTGCCCATGAGTCATGATCTGCCGATAGGTGTTCTGATCCAGCGTGAGTAGCCAGCCGTCGTGTCCTGCCTCTTTGGCATTGAGCGCCAGGCGCGCCTTCACCGCAGCAGACAAACCGTCGAGCTGCGTGACGTCGTCGATGCGTTTGTGCCACGCGGCGCTGGCCTGCTCCAGATTGCTCAGGAACAGTTGTTCCAGACGCCGGATATCGCGGTTCAGGCGGGCAAGTTTTTGCTGTTGCGCAGTTGGCAGTTCAATCCCGGACAAGCGGAACTTGCGCAGAATCTTCGCCAGCGAGGCTTGGCGCTGACCATCGAAACTTGCTGCGATCGAGCTGTTGGCCAGCCGTTGGTAAGTACGATACAACGCCAGATTGGCGGCCTTTTCGGCCCTGTATCGGTCCGCGGTGAGGCTGCACAAGGCGCTTTCCCTGAGCCAATCGACGTCGTCGACTTTGACCGTCGAGAGTATCTCGATGATGCCCATGGCTTCATCCAGACGAGCATCGGCTTCATCGACGGCCACCACCAGATCGTCCCAGCCCGGATGCTCGGTCTGGCTGGCGATTACTTGGGCAATGATCCGGCGGTTATCGGCAACGATCACGTTGATTGCCGGCCCCAGATGCTCGGCGCGTATCGCCGACCACGGTGGCAGGGTCCAGTGTTGTAACAGCGGATTGGTGTCAGGCATGGCGTCTTCCTTGAGGCGTGGCTGAAAGTGCCAGCCTAGGGAGAAAACGCAGGGGAAGGGCGGTACATAGTTACCACCTTCCACCAGCAAGTGGTGGAAGGTGGCAGTGGCTCAGTGTTGCTCGTCAGGCTTTTTTTTCAGTTTCGGATTGGGGAAGAACTGCACCGCCTGGACGGTCTTGTCCGCCGTCGGCTTGAGCGCGCTGGTGTTGACTCGCGTGCCCAACTCCTTGGGAACCGACAGGCCTTGTTCGTTCAGCGTATCCGAGTAACCGCAGGCCACACATTCACGGTGCGGCACGCTGTCCTCGTTCCACATCATCAACTTGTCCGGCTCGCTGCACGCCGGGCAGACTGCCCCGGCGATAAAGCGTTTCTTGGTAATCACAGGCCCCTCACTCATGCTGCCGCGTCCTCACTCAGGCCGCTGTGGCGCAACAGTGCGTCAATCGACGGCTCACGGCCACGGAAGTCGACGAACAGCACCATCGGCGCCTGCGAACCGCCGCGCGCCAGAATCGCTTCGCGGAAGGCGCGACCGGTTTGAGCGTTGAGCACGCCGTCTTCTTCGAATTTCGAGAAGGCATCGGCCGACAGCACTTCAGCCCACTTGTAGCTGTAGTAACCCGCCGCATAACCGCCGGCGAAGATGTGCGCGAAGCTGTTGGGGAAGCGGTTGTAGGCCGGTGGACGCATCACCGACACCTCGTCACGCACGCCCTCGAGCACTTGCAGCGGACTGCGGCCGTCACCGTGGGTGGCGTGCAATTCGAAGTCGAACAGCGAGAACTCGAGCTGACGGACCATCATCAGGCCGGACTGGAAATTCTTCGCCGCGAGCATTTTTTCCAGCAGGTCCTGCGGCAGCGGCTCGCCGCTTTCGTAGTGACCGGAAATCAGCGCGAGACCTTCCGGCTCCCAGCACCAGTTTTCCATGAACTGGCTCGGCAGCTCGACTGCGTCCCACGCCACGCCGTTGATCCCGGAAACACCAGCGTGATCCACGCGGGTCAGCAGGTGATGCAGGCCATGGCCGAATTCGTGGAACAGCGTGGTCACTTCATCGTGGGTCAGCAGCGCAGGCTTGCCGCTGTCGGCCGGGGTGAAGTTGCACACCAGATTGGCCACCGGGCTTTGCAGCACGCCGTCGACGGTACGACGACGGTCGCGCGCGCCGTCCATCCACGCACCGCCACGCTTGTTGGCGCGGGCATAGAGATCGAAGAAGAAGCGGCCGACGTGCTGACCGTTTTCCTTGATCTCGAACAGGCGCACGTCCGGGTGCCAGGTATCGAAGCCTTTCTGTTCAGCGATTTCGATGCCGTACAGACGCTGGACGATGGCGAACAGACCGCCCAGCACTTTGTCGATCGGGAAGTAGGCGCGCAGGGTTTCCTGGGCGACGCTGTAGCGTTGTACACGCAGCTTCTCGCCGTAGAAACCGCTGTCCCAGCTTTGCAGATCGGCGCAGCCTTGTTCGGCGGCGTAGGCGCGCAACTGTTGCAGATCCTGCGCAGCAAACGGTTTGCTGCGCTTGGCCAGATCGCGCAGGAAGCTCAGCACCTGATCGCTGGATTCAGCCATTTTGGTGGCCAGGCTCAGTTCGGAGAAGCTGGCGAAACCCAGCAACTTGGCCAGTTCCTGACGCAGGTCGAGGATCTCTTCCATCACCGGGCCGTTGTCGTTCTGGCCGGCATTCGGGCCTTGATCCGAGGCGCGGGTGCAGTAGGCGGCGTAGACTTCTTCACGCAGCGCACGATCTTGCGCGTAGGTCATCACCGCGTAGTAACTCGGGAATTCCAGGCTGATCAGCCAGCCGTCGAGGCCTTTGGCCTGTGCGGCGGCAGCCATTTGCGCCTTGGCCGAATCGGTCAGGCCGGCGAGGGCGGCCTCTTCGGTGACATGCTTGGTCCACGCCTGGGTGGCGTCGAGCAGTTGATTGGAGAAGCGGCTGCCCAGCTCGGACAGTTTGCTCTGCACTTCGGCGTAGCGCTTCTGTTCGGCTTCCGGCAGGTCGATACCCGACAGACGGAAGTCACGCAGGGCGTGTTCCAGAATAGTCTTTTGCGCCACGTCGAAAGTGGCGGCTTCCGGGCTGTTGGCCAGCGCTTCATAGGCCTGGAACAGTTCGCGGTTCTGGCCCATCTCGGTGGAGTAGGCGCTCAGGGCTGGCAGGCACGACTCGTAGGCTTCGCGCAGCTCGGCACTGTTGCACACGGCGTTGAGGTGGCTGACCGGGCTCCAGGCAGCGCCGAGGCGGTCATTGAGTTCGTCCATCGCCAGGACCAGGCCGGCCCATGTAGGGTTCTGGCCTTGAGTCTTGAGAATTTCGGCGATGGCGGCGCGGTTGTCGGCCAGGATCGTTTCGATGGCGGGCAGGACGTGTTCGGCACGGATCGTGGAGAACGGTGGCAGGTCGTAGGACTGCAGCAGAGGGTTGTTCACGCTCACGGTTGGCACCTTGGCTGGGGAAACATTGCCCCATCTTAATTACAATCGGCATCATCCGCAGCTATCGGCGACAGAGAGAGAAATTATCGTGTCCGTTCGCAAGTACCAGAATCACACCCCCAGCCTGAGCAAAGGCGCATTTGTCGACAGCTCGGCGGTGGTGATCGGCGACGTCGAAATCGGTGAAGACAGCTCGGTCTGGCCGCTGACCGTGATCCGTGGCGACATGCACCGTATCCGCATCGGTGCGCGCACCAGCGTGCAGGACGGTTGCGTGCTGCACATCACCCACGCCGGCCCGTTCAACCCGGACGGCTTCCCGCTGCTGATCGGCGACGACGTGACCATCGCCCACAAAGTCATGCTGCATGGCTGCACCGTCGGTAGCCGCGTATTGATCGGCATGGGCAGCATCGTCATGGACGGCGCGGTAGTTGAAGACGACGTGATCATCGGCGCCGGCAGCCTGGTGCCGCCGGGCAAGCGCCTTGAAACTGGCTTCCTGTATGTCGGCAGCCCGGTGAAACAGATTCGCCCGCTGACCGACAAGGAAAAAGCCTTCTTCACCTACAGCGCCGCCAACTACGTGAAGCTCAAGGATCTGCATCTGGCCGAAGGCTACGACACACTCTGAATCGAAATCGCGACCGCTCAGGAATACCCATGCATTACCAAACCGTACTGTTCGACCTCGATGGCACCCTGACCGACCCGCGTGAGGGCATCACCCGTTCCATCCAGTTCGCCCTCGCCAAGCTCGGTATCGATGAGCCTGATCTGACCAAACTCGAGCACTTCATCGGCCCGCCGTTGTTGCAGGCATTTATGCAGTTCTATGAGTTTGACGAGGCCAAGGCGTGGCAGGCGGTGAATTTCTATCGTGAGCGCTTCAAGGTCACTGGTCTGTATGAGAACCGCGTGTTTGATGGTGTCACGCCTTTACTGGAAACCCTCAGCGGGCAGGGGCGGCAGCTGTATATCGCCACTTCGAAGCCGTGGGAATTTGCTCGCGAGATTGCCCGGCATTTTGATTTTGCCCGGCACTTCAAGGTGATCTATGGCAGCGAGCTGGACGGCACGCGGACCAACAAGGTTGAGCTGATTGCGCACTTGATGGCGGAAGAAGGGCTGGACCCGGCGAATACGCTGATGATCGGCGATCGTAAGCATGACCTGATCGGGGCGCGCAGCAATGGGCTGGATGCTGCGGCGGTCGGTTATGGGTTTGGCAGTTTTGAAGAGTTGAGCGCCGAGGCACCGGCTTATCACTTTGAAACGCTGGACGAGTTGCATCAGGCCTTTTTGCAGCGCTGATTAGATTGCTTTCGCGAGCAGGCTCACTCCTACATTTGGAACGCATTCCCCTGTAGGAGTGAGCCTGCTCGCGATGACTTACTCCCAATCAACTCAACTGTTTGGGTCTGCCAATATTTTCAAAGCCGCCTTACGCTCAGTCACCGGTAACCCACCCAACTTCTCAACCTCAGCATAAAACCTCAGCCAATCCCTACCGACTTGCTTGTACAACGCCGCAAACGCCGGCACCCACTGGTCATACAACCCAAACGGCAATAACCGCGCATTGTTCAGCGGCGCATTCACCCAGGCGTCATAACGCTTGTCGCCGGCCCACTGACTGTCCCTCATCAGCCGATAATCGCGGCGAAACTGCTCGAACTCGGCCGCTTTGCGTTCGCGCATCTGATCGATTGGCAGAGCCTGGGCATACAACTTTTCAAGCCTTGAACGCACATCAAGCACCAATTCAATGAACTGATCGCGTTGTCTCAGCCGTGAATCGGTATCCGCCGGCAACCCACGAAACGCCCGCCACTGCCGCGTACCTTCCTGTTCGACAAACGTGGCAAACGACTCATTGAACTCGGTGTCGTCCTTCACATAGAAGCGCTGATGCGCCAGTTCATGAAAGATCAGCGTGGCCAGGCGCTCATCGCCCCAGCCCATCATCGAGTTAAGGATCGGATCGTTGAACCAGCCCAGCGTCGAGTAAGCCTCAACGCCGCCGATCGACACGTCCATGCCTTGCAAGCGCTGAATCGCCGCTTCACCGCGCGCAGCGCTCTGGCTGTAGTAACCGCGATAGGCCACGCAACCGGCAATCGGGAAGCAATGGTTCTGTGGCGTCAGGGAGAACTCCTGAGTGGCGAACACATTCCACACCACATACGGTCGATGGATGTCGGCGTACAGGCGATAGCTCTGGTTGTCCGGCAAATGCAGATGCTCGCTGGCAAAGGCGCGGGCCTTCTGCGATTGAGCCAAGTGCGCGCGCAGTGTCGCGTCGCGGTTCGGGTCGTTGATCACCTTTTCCACAGGCTCGCGCGCCTGCAGCAATTGCAACTGACCGCTGGCCAACTGAGCGTAATAGCTGACGCTGGCGCAACCGTTGAGCAACAAAAACAACACACCCGGAAACAAAACCCGAAAAACGCGATCAAGTAACCCAAGGCTTGGAAACGGCCTGATCAAAATAAGAAATCCCCCGGAGAGTCTGCTCGCAAGACTATCCCGCCTTAAGGAGCACTGCTATGCGCATGTTGATGCTGTCAGGAAGCCTGCTGACGCTGGCCGGTTGTGCCAATTTCGGAATGCCCGACCCTGACCCCTCACAAGCCTGGATTGATCTCGATGCCCGGCAACAGGACACGACTCTGCAAGCGCTCAAGGTCGACAGCCAGGCCGCAATCGATAAACGGTATTTCGAAGTACAGCCCGGCAGCCATGAATTGAAAGTGCGTTATCAATTCCCGGTTGAGGCGACCAACATCGGCCCTGACGCCGAGCCGTTGTGGCGCGATTGCCAGTTGAACGTGAAATTCAAGGATTTCAATGCTGGTCAGCGCTATCAGTTGCAGGCGGGCAGCATCGGTTTCCGGCCTTGGGCCAGGCTTTATGATGAGCAGCGCAAAGTCGTTGGGCAGGGCACACCGGCGGGCTGCCAGAAGACCTGATCGGCGGTATGCTGGATGTCCACATCAAAGGACATTGATCATGCGCAGGTTGACGTTGTTGCTGGTAGGAAGTGTGCTTGCCGGCTGTCAGAGCCCGCTGCCAGCGGTCGATCCGCAAATGGCCTGGGTCGACTTTTCGATGCCGACACCCGGTGGCAAGGTGCTGATGGCTGAACGCCTGGATAATCAGCGTCTGCGCGACGGGCGTTTTTTCCAGGTCACGCCGGGTAGCCATGAACTGACGGTGCGCTTCGATTTCGAGATTTTCGGCGGCGGTCAGGGAATGGATACCGATCCGCAGGAACGCCTGTGCTACATGACCGTGCCTTATGACCACTTCGAAGCCGGGCATCGTTACCGGCTCGAAGCACGGTCGCTGGCCTTCACGCCAAGCGCCCGGTTGATCAATCGTCAGGGGCAGATCGTTGCCGAAGAACGGCAGATCAACTGCGTGCCTTAAGCGTTATCAGGAGTCGTTCTTCTGATAGATGATCGCTTTGGTGCCGTTCTCACACGAACCCACCACCATGGCGATGTCGTGTTTGGCCGCCTCTTCCTTGCTGACGATTTCCAGCGTGTACGAGGGCACGGCTTTGGCCTGGATCTTGATTTCGATTTCTTTTCTCAGTTCTTCGCAGTCTTTCGGTGCTGCAACTACCGAGGTGGCCAGTGCACTGCAAAGGATCGCCAAGCCAATACGTTTCATGAGTGAAGCTCCCTGAGGCAGCGCGCACGGGTGTGCGCTGAAGCTGCTGTCACGTATTCGACCATATTTCCACAAAACGAGTTCTGACTTCGCTCACAAGATGTACGCACACTTTCTGATTTGCGGTGATGTTGAGATCGCTATCGCGAGCAGGCTCACTCCTACATTTGATCTCCGGCGGACACAATCTCTGTGATCGACCGAAATTCCCTGTAGGAGTGAGCCTGCTCGCGATAGCGTCAGACCTGCTAACTCCGAATTAACTGACCAACGTCGCCTCAAGGCTGATCTGCGCATTCAGCACTTTCGACACCGGGCACCCTTCCTTGGCCTTGTTGCTCAGCTCTTCGAACTGCGCCTGCGTCGCCCCCGGGATTTTCGCCTTGAGAATCAGCTTCACCGCGGTGATCGCGAAGCCGCCGTCAACCTGATCGAGGGTCACTTCCGCATTGGTATCGATGCTGTCGGCCTTCAGGCCCGCATCGCCCAGAATCATCGAAAACGCCATGGAGAAACAACCGGCATGCGCCGCGCCGATCAGTTCTTCCGGGTTGGTGCCCTTGCCGCCTTCGAAGCGCGCCTTGAAACCGTAGGGGGCTTCTTTGAGTACGCCGGTTTCAGTGGAAATCGAGCCGATACCGGTTTTCAGATCACCTGCCCAATGTGCCGATGCTTTCTTCACGATAGCCATGTCTTCCTCCTCGTCTCTGGCGCGGAAACGCCGCGTCGTCGTGGTTTTTACTTGCAAGGCTTCTGAGGATAGACGCCGGAACAAAGTTCAGCCCGGTTGAATCGTTGACTTTTTTAGTAGGAAATTTCGACTCGGCTATTGAAACTCGGGTATATGCCCTCATTGCATAAAACACGCTTATGAATTCGGCAGGTTTTCGTTCGTATCAACAACCTGCCTCCCGACTCGGAGACGCAGGTTTATGAAGCAACTGTCCGACGTAAAATTTTCCACCCTCGATCTGGTACCGGTGCGCGAGAACGGTAGCCCGGCGCAGTCGCTGCGCAACTCACTGGATCTGGCACAGCATGTCGAGAAATTCGGCTACACGCGGTTCTGGGTGGCGGAACACCACAACATGGACGGCATCGCCAGTTCCGCCACGTCTGTTTTGCTCGGTTATCTGGCAGGTGGTACATCGACCATTCGCGTCGGCTCCGGCGGCGTGATGCTACCCAACCATGCGCCGCTGGTGATTGCCGAGCAGTTCGGCACGCTGGAAAGCCTGTATCCGGGTCGGATCGACCTCGGCCTGGGCCGCGCACCCGGTTCCGATCAGATGACGGCTCGGGCGTTGCGCCGTGAACGCTCCGGCAGCGCCGATGATTTCCCCGAAGATGTCGCCGAACTGGTGCGCTACCTCGGCCCGCGTACCCCGGATCAGCGCGTGATTGCCATGCCGGGCACCGGCACCAATGTGCCGATCTGGTTGCTGGGTTCCAGCCTGTTCAGTGCGCAACTGGCCGGTGAGCGCGGTTTGCCTTACGCCTTCGCCTCGCATTTCGCCCCGCGCTTCATGCATGAGGCGATCCGCGTTTATCGCAATCACTTCAAGCCTTCGGCGGTGCTCGACAAACCGTACGTGATGCTCGGCGTGCCGCTGGTGGCGGCAGATACCGATGAACAAGCCGATTACCTGGCGACTTCGGTGTACCAGCGCATTCTTGCTTTGATGCGTGGGCAGAGTCTGGTGCAGCGGCCGCCGGTGAAAACCATGGACGGCCTGTGGCTACCGCATGAGCGTGAGGCGGTGGGGGATTTCCTCGGTCTGGCGATGGTCGGCAGCCCGCAGAAGATTCGCGCCAAGCTGGAAGTGCTGGTTGAGCAGACGCAGGCGGATGAGCTGATTTTTACCAGTGATCTGTATGAGCATGCTGATCGCGTGCATTCCTACGAATTGCTGGCACAAGTCATGAAGGGCTGAAAGGCACCCTCACCCTAGCCCTCTCCCGGAGGGAGAGGGGACTGATTGAGGTGTTCTCGCGCTCGACATCGACCTGAAAAATCGAGTCGAACTCAGGTTTTGAACAGCCCCCGATCTGCTCCCTTTCCCCTCTACCCCTTGGGGGAGAGGGCTGGGGTGAGGGGGATCAATCTCAAACACACCACAAATCTTTCAGACACAAAAAAGCCGACGCATCCACGTCGGCTTTTGCATTTCAGTCACGATCAACCGCGCTTGTAGACGATTTCCTTGGAGCCAGCTTCGCAGGTGCCAACGACGTCGCCACCAGCGGCTGTGCCCTTATCGACAATCTCCAGCGAATACCCGGAAACGCCCTTGGCATCCAGCTTCGCCGCAATCTCGCTTTTCAGCTCTTCACATGGCTTACCGGCAGCAAACGCACCACCCGCAAGGCTCAACAAACCTACTGCCAACATGAACTTCTTCATCGGTCGCACTCCCTGGTCGGATTAAAAGAGGCGGGCATCGAGCGTTCACTCGACGCACTCACCCTGTAGCGCTTTGCCATTCCTATGGCACTCGGCCAGCGCGCAAGTTCAGAAGACTAGACCAAACTCAGCTGCTGGCAATCTTGAAGCCGACTTTCAATGTCACCTGAAAGTGCGCTGCCTTGCCGTCCTTGATGTGACCACGGGTTTCGGTCACTTCAAACCATTCCAGGTTGCGAATGGTCTTGTTTGCTTCAGCAATTGCGTTGTTGATGGCGTCTTCGATGCTGCTGGTCGACGAACCGACCAGCTCGACTTTCTTGTACGTGTGATGGTCACTCATGGCGATCTCCTTGGCGTGTGGAATTGAGACTAGCAGTGAATCTGCACTGTTGATTTCGGCGGCTTTGCGCGGGCGAAGTTCAGATTTTCTGCACTTTCTCAAACCGCTGAAGTCCCAACCAACACACGCCACTCATCACCAATGCAGGAGAGCCACCATGGCCAACACCTCTTTACGTAAAGCCTCGTTGCAAAGCATGGAAGCCGAGATCGAGAGTCTGCTCAAATCGTTGGAAAGCTTGAAGGACGACGCTTCGGACGAGTCGCGCAAGACCCTCAAGGCGCTGAAAAGCAATGCCGAAAGCGCGCTGAAACATTCGCGTCACCTGCTCAGCGATGCCTATGAAGAAGTCAAAGTGAAAACCCGCGAAACCGGGATCGCCACCCGTGATTACGCTCAGGAGCATCCGTGGACGACGGCCGGTGTAGCGGTCGGTGCGATCGGTCTGCTGGCGGCTTACTTGCTGTTCAAGCGCGGCGAGTGATCGCTCTGGCGCAGCTCGTTCTTGAGCCATTGCGCCAGTTGCCGGGCGCGCCCGTCTGCGGCGCGCTTGGGTAGCCACAACGCCAGTTGCGCCGGGGTTTCACAGAAGCCCCATGGCGCAACCAGGCGACCGGCCTTCAAATCTTCCGTCACCAGCGGCTCCGGCGCGATGGCCACGCCAAGTCCAGCAACTGCTGCTTCCAGCAGGTAATACAAATGCTCGAAACCTTGCCCCAACTTCAACGCTTTCGCGTAGAGGTGGTTTTGCTGTGCCCAGCTTGGCCAGGCTTGTGGACGGGAAGTAGTGTGCAGCAGCGGTTCATCAAGCAATGCTGAGGCTGGCGCGCTTTGCAGGCGTTGATAACCGTTGAACAATGGGCTCATGACCGGGCCGATGCGTTCTGCCGCCAGTTCATAAACCTGCATGTCCGCAGGCCATGGTGGCTCGGCGAAGAGCAGCAAGGCATCCAGTCCCGGACGTCGTGGATCGAGATCGCCTTCACCCGCCGACAGGTGCAGCCGCAAATCCGGAAGATCGGCATTCAATCGCCCCAAACGCGGAATAAACCAGCGCGCTAACAGACTTCCGGAGCAACCCAAGACGAACGGTGCATCGGCGGTACTCTGCGTAAGCTCGGCGCAAACACTGCGCAAGCGGTCAAACGCCTCGCCACTTGCATCGCGTAACCGCATGCCGGCATCTGTGAGTTTCAAGCCGCGCCCATCCTTGACGAACAGACTGACGCCCAGGTGTTCTTCCAGCACCTTGAGCTGCCGACTGACCGCGCCATGGGTGACGTGAAGCTGCTCGGCAGCCTGACTAACGCTGTTCAGCCGGGCGGTCGCTTCGAACGCACGCAGTGCGTTCAGCGGGGGAAGGTCGTGGCTCATGGTATCTGTGAGTTTTCCTGACAGGTTGTGGCGATCTTATCGGTTTTCAGCCTGGAAGGTCAGGGGTAGAGTGGTCGTCATTGCCTTTTGACCCGAATTCACCTGGAGCGACTCATGACCCAGACTTCGAACACCTCTGATCTGCGTAACGGCCCGGACGATAACGGCCTGTTCGGCTCGTTTGGTGGCCGCTACGTGGCGGAAACCCTGATGCCGTTGATCCTCGATCTGGCCCGCGAATACGAAGCGGCCAAGGAAGATCCGGCGTTCAAAGAAGAATTGGCCTACTTCCAGCGTGATT
>Ga0213828_1002278_pt1 | contig 14236 bp, 9 predicted proteins | sample MC6MC0897MG_FD_180664 | JGI IMG/M metagenome (GOLD analysis project Ga0213828, IMG submission 180664) | Enriched soil aggregate microbial communities from Iowa State University, Ames, United States - MC6-MC0897-MG | ecosystem: Environmental > Terrestrial > Soil > Unclassified | place: USA: Iowa...
GGACGCTTGGGTCGCATACGCCATGATCTGAGGATCAAGTATGTTGACGTATGCCGGACGAGCTTGGCGCTCGTGGGAGACTACTCCCCTAGGACGGAGCGGATTCTGCCTAGGCAAATCCGATTGAGCAAGAACAAATTTTCAGCCGCGTTTGGCGCGGTAAATCCGGAAACCATTGCCTTCAGCCTTGATCGCACACACTCCAAGATGCTCTTCGATCAGCGGTTGATACTTGAGGAAGCTGTTCGCGACCAAGCGTAGTTCGCCACCATTTTTCAGATGTTTCGCCGCTTTTCGCAGCAAGTTCTCCGTGGCGAAATAATCGGTGTGCACGCCGACGTGGAACGGTGGATTGCTCAGAATTGCATTCAAACCCATCGGTGCAGCATCGATACCGTCACCAGTCAGCACTTCAGCTTCCAGACCGTTGGCCGCCAGCGTCAGACGGCTGCTCGCGGCGGCGAACGCATCGACATCGAGCAGCGTGACCTGATAGTGCGGATAGCGACGTTTTACCGCCGCGCCCAACACGCCTGCGCCGCAACCGAAGTCGAGCAGATGGCCGCTCGGCAGTTTGTCCAGATGCTCCAGCAGCAGGGCGCTGCCGCGATCCAGGCGACCGTGGCTGAACACGCCCGGCAGGCTGATGACTTTCAGCGGGCCTTCAGCCAGTGGCAATTCATAGGTCTGCGCCAGGCTTTCCAATGATTTCGCTTCCGGGGCATTGGCCACAGTCACTTGCCACAACTGGCAGTGCCGCGCGCTGTCGAGCTTGCGTGGCTTGCCGAACGGGTTGAGCTGCTTGGATGCGCCTTCGATGCCGCTGCGTTTTTCTCCGACCAGAAACACTTCCCGGCCGGCCAGACGCGAAGCCACCGCGTTGAGGATGTAATCGGTCAGATCCTTGGACTTGGGCAAGAACACCACGGCGCTGTCGAACTCGCGCTCCGGGACATTCACGCCGAAATGGCTGCGACCTTCGAAGCGCGCGTCCAGCGCGGCTTGATCGCCGGCATGCCAGCACCAGCCGAATGCGTTGGGCAGGCGCCCGAGCAAATCGTCGGCGGGCAAACCGGCCAACAACAACGAACCTTGAAACAACTCGGGCTGACGAAGCAGTACTTCACTGCGCGGATCCATAACTGCTCCTCAAAAAAAAGTGCCGCAGTTTATCAACTGACGACCCGCAGCGCCTTACCGCTGAAGAACGCCTGAGCGTTTTCGGTCAATTGGCCGACGATGCGTTGGCGTGCCTCGCGGCTGCCCCAGGCGTTGTGTGGCGTAACGATCAGGCGTGGGATGTCCGCCGCGAGCAACGGATTGCCCTGGGTCGGCGGCTCGACGCTCAACACATCCGTCGCGGCGCCACCGAGGTGGCCGTTGCGCAAGGCATCGGCCAGCGCCTGCTCATCGATCAGGCCGCCACGGGCGGTGTTGACCACGAACGCACCGGGTTTCATCGACGCCAGCTCGCGAGCACCGATGAAATGGCGAGTGTGTTCATTGAGCGGGCAATGCAGGGTGAGGGCGTCGATTTGCGGCAGCAGTTGATCCAGCGGCAAACGATCCGGGCGAGCAGGGCGCCCGGGAATCTGCCCGAGCAACACACGCATGCCGAACGCTTCGGCCAGTCGCGCCACGGCGCCGCCGAGTTCGCCATGACCGAGCAGGCCGAGGGTTTTGCCTTCCAGTTCGACAATCGGGTAGTCGAGCAGGCAGAACTGTTTGGCCTGCTGCCAACGACCTTCGCCGACGGCTTTCTGGTAATCGGCCAGACGCGTGGCAAGGTTGAGCAGCAGCATGATCGTGTGTTGCGCCACCGACGGCGTGCCGTAACCCTGACAGTTGCACACGGTGATGCCCTGCGCGCGGGCGGCGGCGAGGTCGACGTTGTTGGTGCCGGTGGCGGTGATCAGGATCAGTTTCAGATCGGGGTTGGCGGCCATGGCGGCGGTGTCGATCAGGATCTTGTTAGTGATCGCCACCGTCGCCCCTTGCAGGCGTTCGGCGACTTGCCCGGGCAACGTTTGGGCGAACAGCTGCAGATCGCTGAAACACTCGCGCAACGGACTGAGGTCGAGGTCGCCGAGATCCAGCGAAGGGTGATCAAGGAATACCGCGCGGCGCGTGTTCGTCATCAACTGTACCTTTTGTGCTGTGAGCGTTGGGCGTAATCTGCCGAGCCTACCAGATGAAACAATTGGTTACTCAGTGCCAGAGGTACTCACAAGTCCTGTGGGAGCGAGCTTGCTCGCGAAGAGGGCGGATCAAGCGAATTGTGGTTGTCTGACACACCGCCTTCGCGAGCAAGCTCGCTCCCACAGGGAAAGCATCTGCGCCATGAGTCCGATTTGACCGATCAACTCCAGAGGAGCCCCCATGTACTGGACCGAGTTCTTGACCGTTGCACTGATCCATTTGCTGGCCGTCGCCAGCCCCGGCCCGGACTTTGCCGTGGTGGTGCGCGAGAGCGTGACCCACGGGCGTCGCGCCGGCACCTGGACCGCGCTGGGCGTGGGCACGGCGATTTTCCTCCACGTTGGTTATTCGCTGCTCGGTATCGGCCTGATCGTGTCGCAGTCGATCGTGCTGTTCAACGCCTTGAAATGGGCGGCCGCCGCTTACTTGCTGTACATCGGCTTCAAGGCGCTGCGGGCGCAACCGGCGAAAGTCGTGGCCGATGATCTGCACAAAGAGGCTGGTGTACGCACGGCGCGCGGCGCGTTCACGTCGGGTTTTGTGACCAACGGTCTGAACCCGAAAGCCACGCTGTTCTTCCTGTCGCTGTTTACCGTGGTGATCAACCCGCACACGCCACTGGCGGTGCAGGCGGGTTACGGGGTTTACCTGGCCGTTGCGACCGCCATCTGGTTCTGCCTGGTGGCGATGCTGTTCAGCCAGCAACGTGTACGCGCCGGTTTCGCCCGCATGGGCCACTGGTTCGACCGCACCATGGGCGCGGTGCTGATCGCTCTCGGCGTGAAAATCGCGTTTACCGAGATGCATTGATCCCACTGTGTAGGAGCTGCCGAAGGCTGCGATCTTTCGATCTTGATCTTAAAAAAACAAAGTCAAAAGATCGCAGCCTCGTTGCACTCGACAGCTCCTACACGAGTTGGCTGAGTTTGCTCAGGTTGTTCAGGTATTCGCGGGGATTTTCCCCAAGCAAACGGCGAAACATCGCGCTGAACGCCCGCGCGCTGCCGTAACCCAGATCCCGCGCCACACGCTGCACGCTGTCCCCGGCGAGCAGGCGGGGCAGGGCTTCCATCAGGCGCAGTTGCTGGCGCCAAGCGTTGAAACTCATCTGCAACTGTTGCTGAAACAGCCGCGCCAACGTGCGTGAGCTGGCGCCGACCTGCTGCGCCCAGTCTTCCAGGGTATTGGCATGATCCGGGGTGTGCAGCAGTGCCAGACAGATATTTTGCAGACGCCGGTCGCTGGGCATCGGAATGTGCAGCGGCAGGTTTTCCAGACTGGCGAGCTCTTCGAGCATCAACTGCTGAATCAGCGGGTTGTCGGCGTGCGGCGGCCCTTGCACCGCGCGCAGGATCAGCTCGCGCAGCAGCGGCGTCACGGCCAAAACGCAGCACTGTTGCAGGCTGGCGGGTGACAGCTCGGGAGCGATGAACAGCGAGCGCATCTGCACATCGCCACTCATGAAAATCTCGTGCGCCACCTCAGGTGGAATCCACACCGCACGGCTTGGCGGGATCACCCACGCGCCGGATGCCGTGACCACCCGCATGATCCCGCTGACGGCATACAGCAGCTGCGCCTCGCGATGCAGATGGAGCGGTTGGTGCGCGCCGTCCAGATAATCCCGGGGGTAGGCACTCACCGGACCGTGTTCGAAATGGCTGATCAACATGTCTGATTTGATGACTTGCTTGGCAGGAATGCGCTTTGCGGCCAACCTAGCATAAACGGCACACAACAACGTAAAGCGTGCCGCCATGAATCAATCCCGTAATGTCATTCGCTACATCAACGCCGCGCATGTGATCGATCACATGTTCATGCTGATTTTTCCCGCCGCCGTGCTCAGCATGACTCAAGCGTTCGGCCTCGATTACGCCACGCTGATCGGCTTGTCACTGGGCGGTTTCATTGCCTTCGGCGCCTGTTCGCTACCCGCCGGTTGGCTCGGCGATCACTGGAGTCGGCGGCAGATGATGCTGGTGTTTTTCTTCGGTATCGGTGCCTCGGCGATCTTCACTGGGCTGAGCAGCAGCCCGAGCATGCTGGTGATCGGCCTGACCCTGATCGGTATTTTCGCGGCGATTTATCACCCGGTGGGCACGGCAATGCTGGTTGCTTACGCGCAGAACCGTGGTCGTGAAATCGGCATCAACGGCATGTGGGGCAATCTGGGCGTGGCGTTTTCGGCGCTGATCACAGGCTTGCTGGTGGCGCAATTCGGCTGGCGCTCGGCGTTTCTGTTACCGGGTGCGGTGGCGATTGTGCTGGGTTTTGGCTTCGCCTTGCAGGTGCGCGAAGAACCGATTCCGACGCGTGCGCACACGCCACTCAAGGGGGCGGCCGGTCAGCGCATCTCGATGGTGATGGTTTTCGGCGTGCTGGCGTTGGCCACAGCTACCGGCGGCGTGGTGTTCAACGCCACCACCATGACCTATCCGAAGTTGTTTCAGGAACGTTTGCATGAGCTGTTCGCTTCGCCGCAAACCCTCGGCGTGGTGGTCAGTCTGGCGTATGCCTTTGGTGCGGTTGCGCAGTTGAGCATCGGTCGAGTGCTGCATCGTCTCAGCCTGAAATGGCCGTTCATTGTCCTGACGCTGTGCCAGGCACCGCTGCTGTTTGCGCTGGCCTATGCCGACGGCTGGGCGGTGATCGCCCTCGGCGCAGCGTTCATGTTCGTGGTGTTTGGTCAGGTCACCGTGAACGATGCGATGGTTGCCAACTTCGTTGCCCCGCAATGGCAATCGCGAGTCTTCGCCCTGCGTTATTGTTTATCGTTTGGCGCCAGTGCGACGGCGATTCCACTGATTTCCTATGTCGAACCGCGCCATGGCTTTGTAGGCCTGTACTTGATTCTCGCGGGTTTCGGCGCTTTGACCTTCCTTGCAGCGGTCGTATTCCCACGGACGCCTTCCGAGGAGGCTGTAGGGCAAACGGCCTGACCTGAGACGAAAACCGGCAAATGCTGGCGCAAAGCTAGCATTTGTACGGCTTTGCAAATCATTCCTTTGGCTGATTTGGCTGGCGTATAAGGGTTCTAGAGTACCGATCTCTACGCCCAACACCGTGCAGTCAGAAAAGGGATTCTTATGTTGCAGACTCGCGTCATTCCCCCGGCCGATGGGGCCTACCAGTATCCATTGCTGATCAAGCGGCTGCTGATGTCCGGCGCCCGTTACGAGAAAACCCGCGAGATCATTTACCGCGACCAGATTCGCTATAGCTACCCGACCCTGATCGAGCGCGTGGCGCGGCTGGCCAACGTGCTGACGGCGGCCGGTGTGAAGGCCGGTGACACGGTGGCGGTGATGGACTGGGACAGCCACCGTTACCTGGAATGCATGTTTGCGATTCCGATGATCGGCGCGGTGATCCACACGATCAACGTGCGCCTGTCGCCTGAGCAGATCCTCTACACCATGAACCATGCCGAGGACCGCTTTGTGCTGGTCAACAGCGAGTTTGTCGGCCTCTACCAAGCGATCGCGCCGCACCTGACCACGGTCGAGAAAACCCTGCTGCTGACTGATCTGCCGGAAAAAACCGCCGAGTTGCCGAATCTGGTCGGCGAGTACGAGCAACTGCTGGCCGCCGCGAGCCCGCAGTACGACTTTCAGGACTTCGACGAAAACTCGGTCGCCACCACGTTTTACACCACCGGCACCACCGGCAACCCGAAAGGCGTGTATTTCACCCATCGGCAACTGGTGCTGCACACCATGGGCGTGTCGACGATCATGGGCTCCATCGACAGCGTGCGCCTGCTTGGCACCAACGATGTGTACATGCCGATCACGCCGATGTTCCACGTTCACGCCTGGGGTCTGCCATACGTGGCGACCATGTTGGGCCTGAAACAGGTTTATCCGGGACGTTACGATCCCGAGTTTCTGGTGGAGCTGTGGCGCAAAGAGAAGGTCACTTTCTCCCACTGCGTGCCGACCATCCTGCAAATGCTGCTCAACGCCAAAGGCGCACAAGGCATCGATTTCGGTGGCTGGAAAATCGTCATTGGCGGCAGCGCGCTCAATCGCACGCTGTACGAAACCGCGAAGGCGCGCGGCATTCAGTTGACCGCCGCGTACGGCATGTCGGAAACGGGTCCGTTGGTGTCCTGTGCGCACCTCAATGACGAGTTGATGGCCGGCAGCGAAGACGAACGCACCACCTACCGGATCAAGGCCGGTGTACCGGGGCCGCTGGTGGAAGCGGCGATCGTCGATGCCGAGGGTAACTTTCTCCCGGCCGACGGCGAGACCCAGGGCGAACTGGTGCTGCGTGCGCCATGGCTCACCGAGGGCTATTTCAACGAACCGAAGAAGGGCGCCGAGCTCTGGGCCGGCGGCTGGCTGCACACCGGCGACGTCGCCACGCTCGACAGCATGGGCGTGATCGACATCCGCGACCGCATCAAGGATGTGATCAAGACCGGCGGCGAGTGGATCTCCTCGCTGGACCTCGAAGACCTGATCAGTCGTCACGTCGCGGTACGCGAAGTAGCAGTGGTGGGCATCGCCGATCCGCAGTGGGGCGAGCGTCCGTTTGCCTTGCTGGTGATCCGCGAAGGGCACGTGATCGGGGCGCGCGAGCTCAAGGAACACCTCAAGCCGTTCGTGGAATTGGGCCACCTGAGCAAGTGGGCGATTCCGAGTCAGATCGCCCTTGTTACCGAAATTCCCAAGACCAGTGTCGGCAAGCTCGACAAGAAGCGTATCCGCCTCGACATCACCGAATGGCAGGCCAACAACAGCACCTTCCTCTCGACACTTTGAGTGTCTGCTGGCGCGCCGAAACCGGCGCGCCAGACCCACCAAGCAAGCGCTTGGCTTGTGAAATCGAAAAAATCAGCCATCCTTGCCGTGCCGACATGCGTCGGACTGGCGAAAGGACTGTTCCAGAGTGGCCGGCAGCTGCAAATCACACTTTAGAGGGATCAAGCAGTACCACCTGCTGGCTATAGTCCGCTCAAGGATTTTTAAGAACGGGGCACACGCACAAATCGGGGCGATGCATCTTTGGAGTGACTTCGGGCTGTCTCTGGCACCCGGTCCTTCGGACGTTTTTAAAAGTACTCACTGCCATAACAATAATGCACATGGAGTAGCGTCGATGACCTCAGTAAACCAGTTCTGGCGCCGGGCGAAACTGCCTCTGGCAGTCTCAACGTCGGTGAAATCGAAGGCCAGTTCGACTCGTCCCTGTCGATCGGTGCCAGTTGGTCTACCCAGAGCCCGAACAAGAACCTCATCGGCGTCAACAACGGCGGCCATGGTCTGTCGCAGACTTCTGACGATGGCCACGCCAACTTCAAGAGCGGCGAAACCTTTTCGAAGATCTTCAAGGGCATCCATGACCTTGAACTGAAATACGGCGACACCGGCGTGTTCGTCCGTGGCAAATACTGGTACGACTTCGAACTCAAGGACGAAAGCCGCCAGTTCAAGGACATCAGCGATTCGGGTCGCAAAGAGGGCGCCAAGTCGTCCGGCGGGCAGATCCTCGACGCCTTCGTCTACCACAACTACGCGATCGCCGATCAGCCGGGTTCCGTGCGTCTGGGCAAGCAGGTGGTGAGCTGGGGGGAAAGTACCTTCATCGGCGGCGGCATCAACTCGATCAACCCGATCGACGTCTCCGCGTTCCGTCGTCCTGGCGCCGAGATCAAGGAAGGCCTGATCCCGGTCAACATGTTCTACGTGTCCCAGAGCCTCACCGAAAACCTTTCGGCCGAAGCGTTCTATCAACTGGAATGGGACCAGACCGTCGTCGACAACTGCGGCACGTTCTTCTCGCAGCCAGACATCGTGGCCGACGGTTGCAACGACAACCTGCGCGTGCTGAACAAGCGTTCGCAAATCCCGGCCATCGCCCTGGGGCCATTGGCCGCCAACGGTGTCAACGTCAACGAAGAAGGTGTTCTGGTGCGCCGTGGCCCGGATCGCGATGCCCGCGACAGCGGTCAGTGGGGCGCCTCCTTCAAGTACATGTACGAGCCGCTCGATACCGAGTTCGGCGCCTATTTCATGAACTACCACAGCCGAGCGCCGATCTTCAGCGCCACCGGTGCTCCGCAATCGGTTTACAACACCGCGCGCGCACTGCCGGGGCCGTTTGCGGCTCTAGCACCGTTGTTGGTCGCGGGTAACTCGAATTACTTCATCGAGTACCCTGAAGACATTCGCCTCTACGGTCTGAGCTTCTCCACCACCCTGCCTACCGGTACGGCGTGGAGCGGTGAGATCAGCTACCGTCCGAACGCGCCGGTACAACTGAACTCCACCGACATCCTGTTCGCCGGTGTGCGTCCGATCGGCGGCGCACTGACCAACGCTTCGATACTCAATGGTGTGCCGGGCCAGGATCTGCACGGTTACGAGCGCAAGGAAATCACCCAGATCCAGACAACGTTCACGCACTTCTTCGATCAGGTCATGGGCGCCAGCCGTCTGACCCTCGTCGGCGAAGTCGGTGCGACCTACGTCGGCGGGCTGGAAAGCCGTTCCGACAAGCGTTATGGCCGCGATCCGGTGTATGGCCCGGGCGAGTTGCCAGCCACTGGCGGTGTGAATACCTGCGCCAACATTCTCAACGCCAGCACCATCAACGGTGCAGGGCCGGGTTCGCCGCAGAACAACCGCAGCCGCAATTGCGACAACGACGGCTTCACCACATCAATGTCGTGGGGCTATCGCGGTCGCGCCATCTGGGAATACAACGACGTCTTCGCCGGTGTGAACCTCAAGCCGAACGTGGCCTGGTCCCACGACGTCAGCGGTTACTCGCCAGGCCCTGGCGGCAACTTCGAGGAAGGTCGCAAAGCGGTCAGCTTGGGCGTCGACGCCGAGTACCAGAACACCTACACCGCGAGCCTGGCTTACACCAACTTCTTTGACGGCAAGTACACCACTGTGGATGACCGCGACTTCGTTGCGCTCAGCTTCGGCGTGAACTTCTAAGCACTGCATTCAGGACGAACGAATTTATGAAAATAACAAAGAGTCTGTTCCACGCCGGTGTTCTGGGCCTGTCGCTGCTGGCGACCGGCGTCATGGCCGCGGTGCCTGCTGCCGAAGCCGACAAACTGGGCAAGAGCCTGACGCCGATGGGCGCCGAAATGGCCGGTAACGCCGACGGTTCGATCCCGGCGTGGAAGCCGTTGCCGAAGAATGCCGGCTCGGTCGACAGCAAGGGTTTCCTGTCCAATCCATACGCCAGTGAGCAACCGCTGTTCACCATCACTGCGAAAGACGTCGACAAGTACAAGGACAAGCTGGCGCCGGGTCAGTACGCGATGTTCAAGCGTTACCCGGAAACCTTCAAGATGCCGGTCTACCCATCCCATCGCGGGGCGACTGTGCCGGATGACGTGTTCGCCGCCATCAAGAAAAATGCCACCACCACCAACCTGGTGTCTGGCGGCAACGGTCTGGAAAACTTCGACACCGCCGTACCATTCCCGATTCCTAAAACCGGTGTGGAAGTGATCTGGAACCACATCACCCGCTACCGCGGTGGCAGCGTGACCCGTCTGGTGACCCAGGCCACGCCGCAACCGAACGGCTCGTATAGCCTGGTGTACTTCCAGGATCAGTTCGTGTTCCGCGACAAGATGAAGGACTACGATCCGGCGAACCCGGGCAACATCCTGTTCTACTTCAAGCAGAAAGTGACCGCGCCGGCGCGTCTGGCCGGCGGTGTGCTGCTGGTGCACGAAACCCTTGACCAGGTAAAAGAGCCACGTTCGGCGTGGGTCTACAACGCCGGCCAGCGTCGTGTGCGTCGGGCACCACAAGTGTCCTACGACGGCCCGGGTACTGCGGCGGATGGCCTGCGTACCTCCGACAACCTCGACATGTTCAACGGTGCACCGGATCGCTACGACTGGAAGCTCGAAGGCAAGAAAGAGATGTACATCGCCTCCGACAGCTACAAGCTCGACGACCCGAAACTGAAGTACGCCGACATCATCAAGGCCGGCCACATCAACCAGGACCTGGCGCGTTACGAGCTGCGTCGCGTCTGGCACGTGGTTGCCACCCTGAAGGAAGGTCAGCGTCACATCTACGCCAAGCGTGACTTCTATATCGACGAAGACACCTGGCAGGCAGCCGTGATCGACCATTACGACGGTCGTGGCCAACTGTGGCGTGTGGCCGAGGCGCATGCCGAGAACTACTACGACAAGCAAGTGCCGTGGTATGCCCTGGAAACCCTCTACGACCTGCAGTCCGGCCGCTATCTGGCACTGGGCATGAAGAACGAAGAGAAGAGTGCGTATGACTTCGGCTTCACTGCCACCACCAGCGATTTCACCCCGGCCGCACTGCGTCAGGATGGCGTTCGCTAACCCGCTGTAACCCGAGGCCGCATCCTCGTGAAAACGCCCCGACTGGTTCGGGGCGTTTTTTTGCCTGTAGCCTTTTTGTAGCCATTTGTAGCAGCAACCTTCATAACCGGTTCGTTTAAGGCTAGTCTGCGGACATCTGCAATGCCGCCAACAGCAATTCGAACAAGAGCCGGCCATGACCGATCTGTCCCCACTTCCGGGTCCCGCAAGCGTTGCCGTCGCGGCACTGGACGGGCGTTTTTTTCGCCCGCCGTTGCCTGACGGCTATGTCTTGCGACCACGCCTTTGCGAGCGCCTGCAGGCCGGGCTCGCTGGGCGCCTGTTGCTGGTCAGTGCTCCGGCGGGGTTCGGCAAGAGCTCGCTGGCAGTGGAGTTCTGTCAGAGTCTGCCGGCGCACTGGCAAAGCCTCTGGCTGGGGCTGAGCCCTCGTGACAGCGACCCCGGACGCTTTCTTGAACGTTTGCTTGAAGGCTTGCAGGACTACTTTCCGCAACTGGGCAGTCGCGCACTCGGCCTGCTGAAAATGCGTCAACGCCATCAGCCATTTGCCTTCGAAGAATGGCTCGACGGCTTGCTCGATGAGTTGACCCTGCACCTCGATCCCGCCAAGCCGTTGCTGCTGGTGCTCGACGATTACCATCTTGCCCAAGGTCCGGTACTCGACCGCTGTCTGCAGTTTTTCCTCAATCATTTGCCCGATGGCTTGCTGGTGATGGTGACCAGTCGCCAGCGCCCGGACTGGCATCTGGCACGTTTGCGCCTGTCCCGGCAGTTGCTGGAGCTGCATGAGCAGGATCTGCGCCTGACCCACGACGAAGCTCTGACCTTGCTCGATCGCCACAGCAGTTCCCTGCGCGGTGAGGCATTGGAAAACCTGATCCAGCGCAGCGAAGGCTGGGTCGCCGGTTTGCGTTTCTGGTTGCTGGCGGTGTCCGAAGCGGGCAGCGATGCGGCGCTGCCACAAGCGCTGAACGGCGGGGAAGGGCTGATCCGCGATTATCTGCTGGAAGAAGTCATCGATTGCCTACCCGCCGAAGTGCAGGCCTTTCTCTACGACACCGCACCACAAGAGCGTTTTTGCAGCGAACTGTGCGATGCCGTCCGTGAAGCTCACGACAGTGCCGAAATTCTGCGTTTCCTGCTGGCGCATCAGGTGTTTCTGGTGCCGCTGGACGAGCACGGCCACTGGTATCGCTATCACCATCTGTTCTCGGATCTGCTGCGCAGCCGGCCGATTGCGCAAGCGATGGTGCCGACTGCCACGTTGCACCTGCGCGCCTGTCGCTGGTTCAACGCGCAGGGGCTGCTGGATGAGGCGGTCGAACAGGCGTTGCGCGCCGGCCATCTCGATGTGGCGGCGAATCTGGTGCAGAACCTTTCCGAAGAACAACTGCTGGCCGAGCAGAACGTCGGCATGCTGCTGCGCTGGAAAATGGACTTGCCCGACAGTCTGCTGATCAGCACGCCGCGGTTGATCGTTCTCTATAGTTGGGCGTTGGGGCTGGCCTGTCAGCTCGATGCCGCCGAAGAGTTGTCCAGCCATCTGAGCCGTTTCCTGCCGGCGCCATCGGCCACGGCGCAAAAGTCGATGCTGGCGCAATGGCTGGCGTTGAGCGGGATCATTGCCCGTGGCCGCGGCCATCGTGAGTTGACCCTCAGGTATTGCAGCGAAGCGTTGGAAAGCCTGCCGGCCAAACGCTATGGCCAGAGGCTGATGTGTTTATCGACCTTGTCCAATCTGGCCATTGCCGACGGCGATCTGTGGCGCGCCCGCGGCCTTAACCGAGAGTCGCTGGAGTTGGCGCAGCGCGTCGGCAATCCGTTGTTCGAAGCGCTGGCGCACTACGATCGTGCGCGGGTGTTGCAGGCTCGCGGCGAAATCCTGCGTGCTCTCGATGAAGTCCATCAGGGCCTGGAGCGCTTGCGCGGGTTGTCGCCACAACGCCTGTATGCGGTGCGCGCAAGGCTGACGTTGTATGAAGGTTTTCTGTTGGCCATGCGCTTGCAGCCTCAGGCGGCACGCGTGCGTTTGTTGGCCGGAATCGGCGAGGCGCGCGCCTGTCGCGATATCAGCGTGTTGATCGGTCACTGCGTGATCGCTCGACTGGACGGCAGCAGTGGCGAGTTCGCCAAGGCCTTTGCCGAACTCGCCGAAGCCGAACGCCTGATGCACATCTGGGACGTGCCGCCGATCTACTACCTGGCGATGATCACGCTGGTCAAATGTGAGCTGTGGCTGGCGCAGGGCCGCACCGATCTGGCCGAGGCGTGGCTGGCGCGATTGGGGCAGACCTATACGGGCGAGCGCGCCGCTGCGCCGCCGGAGTTTCATCCACAGCTGCCTTTGCATGTTGAACTGCAACAGGCGTTGCTGGACCTGATTCAAGGGCAACCCATGCTCGCCGAGGGGCGGTTGAACGTATTGCATGAAAACGGCCAGCAAACCGGCCGACAGTTGCTCAGTGTGATGGCGTTGACGCAGAAGGTGGCGTTGCTGTTGGTGGGGGGCCGTGAGCCCGAAGCGCGTAAAGCGTTGCACCAGGCGCTGGAGGCGGCGGCCGGTGGCGTGCTGCAACCGTTCGATGCCTTGCTCAGAGAGCATGCAGATTGGTTGCGCGGGCAACTGGCCTTGAGCGCTTCGAGCGATGTCAGCCAGCAGTTGCTCGTGCATCTTCCGCTACCTGCCACTCGTTCGGTTGCGGATCCGGTAGCAGCCGAGCAACTCAGCAGTCGAGAGCTGGCGGTGCTTCGCCTGATCGCACTGGGCTGTTCAAACCAGGAAATCAGCGAACAGCTGTTCATCTCGTTACATACGGTGAAAACCCACGCAAGTCACATCAATAGCAAGTTGGGCGTCGAGCGGCGCACACAGGCGGTCGCACGGGCTAAGGGGCTAGGACTGCTCACCTGACGGTCATAAGACTGACCCGAAAAAAATGCCCCGGACCAAGGTTCGGGGCATTTTTTTTCAGGTAAGGATCTGCAAGCAGATCCTGTGGTGATGGAGTGTCAGGCGACCAGGTCGTTGGCACTCAGACTATTAACACCCACCAACTGAATTTCGAAGTCAGCGCCAGGGCCTCCGGAGACGTTTCCGGAGAGAATGTGGTCGGAGAAGCGGACTTGCCCGGCCGCAGTAAAGTCGTTGCCATCGATGAATGTGAAACCATTGAAACCGGCGGTCAGTAAGTTGGCATCAAAGTGGGTCAGGTCGATTTTATCGCCCTGGAGGCTGCTGAAGTCAGTGATGACATCACGGTTGGCCCCGATCCCCATTTCGTTTACGGCGCCGAACTTGAAGATATCGGCACCGCCACCACCGGTCAGGGTATCGGCACCGAAGCCTCCATCCAGGATGTTGGCATTGATGTTTCCAGTCAGCGTGTTGTTCAAGTTGTTGCCAGTGAGCGTGAATTGACCGAGCCCCAGTAACTTGACGTTTTCGACGTTCAGCAGGTTGCCGATACTCAGGTCAACGGTCTCGGTCTGCGGCGTGGAGCCGTACATGATGTAGAGGGTGTCGGTGCCTTCGTTGGCCAGTTCCTGAACCAGTGCGAGTTCAGCGGTCTGGTCAAGCAGATAGGCATCGTTGCCCTTGCCGCCGATCATGGTGTCCAGGCCTGCCATGCCATTGAGTTCATTATTGCCGTCGTTGCCGATCAGCACGTTGTCCTGTGCGTTACCGCTGCC
>Ga0213828_1002279_pt1 | contig 14234 bp, 14 predicted proteins | sample MC6MC0897MG_FD_180664 | JGI IMG/M metagenome (GOLD analysis project Ga0213828, IMG submission 180664) | Enriched soil aggregate microbial communities from Iowa State University, Ames, United States - MC6-MC0897-MG | ecosystem: Environmental > Terrestrial > Soil > Unclassified | place: USA: Iowa...
GTGGCTTTCCACAGAATGAGCATTTTAAATTGCCTTTTTCATCATTAAATTTGAACAATATGTTTCACCCCTATTCAAGCAACAATCTTACAAGATTATTGAATCTTTATCAAATAAATTGTCTGCACCCATTTACACCACGGCGTTTATGGTTCGAGATTTTAAAATATGTTTACGACATGCAAAGTGCGGAAACACTGATATTTACCGTAAAGCTAGTAATTATTTAACTTGATGAATTTACAATTATACCTTTTATTTCCACACATGTGTAACAATTCGTTCTTCAGAAACTCTTAGCAACCAAAGAACTTACGCTTTTCTTAAAATCTTTTACATTTGCCAGAGGCTTAACTTCATTCAGAAGAGGATGTATTTGCTATAGTGTTTAAAACTTCAGAGCATTGTTTCTCAATTGGAAGAGTGAGACATTTTTTATCTTCATTCAGTAGATGTTTGGACATCCACTGAATGAAGATAAAAAACTAAGCTCTGCTCTGCTGAATGAAGTTAAAATTTAGCATCGTGTGAAAAGTCAAACAATACTATGTATAAGAGAAGTGTAAAGGCTCTGCTTATCCCCTCTTCAAAAAAGTACTTCCTTTGGGAGAATGCTTTTTGCGGTGAAAATAGTCGTAACATCCATTAACTATGTCCAACCAAACCTATGGGGAATCTGGCTTAACCTAAACAAAATATATGTGATAAAACAAGGCACGGTTTAATGCCGTACCTTGTTTTCATTTATCTATCCAGTTACAAAAAAATCCTATTCAGTAATTTTAGCGTTTTCTACTAAAAATTCAACTGTTTTTTGAATTTTAATGTCGTTTTCAAGAACTGTAGTACCACCTAAAGCTCCTGTAATTTGCTCTTTTGTCATGTTGAATTGAGCAGCCATTTTTTCTAATTCAGCTTCGATATCAGCTTCAGTTGCTTCAATTTTTTCTGCTTCAGCAATTGCTTCAAGTGTTAAAGATACACGTACACGGCTTACTGCTTCTTCTTTCATTTGTCCACGTAAATCTTCTTCTGATTGACCTGAGAATTGATAGTAAAGGTCTAAGTTCATACCTTGCATTTGTAAACGTTGACCAAATTCTTGTAACATACGATCAGTTTCAGAGTTAATCATACCAGCTGGCACTTCGAATTCTGCATTTTCAGCAGCTTTTTCTACTAATTCATCACGAAGAGTTGCATCTGATTCTGATTGTTTTTGGTTAGCAGTTTGCTCTTTGATTTTAGCACGTAAAGCTTCAACGCCATCAACTTCTGGGTCTACTTCTTTAGCGAACTCGTCGTTTAATTCTGGAAGAACTTTTGTTTTAACTTCTTTTACAGTTACTTTGAAAGTAGCTTCTTTACCAGCTAATTCAGCTGCATGGTATTCTTCTGGGAAAGTAACAACTACGTCTTTTGATTCGCCAGTTTTCACACCTACAAGTTGCTCTTCAAAGCCTGGGATGAATGAACCTGAACCAATTTCTAGTGGGTAGTCTTCACCTTTACCACCTTCAAATGCTTCTTCACCTACGAAACCTTCAAAGTCGATAACAGCTGTATCGCCTTCTACGATTGCTTCGTCTTCTTTAATTTCAAGCTCTGCTTTACGAGCTAATTGTTCTTGAATTTGCGCTTCTACTTCTTCATCAGTAACTTCTACTGCTAGTTTCGCAACTTCTAAACCTTTGTACTCACCAAGTTTTGGCTCTGGTTTAACAGTTACTTGAGCAGTAAATGCGAAATCTTTACCATGTACAAAGTTTTCTGTACCAGAAATCTCTGGGTAATCAACTGGCATAATACCAGCTTCATCGATAGCTTTTGCATAAGCATCAGGAACGATGATTTCTAATGCATCTTGGTATAAAGATTCGATACCAAAGCGTTGTTCAAACATTTTACGAGGCATTTTACCTTTACGGAAACCTGGTACGTTAATTTGTTTTACAACTTTTTTGAATGCTTGATCCATTGCTGCGTCTACTTCTGCAGCTGGTACCTCGATTGTAAGAGTACCGATATTACCTTCTTGTTTTTCCCATTTTGCTGACATGTATAAATACCTCCAAATAAATAATCAAGTTTAAAATGTTAGACAATTCATTCGTAACTACGATTTTGACAACCATTTTAGTATAACATAGATGCGTATAGTTTCAACTTATTTCATACTTCATGTAGTTCCGTTAGTTTTTCTAACATTTGTAAAAAGTCGATGATTTCATAGTCCATTTCCTGCACTTTTCCAAGCATGGATTGTACAAAATCAATATAACCATAGGCAATATCATCGGCTTCGAATGAGTGCCATTCATACGGATACGTCACAATGGCATGCTTTGCCATTAAATATTGTACCATTTCCTGCGTCGATGGGTCTTGCTCTAATTTACTTTCAATTATTTTTTTTACTTCCCCATACTGTGGCAATTGATTTGGTAGTACTAAATTAATAGGATTAATAGTCATTGTTTTATTAAACTTTGAAACAGTAATCTCAATTGAGACTTCTTGTTCCACTAATAATATTAGTGCTAAGCTCTGGACGAATGGATGGATCGTTGGACATTCAATAATAGCTTTCAATGCCGTTTTTAATTGTCGTACATTCGTATCCATTAAGCGATGTAATCGAATAGATTGTTCGTCTGGTGTTAATGCACTAAATTCCGACAGTTCGAATTCTTGCTCTTCTAACAATCGTTGTGCATCCTCTTTTTTTTGGAGATTCTTAGCTACTTCTTGATTCAAGCTTCTCAAACGTTCAAATTTCTCTAGCTGATCTATAGGAAATGCATTTTCTTCAATTAATGTCGTAATTAACGACTCTACTTGATGGAATTCCTTTAGCTGCATACATACAGTAACATACAGTTCCATTACTTCCACATATAATGTCGTTCCCATAGCAAGCAATTGCTCACAAACATTTTTAACTTTATCGTATGCCTTTAATTCGTATAAAGCATATGCATAGGCACTTAATGCTAATTCATCCCCATCTTCATATAAAAATGCTTTTTCAAAGCTTGCCACTGCCTCTTCATATTGATAATTTTCCGCATACATATGTGCTTCACGTATTAATGTTTGAAAAGCACCAGGAAATACAACAATATTGTCATGTTTTACAACATGTCGTTTTCGTTTTGTCATTCCCCTCACCTCTTTACTACTATTTTCTTATAAGGTCTTATACTAGCTCATCACCTTAACGTAGGGTTGATTGACTCAAAGAGTCACAAACTCTTCACTCCAATCAACTTACACGGCATTCATTTTAACAAATGTCATCTTCAACTTTCGGTGATCAATCTAACCCCTGTTTATTTTTAACGAAAAGTCATTGCTCTAAGTATCGACAAAAAGATATGCAACAAATCATACAGCACTATTAACCGAATCTTCATTATAGTAAATGGCTGTTCAGTATAAAGTCAGCCGTTATATTGTAACCAGGATGAGACATACTTAAATAGGTATGTCTTGCTATTGTGCAATCCTTCATAAGTCTATCCCTTTTTGTTGCTTTTCTATCATATCAACTTTATATAGATTCTGGAATTCCGATTATAAATATACTCCTTTATCACTAGAAAACTTCACAATTCAGCAAACTTGTCTTTGAAAGGCTATAATGAAAAGACTTAGCTCCATAGTAAGCAATTTTAAAAAAAGTAGTTGCAAAGACAAGTGATCTTTAAGGAACACGTAATAAAAATTGCTCTTATAGAGAACCTAACTTAACTTTCGGGGGAATTATATATGAATATCAAAAATGCATTACAATCATTTTCAACTATGACACATTCAGCACGCCACCAATTTATGTTACAAGAAGGCGATTGGTTGTTACAAGAAATGTTAACGCACATCGGTTCACCAGATGCAGAACTACGAGACCAATTAATTTATCGTACTTTTATTGATTTACTCAGTGACAATTTACTGAGCACCCAACAGCTACAAAATTTATTTGATACAACGACAAGCGACGATTTTTTATATAGAAACATAGGCGAAGAAATGACAGATAGTGTCTTTACACGTTCGTTTTCTGCTTTACTTGTAGCAAATCTTCTTGCAAAGGATGCCGAACTACTGATTTTAAATGATGATCGTCTACAAATTTTCTTCCAAAAGATTGGTCGTTATTTATTATTGGAAAAAGATACGAGAGGTCATGTTCAAGACAAGGGGTGGGCGCATAGTATTGCACATGGTGCCGATTTAGCAGCAATGACAATTAAACATCCGAAGTTTGATTTACAGCATGCACCTTCAATCTTACATGCATTGAAACTTGTTTCGTGGAAAGGTACTGTCTTTGTCAACGATGAAGAGGAACGCTTAGTTAATATAGTTGAAGCGTTATTGACTTGTGACTACTCCGAGGAAGCATTAATAGAATTTATCGAGCAAGTATTCGATAAATTTGAATTTCATTTAATGACACAAGGCTATAACGAATCCTTTTTTAGTGGACGTACATGCACATTAAATTTAATGAAAACATTGTATTTTGCCTTAAAAATGAATAACCTAGCCCCAAAACTTCAAAATACTATCTATGGACAAGTAGCAAAATGGCTAAAGCTAGGGGCATAGAAATTCACTTTCTTTCTGCTTAGAACATCTATTTTCGTCCTCATAACCTAAATTTAGCAAACTAGGAATATTCTTAGTTTGCTTTTTTATCTTAATACATTTTTTCACTTTTCAGATAAAACATATCACCCCTAATATATGGTATTAAGTAGTTATATTAACATAATTAATACCAGTTTCCAAAAACCCCCTTTACAATCATTCCTTACATTGAGAATATATCCTGATATACCCTTTTTATCGCCTTTCATCTACCCCTTTTTTTTAGAAAACGCAACAAAAAAGCATTCAATCCCTTAAACTAGCGGTGATTTTATTACAAATTGACGTCTAAAATGTGAAATGATATTTTCACAAAAAAAACTATTTACTTAGTTAAAGATGATAAACTCAGTATTTTCAACGTTTTAACAGTGTTTATTTTATAAAACACAATAATACCAATATTGAAATAACATTTTTTGTTCAAAAAATGTTCATATTCATCCCCTGTTTGCTATTAATTCGATAACAAAATAATTTTTTTTCTTCGAAACGAGGCGTATAATCACTGTTGCAAACATCAACATTTGTGTCTCTCGATTTTGACAACATAGTCTAAAAATCGTTGCACAGATTAATAACTTTGCGAACGCTTGCACTAGACCAATCAAATACTAGATTCAATGTTTCATATTGAACCATATCATTGTAAGTATTTCTGATTATTCGATTGGTACAACTACTTAAAAGAGGTGACCTTATTACCCACTATTTGTAAATTCGAAATCTATATTCAAACACATGCAATTTATGAATAGCCGTTTTATAGAAAGGAGTCAAACATGAAGAAAAAGTTAAGCTTAATGTTTATTGCATTTGGTGCGTTAGCAATTCTTACTGGCTGTGAACCATTAACAGTCTTTGATACAAAAGGACCGAATGCCAAAACATTATCAGACACAATTATTTTATCCATTATTACAATGGCCTTTATATTACTAGTCGTGTATGTGCTTTTAGCATTTATGCTAACTAAATACCGTGCTTCAAAGGCACCAGCCGATTACGAGCCTCCTCACGAAGAGGGTAGTCATCTACTTGAAATTACATGGACAGTTATTCCGATTATCATCGTAGCATTCTTAGCTGTTGTTACTGTAAAAACAACAAGTACAGTAGAGTCTCAACCTGAAGGTTATGACAATAAAGAGCCACTTGTTATTTATGCATCGTCTTCTAACTGGAAATGGCACTTTAGCTATCCAGAGCAAGGGATCGAAACTGTTAACTATGTTAATATGCCTATCGACCGTCCAATTGAGTTCAAACTTTACTCATTCGGACCAATCACAAGTTTCTGGATTCCTCAGTTAGCTGGTCAAAAATATGCGATGAGTGACATGTTAAATACTATTCACCTTGCAGCAGATGACATTGGCTCATTCATGGGTCGTAACTCTAACTTCAGTGGTCGTGGTTTTGCTGAAATGGAATTTGAAGCACAAACGATGACACAAGAAGACTTCGATAAATGGGCTGCCGATGTAAAGGCAAACGAAAAACCATTAACAGAAGAAAAATTTGATGAACTATTAAAAGCAGAACATGTTGGTCGTTCAAGCTATTCATCTACACACTTAGAATTTAGCCCTGCTCCAATGGAACACAGTGAGCACATGAAAATGGGCGATATGGATCACAGTGACATGGACATGTCTGAAGATGAAATGGATCACTCTGAAATGAATCATGAGGATCATTCACAAGAAAAATCTGAAGAAACACATTCACATTAATTTTTAAACTTGAAAGGAGCGCATCCAATGAGCATGGAAGAAATTTTCCATCCCCTAAAAGAACCGATGATTTTGGGAGCAGCTATTAGTATTATAGTTGGAGCAGTGGTTATCGCAGTTGGCCTTACTTATTTCAAAAAATGGGGCTATTTCTACAAAAACTGGCTATCAACTGTTGACCATAAAAAAATCGGTATTATGTATATCGCCACAGCACTTTTGATGCTATTCCGCGGTGGTATCGATGCATTGTTAATGCGTGCACAAACGGCAGTTCCTGATAATGGACTTCTTGATGCACAACACTATAATGAGATTTTCACAACACACGGTATAGTCATGATTTTATTCATGGCAATGCCATTCGTAATTGGTTTAATGAACATTGTTATCCCACTGCAAATTGGTGCACGTGACGTTGCCTTCCCACGTCTGAATGCAGTCAGCTTCTGGTTATTTGCAGCTGGTTGCGGTTTACTAAACCTATCATTTATCATTGGTGGTTCACCAGATTCTGGTTGGACAGCCTACTTCCCACTAGCAGGGACAGAATTTAGTCCGACTGTTGGGAACAACTACTATTCTTTAGCTTTACAATTATCAGGGATTGGTACGTTATTGACTGGTGTTAACTTCATCACGACAATCATTAAAATGCGTGCACCTGGTATGACATTAATGAAAATGCCAATGTTTAGTTGGTCAATTTTAATTACAAACGTTATTATCGTATTCGCGTTCCCAGTGTTAACTGTAGCGCTTGCATTAATGATGTTTGACCGTCAATTCGGAACACAATTCTTTGCAATGCAAAATGGTGGTATGGACATGCTTTGGGCCAACCTATTCTGGGTTTGGGGACATCCTGAAGTTTATATCGTTATCCTACCTGCTTTCGGTATCTTCTCAGAAATCATTGCGACATTTGCACGTAAAAACTTATACGGCTATAAATCAATGGTTATGAGTATGGTTGTTATTTCGTTACTATCATTCTTAGTATGGGCCCACCACTTCTATACAATGGGTCACGGCGTTATGGTAAACAGTTTCTTCTCTATTACAACAATGGCGATCGCTGTTCCAACAGGGGTTAAAATATTTAACTGGTTGCTCACAATGAGGCACGGTAAAATTCAATTTACAACTCCGATGCTTTATGCACTTGGATTTATTCCAATCTTTACAATTGGTGGGGTTACAGGGGTAATGCTAGCAATGTCTAGTGCGGACTATCAATATCATAATACGATGTTCTTAGTTGCCCACTTCCACTATGTATTAATTCCAGGTACAGTATTCGGTGTACTTGCAGGTTACCACTACTGGTGGCCAAAAATGTTCGGTTTCCGATTAAATGAAAAACTAGGGAAAGCTGGTTTCTGGTTTATCGCAATTAGCTTCAACGTAGCTTTCTTCCCTCTATTTATTTTAGGTTTAGATGGTTACGCTCGTCGTATGTACACTTACTCTGAGTCAACTGGCTATGGTCCATTGAGCATGGTATCGTTCATCGGTGCACTTGGTCTTGCTGTCGGCTTCGCGTTAATTGTTTATAACATTTACTACAGCTGGAAACATATGCCACGCAACGAAAAAGCAGATGTTTGGGATGGTCGTTCGTTAGAATGGGCTACTCATTCTCCAGTACCTGAATACAACTTTGCAGTAGTTCCGACTGTTTCACGTTTAGACGAATTCTGGTTCGCTAAAAAAGAAGGTCGCGATATTACAGCAGGTAAGATCGAAAAAATTCATATGCCTAACAACACTGGCGCACCTTTCTGGATGAGTGGATTCTTCTTCCTTGCAGCATTCTTCGCTGTATTTAGTCTATGGACTCCAGCCATCATTAGTATGCTTTGTGTATTTGGCTTTATGATACATCGTTCATTTGAAGACGATCATGGTCGTTACATTTCAGTTGAAGAAGTTATGGCAACTGAAAAAAGCTTGAGAGGTGATAAATAAAATGAAAATCGATTCTTCACTTCCATTAGAATATAGTACAGAGGAAAATCGCCTGAAAATCTTTGGTTTCTGGATTTTCCTTGGTGCCGAAATCATGTTATTCGCCACACTATTTACAGTGTATTTCACACTTGAAACACGTACTGGTAGCGGCCCAACTGGCTCAGAAATTTTTGAATTAACTCCAGTATTATGGGAAACATTCTTATTATTATCAAGTAGTTTCACAATTGGTCTTGGTGTTCATGCAATGCGCCTTGGCAATAAAAAAGCTATGATGACATTTTTCATCATCACGCTTATTTTAGGTCTTGGCTTCTTAGGCATTGAGATTGATGAGTTTGTCACTTATGTTCATGAAGGTGCTACAATTCAAACTAGCGCATTCTTATCTGCATTAATGACTTTACTTGGTACGCACGGTGCCCACGTAACATTTGGTTTCTTCTGGGGCGTTGCAATTTTAATCCAAGTAGCAAAACGTGGTTTAAACCCACAAACGGCTAACAAAGCGTTTATCTTCTCACTGTACTGGCACTTCCTAGACGTTGTTTGGATTTTCATCTTCAGCTTCGTCTACTTGAAAGGACTGATTAGCTGATGAAGGATTTATTCCCAAAACAACATGTGATGGGCTTCGGCTTCTCACTATTACTAACAATTGTAGCTTTATCTGTTGTTAAATTTGATATGTCATTTAACATGGCATTTGGTATTTTACTAGTGACGGCTATTGCACAAGCAACTGTACAATTAGTATTATTCATGCACATCGGTGAATCTGAAGATAAGAAAACGTTATATACAACGATTTTATATGCAGTATTCGTAGGTGTTGTTACTATCCTAGGTACATTATTCGCAATGATCTGGGGCTATAACTGATATAAAAAGTCGAGAAAATGCTATCATTTTCTCGGCTTTTTCTTTTCTGAAAAATAGTATTTTCATTAAATGAACAATATCTCCTACTCTACATGCAATTATGCCTCGAACACTGGATCAACACTAAATACTGAGCTCACCTATTCAAATCATTTGAAGCCTATAGCAAGAAACTGATCTACTAGCGATTTGTATCAGCACTATTGCAATACAAAGCTAAATGAATTTTTAAAACAACACTATTATTCATGTACTATTTTTTCTTGTATCTAGTGTGCAAGAAGGCCATATTAATAAAGGTATACATTAGGTATTTACTATTATTTTAATATTATAATAGTATTTTTTTCAAAATAACGAAACTTTTCCTTTTATAGTAATGTATACTAATAGATATTGTTTTTTATTAAGAATAGGAGATGAAATTAATGAAGAAAGTTTTTAAAGTTTTAAGTGTTGGAGCACTAGCACTAACACTAGCAGCTTGTAACAGTAGCGCTACCCCAACGAAAGACACATCTAAAAAAAGTGATCTCACTTTAGAGCAAGTATATGACAAAGCGGTAGAACGCCAAGCTGACATTAAAAGCGTAAGTGCAACAATGGAGATGTCTCAAAAAACAAAAGCTGGATCAGGTGATCAAGCTATGGAGATTGCCATGGATTCAAAAATGGAGATGGATGTAATTTCTGATCCACTTGCTGCGCACATTACAGGATCAATGACAGTGCCTGATATGGCTAGTGAAGATAAAAAAACTATGGATATGCCGATCGATATGTACATGAAGAAGGAACAAGGCTTTTTCATGAAGGATCCAACAACTGAAAGCTGGTTTAAATTACCAAGCGAACAGTTTGATGCAATTTTAGAGCAAACTGCATCATCTGCAAACGCTAAAGAACAATTAGAACAGCTTAAAGAGTTTATTGGTGATTTCAAATTCGAGCAAAATGATGATGCATATATTTTAACTTTAGACGCAAAAGGTGATAAATTTAAAGAACTTATCGATTCTGAAATGCAAAAGTCAATGAAAGACCTTGGTCTTGAAGAAAATCCACTTGATAACATAACAATCGATAAAATAAACTACGTTCTACAAATCGATAAAGAAACTTTCGATACTGAAAAAATGGATATGAATTTTGATTTGAAAATGAAAGTTGAAGACCAAGAAATATCAACTTCAACAAAATCAGTTGTAACTTATACTGAATTCAATCATCTAAAAACAATCGACATTCCACAAGACATTATCGATAACGCAGCAACAACACCACAATAATTAAACATAGTGACTTCAAAGTCTATAAAAAAGAAATCTGCGTGCTTCTCTACAGGAATGCACGCAGATTTCTTTTTACTTGGAATGCCATTTCAATTTAAGAATTCTTATATCTTAAGTGTAAAATTTAAACACCCTTTTTATAACCTTATTATCGAACAATTAGAACGTCGCATTTAGCGTGTCGGACGATTCTCTCTGCAACTGAGCCTAGTACCATTTTCTCCATCCGATTCAACCCTGTTGCGCCACATACGATTAAGCTAACACCAGGTAGTTCAGTTAAAATCCCTTTCGGAGAACCAGTTACTACAACTGCTCCTACCTCTTTTACTCCTGCTGCTAAAACTTTCTTTTTTAGCTCTTCCATTTTATTTGAGTTTTCGTTTTTTAATTCCTCAGCATATTTTAAGTCATAGGCTGAAATTGCCCCAAAGGACTTTGTATCAATAACGTTAACTAATTCTAAAGCGGCATCATACTGTAAAGTTAATTCAATAGCTTGTTCCAATGCTTTTAATGATTGTTCTGAAAAGTCAATTGCCACTGCAATTTTTTTATAATTTGTAGTCATAGTAGATCTCCTTGTCCATCAACATAATTGAATGTTATTTATTTCATTATATCACAAATGGAATACAATACAGTTATTGTCATAATCTACCCTAACGTAGCCCTAGTTTTATTATTGGCCGTTGTAAAGAGCTGAGAAACCATCCCTTGCCGTTTTTCGCTACCATCAATAATCGGCCTTTCACTTTAATACAGAGCATCCTACGAACAGCAGCATTGTTAGCCATTTCGAGATAACAGCTTTCTTCACCCTTTTCATTTAACTCCAAAAGAAAAAGACGTCACTTAGACGCCTCCCCTACTATGCTTTCAAACTCTAATATTTCACCTTTAGCCTTTGTTTTTTCCAGCACCTCTAAATATTCTTCTTTTCGATTGATGAGTCGTTCCTGCTGCAATTTTTGGTATGAATTAAGAAAATCATAACTAGCTGCTTTTTCCATTAACTCACCTCATAAAGTATGTTTTATTTTCACTATTATAATGTTGGTATTTTTTTCTGACAATTATATTTTTAATTTTTGATTATTACGTACCAATTGCATGAAGGCTAAAAGGTATATATTATTAGCTCAACATTCATATATATCTAAACTTCTTAGACATATTCCCTATGTAGGATAAAAAGAAGTTTCTCTTAGTAAACGTGAGTTAGAGGTTATTGTGAAGGTTGCTAATGGAGACAGTACGAAGGAAATTGCACTTTGATTAAATGGCTTAAAGTGACGTATGAAAGCTTAAAATATTTTGTTTATCATATACGACCGCGGCAACTTCTCCATTTACATATACATCATTTTCGTGTAAAAACCACTTGGCCATGCCACCAGAGCTAATAGCATCGGTCATTTTTAAAAGCTGCCCTAATGTGACAAACTCTACATCAATTTTCGGATGATATTTATGCAAAGTTTTATACATGCTGTAGCCGGCAAGACAGCGCTAAAATGCTGTCAAACCAACGATGTATAAAATACTGTATACACAATAAATTGTTTTGTAATAGAAAAGGAAGTAATACCAAGGGTTTACCCTTTGTCGTTACTGCCTAATTCAGTTGTTATGTAAAGTCAAAATGTATGGGCATGAATCAAACTTTTTTAAACTTTTTTTAAAAAGAGGTTGTCAAATCGAATCAAACTTTCTCTTTATAGAGTGTTAGTGCTAACAAAACAAAATCAACTATATAACTGGAGGAATTTAATTATGGCAAGTAAATATTCACGTTATGAGTACAATAAGACTACTTCTATTTCTCGTGGAAATATTGGCGACATGATTCGAGCTCAAGAGGCATTCATCGATTTTTGGAACGGTAAGGTTTCATCAGCAGGAACAAAAACTAAATTAGCTGGAATTGCTTCTTCTATTTTAGAAAAAGTTTTTAATAAGACAGTTTATTCAGCTATTCCAGCTCTTCTTGTAACTGCATTAGCAGATGCGAATGAATGGGAGAAAAATGAAGTCCTAGCAGTAGCAAAAAAAGGACTGGAACAACTAAATAAGCTATCACTAATTTTCGTTGAGAACAAAACTTATGTTTCTATTGAATTTAGCGTTAACTATTTGGCATTCAAAAACCTTGCGACAGGGAACACTGACTTCACTATTATTCAAGGTAATATTATTCCTAAAAAAATTATTACAGACAGTGGCGGTACAATTCCTATGTAAAAAAGAAAAGCACCCTTTAGTGGGTGCTTTTTACTATTTCAAGGAATTTTTCGAATGCCTGTTTATTTTGTATTTCATAAGTTTTGTTATTAAAGTTTACTAGTCCGTTTTCATTGATATCAATATTATGCAAAGCGTTGTTGTGATAAATAATCATAGCGAATCGGAATTCTGTGTAATCTGTGTAATAAAATTTAGAGCTAGTTCGTTTTATTTCTAGTTTTTTTAGTGAATTTATGAAAGTTGGAAATACAGTACTATCTTTTTTGATAGTTTTAACGTTGAGCTCTGTATCTATGAAACGAATATCATGGGTTTCCTCTGCTAAAGAATCAGAATCTGTATCGAAAAAATCTTGTACAAGATTTTTTGTTTTGTATTCATTAAAAAAATATAGTGAGACCATTGCTATTAAAAAGAAAGCCATAATAAAACTTATTTTTTTCTTCATTTAAAATAACCCCTTATTATTAAAATTTTAACCTTTTTAGGGCTTTTAGTCAAAATTAGGTTGATAAAGGTCTACTTTTTTCCCCTTTATATAGTAAAAAGGAGAAAGGAGAGGATATGATGGGAGAAGAATATCAATTTTTAATGGGTTTAATTAGCAATACAGGTTTTCCGATTGTCGCTTTTTTATTAATCTTTTGGAAGTTTGATAAATCACTAGGCTTGCTTGCTGAAGCTGTAAATAATAACACAAACGCAGTTCAGTTATTGTTGCAAAAAGAAAATCATGAAAATAAGTAATTGGTTGTTATTAATTAAACGTTGTTGAGATTGTATTTAAGCCAACCTCTAATTTGTTACTCAAATGGCTCTCGGCTTACTTTAATAATACCGTTGTATATAAGGATATAAATCAATTTTCCAGTACTCTATGTACTTTCGTGCCAGAATAACCCCCTTGGGTTGCCAGTACTTCTTCTAATTGCTGTAGGCGCTCTTCAAATATTATGGATTTAAGCGAATCAACGATCAATCAATATGTGAAATCTTCCATTAAAAAACTAAAAGCTAAAAACCGTTCCCATGCTATTAGCTTACTTTATCAGCAAGGCATTATTTTATAAATAAATGAAGGGGATTTTCCCATCCCCTTCATCGTAAAGTTATTACCTTGAAATCTAATATAGAGAGTTTCTTTTAAATCATTCTATTATATAATTTGTATTGTATTGTATTCTTTTCGCTTTAATCGCCCATTAAGTTACCAATTCGTTCACATCCTAAGAGCCTCTAAGATTCGGATAGATGCACGTTTTCAGGATGAATAACAGCGATAATTTTAGGTAAACCAATATCTGCTGATGTAAATATACTAATCCCAATAATTCTTCATTAACTCTGTTGCCCAATATGGTTGTTTTATTTCACCTTTTGGTAAAAACTCTTTCATTACTGGTTTTATATCTATAATAGGTGTTCCATCAATAGCGTCTAAGCCTTT
>Ga0213828_1002281_pt1 | contig 14233 bp, 11 predicted proteins | sample MC6MC0897MG_FD_180664 | JGI IMG/M metagenome (GOLD analysis project Ga0213828, IMG submission 180664) | Enriched soil aggregate microbial communities from Iowa State University, Ames, United States - MC6-MC0897-MG | ecosystem: Environmental > Terrestrial > Soil > Unclassified | place: USA: Iowa...
TTGAGTAGACATAGTTATTAGGTGTTCCTACAAATGACACGGATAAGAACCGTGCAACGTTAAAACGTTCCAGTAACGTCGACCACCATTGGTCGAACGAAGAACCCGACTGGAACAAAGCAGCCAGTTTGAAGCGCAATTAAGTTGGCGCGCTTGGGCTGGCAGGTAGGTACTTAGGAGGGCAGGCAACACATCAAGGGCAAAGGTTCTGGGCCCGGGGTGAAGATCCTGATCAATTTGCAGGTTGGTTCGGTCAGAGTAAGTGGTCTTCGCAACACCCTTCGCATCATTCGAAGGCAGTGTCGTCGCAAGATTTACCTGGAAACCATCGAGGGGTCGTTCCCGCTTTTTTCGGTAGGGCTTCTTGGTAGAAGGCTGACCGTGGGGATGTGTTCGACCGGAATTGACTTTCAGCTTGGTACTAACGCCGCGGATACTAACGGATCGAAATGCTTAAAGCAAACCCTGGTTTGAAAAAGACTGAAATCGACCACTGCTTCAGCTCCGCTGATCTGCAGAATCAGCCCAGATGGTGCAGATTGCTACCGTCGGTCGGTGTAGCTCCACTCACAAAACTGTGTGTTTACGCCGCTTATCCCCAGAGTCATGGTGAAAACGCTCGAAAAAAGTGCATCGATATAACCCAGTAACAGGTACTTGTGCACATTAGTTGCGCGACCTGTAACGGCACTGTCACATCAATCCTGACCCCGATGGCTGCCTGTAACGAAAGTTTAAGTCAATGAAAAACATCGCTTTTTTTTGTTGGTGAAAAAATCGTCAGTTTGACTGCGGGCCCCATTCCATAAGGCTTTGCGAGGGTTGGAGGGCGGTTGTCCACTGAGTTATCCACAGCTTCTGTGGATTGTCCCGAGCGCTTGCTCTAGGACGGGCGTGCCGGGTTGTTTTTCGACTTTACCTGTAAGAAAAAGAGAGTAGAGTGGCGCGCCTTCCGATTCGTCCCACAGTGCTTTATGAAGTTTCGCTCAGTATCAGACTCTGTAACCTCAGAACCTCCCCGTGTTACTCCGCCCAAGCGCTTTACCGTTCGCGTTGCCGAATGGCTGCTCGACAGCCCGCGCCTGAGCGCCAGCCACAATGCCAAACACCTCGCTGGCCGCCTGCTCAAGCAACCGGCGCGTGAAGGTGTCGTCGCCGCGCAAAGCCGTCTCGGTCAACTGATGTGCCGCGAGTGCGGTAACGCTCGGGATCGGCGCATCGGTCAGGATCTACTGCGCCAGGCCGCCCGCGCTGGTGATCGTCGCGCGCAACAGGAACTCGGTCTGCTCGAAGACTGAGCTGTCCAAGACCTGACACCTTGGTTAACCTTCAGGCTTTATCGAATCGGCAGGAGTCGTTATGGCTATGGACTTGACCAGCGTGTTGCTCGGTCTCGCAGGGGCAGGGCTGCCATTGTTGGCACTCGCCTGGCAACTGCAGCGCCGGGCGAGCAATGGCCAAGCCGAGGTCGCCTTGCTCGAAGAACGGCTGGCCATGGCCCAACTGGCCCAGGACGGACTCAACGCGCAACTCGACGCCACCCGCGATGAAGTGGCCGATCTCGGCCAGGCCAATGCCGCCAAGCAGGCTGATCTGGCCGCTCTGCGCCGGGAAGTCGAACTGCTGCAGATCGAGCGCGACGACGCCCGCGATGCCTCCCACGCCTGGAATCTCGAACGCGCCAATAAGGAAGCTGAACTGCGCCGCCTCGACGCACAGGCCGCTTCGCTGAACGCCGAACTGCGCGAACAGCAGGAAAGTCATCAGCAACGCCTCAGCGACTTGCAAGGTTCGCGCGATGAACTGCGCGCGCAGTTTGCCGAACTGGCCGGGAAGATCTTCGATGAGCGTGAGCAGCGTTTTGCCGAGACCAGTCAGCAACGGCTCGGACAGTTGCTCGATCCGCTGAAAGAACGCATTCAATCCTTCGAAAAACGTGTGGAAGAAAGCTATCAGGCCGAGGCCCGCGAGCGCTTCTCGCTGGCCAAGGAGCTGGAACGGTTGCAGGCGCTCAACCTGCGTCTGAGCGACGAAGCGACTAACCTGACCCGTGCCCTCAAAGGCCAGAAAACCCAAGGCAACTGGGGCGAGCTGATTCTTGAGCGTGTGCTCGAACACGCCGGTCTGGAGAAGGGCCGCGAGTACCAGACGCAGGTCAACCTCAAAGGCCCGGACGGCGAGCGCTTCCAGCCTGACGTGATCATCTATCTGCCGGGCGACAAGCAAGTGGTGGTGGACTCCAAGGTGAGCCTCACCGCCTATCAGCAATACGTGGCTGCCGACGACGACAGCCTCGGGCAGATTGCGATCAAGCAGCACGTCCTGTCGTTACGCAATCACGTCAAAGGCCTGGCCGGCAAGGACTACAAGCGTCTGGAAGGGCTGCACAGCCTCGATTTCGTTTTGCTCTTCGTGCCGATCGAAGCGGCGTTTTCGGCGGCGTTGCAGGCGGAGCCATCACTGTTTCAGGAAGCCTTCGACCGCAACATCGTCATCGTCAGCCCAACCACCTTGCTGGCGACTTTGCGCGTGATCGACAGTCTGTGGAAGCAGGAGCGTCAGAGTCAGAACGCCCGGGAAATCGCCGAGCGCGCCGGGTGGCTCTACGACAAGTTTGTGCTGTTCATCCAGGATCTGGACGAAGTCGGCAATCGCCTGCAACAGTTGGATAAAGCTTACAGTTCAGCGCGCAACAAGCTGACCGAGGGGCGCGGCAATCTGGTCAGTCGCAGTGAGCAGCTTAAATTGCTCGGTGCGCGGGCTAGCAAAAGCTTGCCGGCGGATTTGCTGGAGCGGGCGATGACCGATGTCGATGGTCTCCTCGAACTCCCTGAATAAAGATCAAAAGATCGCAGCCTCCGGCAGCTCCTACAGGATGTACGCCGTACCCATGCAGGAGCTGCCGGAGGCTGCGATCTTTTGCTTCTATAGCGGCAAATACCGACTCAACAACGCCCGCAACGCCGCCGGCTTCACCGGTTTGGCCAGATAATCCAGCCCCGCCGCATGCACCTGCGCAACCATCTCCGGTCGCCCGTCAGCACTGATCACCACTCCCGGCACCGGCTCACCCAGATGCGTGCGCAACCACGCCATCAACTTGGTGCCGGTATCCCCGTGATCGAGGTGATAGTCGACCAGCGCCACTTGCGGTCGCACGCCGTCGTTCAACAACGCCGCGCATTCCTCACGATTACGCGCCGTCCATACCTGACAGCCCCAGCGGCTCAATAAGCTGTTCATGCCGATCAGAATGCTGTCTTCGTTGTCGATGCACAGTACTTGCGCGCCGCTCAGCAATTTGCCACTCAATTCAACCGCGGCGCTCGCCGGCACGGCTTGTGAGCGAGCCAGCGGCACGCTGACGCTGAACACGCTGCCGCGGCCTGGCCACGAACGTACACGCAAAGTGTGGCCGAGCACCCGGCACAAGCCATCGGCAATTGCCAAACCCAGCCCGAGGCCTTTTTCGGCGCGGGTCTGATGGCTGTCGAGGCGCTTGAACTCCTCGAAAATTACCTGCTGTTTATCTTCCGGAATCCCTGGCCCGCGATCCCACACCTCCAGGCACAACTCGCCGCCACGCCGACGCACGCCCAGCAACACCGGGCCTTTGGCGTAGCGAAATGCGTTGGTGAGGAAGTTCTGCAGAATTCGTCTGAGCAATTTGATGTCGCTGTCGATGCGCAGATGACTGCCGCGTACACGGAAGGTCAATCCCTGTTCCTGTGCCAGTGCCTTGAACTCGGCACCGAGAGTGTCGAATAGCTCATTGACGGCGAACGGCTTGCGATCCGGGTTGATCTTGCCGTTTTCCAGTCGGGAAATATCCAGCAGATCGCTGATCAGGTCCTCGGCCGAGCGCAACGAGCTGTCGAGGTGTTGCACCAGTTTCTGCGCCTCGCTACTCAAACCGTCGTCCTGATGGGAGAGGGCGGCGGAGAACAGTCGGGCGGCGTTCAGCGGCTGCATCAAGTCATGGCTGACCGCAGCGAGGAAGCGGGTTTTCGACTGGTTGGCGGCTTCGGCGGTGCCTTTGGCTTCGGTTAGCGCGACGTTGAGTTGCGACAGTTCCTGAGTGCGTTCGCTGACCCGTTGCTCAAGCCCTTCGTTGGCTTCGGTCAACGCCTGCTCGGCTTCGCGGAACGCAGTGATGTCGGTGAAGCTCATGACGAAACCGCCACCGGGCATCGGGTTGCCGATCAGCTCGATCACCCGGCCGTTGGGGAACAAACGTTCAGAGGTATGCGCGCGGCCCTGACGCATCCAGTGCAAACGCCGGGCAACGTGGACTTCCGCTTCACCGGGGCCGCACAAACCGCGCTCGGCGTTGTAGCGGATGATGTCGGCAATCGGTCGGCCAACGCTGATCAAACCGTCCGGGTAGTTGAACAGTTCCAGATAGCGACGGTTCCAGGCCACCAGTTTCAGCGACTGGTCGACCACGCTGATGCCTTGGGTGATGTTCTCGATCGCACCTTGCAGCAGAGCGCGGTTGAACTGCAGTACCTCGGAGGCTTCGTCGGCGATTCGGACGACGTCTTCCAGTTGCATTTCCCGACCTTCGATGGCGGCTTTTACTACAGCACGCGTCGAAGAAGCGCCAAGCACACCGGCCAGCAAGCGCTCGGTATGGGCGATCCATTCGCCGTCGGCATTCTGGTTCGGGTTGAAGCCTTTGCCCTGTCGATAGGCGAAGCGAATGAAGCTCTGGCGCGCACGTTCTTCGCCGACGAAACGCGCGGCCAATTGCAGCAAATCGTCAATCTGCACCGCCAGCATCGAGCGTGCACTCGGCCGTGCGCTGATCTCCTGTCCGATGAAGCGCCCGGCCTGCCAATGCTCCGACACGCGCGTGCGGGATAACACCGAGACCCAGGCAAACAAGGTGAAGTTACCGGCCAGCGACAACACCACACCTTGGGTCAGCGGGGTAATTGGCAGGTTCAGTGGATTGCTGTGCAGCCACGCCAGCCCCGGAAAACTGCTTAGCGACCAACCGAGACTGTGCGCGGCAATCGGCAGGATCAACGTGTAGAACCAGAGGAAAGTGCCCGCCGCCAAACCTGCGAAAACGCCGCGACGGTTGGCCTGTTTCCAGTACAAGGCACCGAGCATGGCGGGCGCCAGTTGAGTCACGGCGGCGAAGGCGATCTGGCCGATGGTCGCCAGACTCGCGGTCGAGCCGAGCAAGCGATAGCTGACGTACGCCAGCAGCAGAATCACCACGATGCTCACGCGCCGCACCGACAACATCCACTGGCGGAACACTTCGAACGGGCGCTCGGCGTTATTACGGCGCAGCAACCACGGCAACAGCATGTCGTTGGAAACCATGGTCGACAGCGCAACACTGGCGACAATCACCATGCCGGTTGCCGCTGACGCGCCACCGATAAACGCCAGCATCGCCAGCGCCGGATGCGCCTGCGCCAGTGGCAGGCTGATCACGAAGGAGTCGGGCAGTACGTCGCTGGGCAGCAGCATCTGACCGGCCAGCGCGATCGGGACTACAAACAACGCGGCCAGCGCGAGATAGGCAGGAAACACCCATTTGGCCAGGCGCAGATCCTGCGGATCAATGTTCTCCACCACCGTCACATGGAACTGCCGGGGCAGACAGATGATCGCCATCATCGCCACGCCGGTCTGCACCACCATCGACGGCCAATTGATGGTTTCTTTCCAATATTCCTCCAGGCGCGGGGCGAGCATGGCCTGGTTGAACAGGTCATCGAAACCGTCATACAGGCCATAAGTGACGAAGGCGCCGACGGCGAGAAAAGCGAACAGTTTGACCAGCGATTCGAAGGCAATCGCCAGCACCATGCCACGGTGGTGTTCGGTGGCATCAAGGTTGCGCGTACCGAAGACTATGGTGAACAGTGCCAGCACCAGTGACACGATCAGCGCGGTGTCCTGGGCGCGAGTGCCCATAGCGTCCGCCCCGGCGCCGATCAACAGGTTCACGCCGAGAACGATACCTTTGAGTTGCAGGGCAATGTAGGGGAGGACGCCGACCAGACAGATCAGCGCCACGACCACCGCCAGCGATTGTGATTTGCCGTAACGCGCGGCGATAAAGTCAGCGATGGAGGTGATGTTCTCCTGTTTGCTGATCATAACCATTTTTTGCAGAACCCACGGCGCGCCCACTAACAGCAGGATCGGCCCGAGGTAAATCGGCAGGAATGACCACAATTGCTCGGCGGCTTGACCGACTGCGCCGAAGAACGTCCAGCTGGTGCAATAAACTGCCAGCGACAGGCTGTACACCCAGGCACGCACGCGCGGCGGCAACGGCGCGCTGCGCCGGTCGCCGTAGAAGGCGATGGCGAACATGATGGCCATATAGGCCAGGGCGACGGCGGCGATCAGCCCGGTGGACAGCGACATGCAACACTCCCGACAAAAGACTCCCCGGCACTCCTGCCCGGGCGGACAGTCTCGCATGCGCGGGGCGGTTAGTCAGTGTCGACCAAGGTCGTGGCGTGGCGGGGTGTCGCAGGGCGAGAACCGGGTGGTTTTTGCGGTGACCGGTCGGGCCTCATCGCTGGCAAGCCAGCTCCCACAGTTACTCGGGTGAGCACAAAATCCGGATTCGCTGAAGCTCCCTGTGGGAGCTGGCTTGCCAGCGATGGCGTCAGTCCTGCTGCAATGCAATCTCGATCAGACGATGAAGCTCATCCACCTCCAGCGCCGCCGCCGAAAACAGAATCCGGAACACCACCGGCGCCACCACCAGATTGATCAACCGATCGACACTCGGCGCCGCTTCATCCGGATGCCGCTCGATTATCGTCTGCAATTGCGCGCCAATGATCGTCACGCAATACCCCGGCGTAGCGCTCGCCTGCACGTCGCGCATCATGTTGCGTCCAGGCTCGGAACTCATCTCATCGAGATACTGCTCGGCCCACGCACGAATATCACTGCGCAAGCTGCCGGTTTGCGCCGGCTCGCTGTCGGGGCGCATGCGGGCGAGGGCGACGTCTGCCAGCAACGCGGACAGATCACCCCAACGCCGGTAAATCGTCGATGGCGTCACCCCGGCGCGAGCGGCGATTTGCGGGACGGTCACGGTCGAGCGCTCCTGTTCCTGCAGGAGCGCACGGACTGCCGAATGAATTGCATCTTGCACCCGGGCACTGCGGCCGCCGGGGCGTAAACCTTCTTTAATAGCCATGCGGCAGACCTTAACACAAAGAATTTGCTTTAAGCGCGAGGCAGTAGCACACTCCGCAAAAGCAAAAAATTAGCTTTTGCGGAGTGTGCCCATGATCAGCCTTGCTTCCAATCGATCCAGCCTGTGGTTTCTGGCGATCACCTTACTCAGTTTTCTCGCTGCTTCCACGGCGCCGACGCCGCTGTATCACTTGTATCAGGATCAACTGCATTTCTCGGCAGCCGTTCTGACCCTGATTTTCGGCGTCTACGCCCTAAGCCTGTTGGCGGCGCTATTAACTGTCGGCTCGCTGTCCGATCACTTGGGACGCAAACCGGTGATATTCACCGCCGTGCTGCTCAACGCGTTGGCGATGTTGCTGTTTATTTACGCCGACAGTGTGGCGTGGCTGATCAGCGCGCGTGTTCTGCAAGGATTTGCCACCGGCATGGCCACCGCTGTTTTAAGCGCGACCCTGCTCGACACGGATCGTCAGCAGGGGCCGTTGATCAACAGTGTCGCGCCGTTGCTCGGCATGGCCTTGGGCGGCATGGGCTGCGGTTTGTTGGCCGAATTTGCGCCGGCACCGCTGCAACTGACCTATTGGCTGCTGCTCGCACTGTTTGTATTGCAGGGCATTTATGTGTGGCGTCTGCCGGAAAGCGTTACGCCGCAAGCCGGAGCGTGGGCATCGTTGCGGCCGACTTTGCATGTGCCGGTGCAGGCACGTTCAACGTTGTGGCGAGTGTTGCCGCTGAACACCGCAACCTGGGCGCTCGGCGGTTTCTACGCCTCCCTCGCGCCATCGCTGGTGCGCACCGCCACCGGTTCGACGTCCAATCTGATCGGCGGCGCAACCGTGGCTGCCCTGACGGTGACCGGTGCATTGATGATCTTCATGATGCGCAATCGTCCCGCCGCGCGAGCATTGCAGTTGGGCGCGAGCCTGATGCCGATCGGTCTGGTGTTGATTCTGCTGGGCGTGCACAGCGCCAGTCTGTCGGTGTTTTTCCTCGGCACGCTGGTCGCCGGTTGCGGCTTTGGTTCGGGATTTCTCGGTGCCGTGCGTAGCCTGGTGCCGCTGGCCTTGCCCCATGAGCGGGCAGGATTGATGGCGGCCTATTACGTACTCAGTTATCTGGCGTTCTGTCTGCCGGCGTTGCTCGCCGGGCACTTGTCGCGCAGCTACGGCTTGTTGGCGACCACCGATGGTTACGGGGCGATTTTGATCGCCTTGGCTGTCGCCGCGCTGTTGCTGAGCCTGCGTCCAGCGCCATCCAAAGTGTGCCGCGTTCCATAAACGGCGCGCTTTCGGTTAGCCTTGCCCAGCCTCTTCTCACGGATCGACTCATGAAGATTATTCGCAGCAAGACCTTCACCGCCGAGCGCGCCTGGGGCGCGCTGGACATCGCCAACATGAACGGCATCACCACGCGCCTGCACTGGACCGATCAGCCGTACAAATGGCACATCAATGACGGCGAGGAAGTTTTTGTGGTGCTCGATGGCCAAGTGCTGATGCATTACCGCGAGCAGGGCGAAGAAAAACAGGTGCAGCTGGATGTCGGCGACATCTTCTATGCGAGCGTCGGCACTGAGCACGTCGCCCATCCGCAAGGCGCAGCGCGTATTCTGGTGATCGAGAGCGAAGGCAGCGTCTGAATGCTTATTGGCAAAACAGATAACAGTTAGAGATATTACCCGTTATATAGATATTCGATTCGGTTCTACCATGGACTCAACCTCACCAGAGGACAGGAGTTCATGATGATTTGCCCCAACAGTGCCAAACCCGGCATCAAGCCGCTCAGTCAGCTTCAGCATCCACGGGAAGTGATCCGCCAGTTCACCCCGAATTGGTTCGCTGCCACCATGGGCACGGGTGTACTGGCGTTGGCGCTGGCGCAATTGCCTTTGGTCATTCCAGGCCTGCACGCCATCGCCGAAGGTTTGTGGTTGTTCAACATTCTGTTGTTCAGCCTGTTTACCGCTGCCTACGCCGCGCGCTGGATCTTGTTCTTCGATGAAGCGCGGCGGATTTTCGGCCACTCCACGGTATCGATGTTCTTCGGCACGATTCCGATGGGCCTGGCGACGATCATCAACGGCTTTCTGTTGTTTGGTCTGCCGCGCTGGGGCGACGGCGTGATTCATCTCGCCGAAGTGTTGTGGTGGATTGATGTGGCCATGTCGCTGGCTTGCGGCGTGCTGATTCCGTACATGATGTTTACCCGTCAGGAACACAGCATCGACCAGATGACCGCCGTTTGGCTGCTGCCGGTAGTCGCAGCCGAAGTGGCAGCGGCCAGTGGCGGTTTACTCGCGCCGCATCTCACCGATGCCCACTCGCAACTGGTGGTGCTGACGACAAGCTACGTGCTCTGGGCCTTTTCCCTACCGGTAGCGTTCAGCATTCTGACGATTCTGCTGCTGCGCATGGCCCTGCATAAACTGCCCCACGAAAACATGGCCGCTTCGAGCTGGCTGGCCCTAGGCCCGATCGGCACCGGTGCGCTGGGCATGTTGCTGTTGGGCGGTGATGCACCAGCGATCTTCGCGGCGAACGGTCTGCCGGGCATCGGTGAAATTGCCTCGGGTCTGGGACTTATTGCCGGGATTACGCTGTGGGGCTTTGGTCTGTGGTGGATGCTGATGGCGCTGCTGATCACCGTGCGTTACTTGCGTGACGGCATCCCATTCAACCTCGGCTGGTGGGGATTCACCTTCCCGTTGGGCGTGTATTCGCTGGCAACCCTGAAGCTGGCGAGCACTCTGAACCTGACGTTTTTCAGCGTCGTCGGCACGCTGTTGGTGATGTTGCTGGCGGTGATGTGGCTGATTGTCGGCAAACGCACCGTGCAAGGTGCGTGGCGTGGCGAGCTGTTTGTCTCGCCATGTATTGCAGGTTTGAAGAAATAACCTGAAAGTTTTAGGTAAGGTGTGGCCTGGATCGCGGTTCGAGAATCCAATAAGCAGTACCCAGGCCTCTCTACCTTAAACATCAGGGAAACACGGAAGATGAGTCACCCCTCACAGTTCAACCTGCTGCGCACCCGGCGCTTCCTGCCATTCTTCATCACGCAGTCGCTTGGCGCGTTCAACGACAACGTGTTCAAGCAGTCGCTGATCCTCGCCATTCTCTACCGGCTGACCATCGAGGGTGACCGTTCGATCTGGGTCAACCTGTGTGCGTTGCTGTTTATCCTGCCGTTTTTTCTGTTCTCTGCACTGGCCGGGCAGTTTGGTGAAAAGTTCGCCAAGGACGCGCTGATCCGTCTGATCAAGCTCGCGGAAATCGCGATCATGGCCGTAGGATCGGTCGGTTTCCTCTTCGATCACCTGTCGCTGATGCTGGTGGCGCTATTCGCCATGGGCACGCATTCGGCGCTGTTCGGGCCGGTGAAATATTCGATCCTGCCGCAAGCGTTGCGCGAGGAGGAGCTGGTGGGCGGCAACGGCCTGGTGGAAATGGGCACGTTTCTGGCGATTCTCGCCGGGACGATTGGCGCCGGGGTCATCATGTCTTCCTCGCACTACGCGCCGCTGGTGTCCTGCGCGATCGTCGGGATTGCCGTGCTGGGCTATCTGGCCAGCCGCAGCATTCCCCGTGCAGCGGCGTCCTCCCCGGAAATGCGCCTGAACTGGAATATCTTCAGCCAGTCGTGGGCGACGTTGAAACTCGGTTTGGGCCAGACGCCGGCGGTGTCGCGCTCGATTGTCGGCAACTCGTGGTTCTGGTTTGTCGGGGCGATTTACCTGACGCAGATTCCGGCCTATGCCAAAGAGTGGATGCACGGTGATGAGACCGTGGTCACCCTGATTCTGACGGTGTTCTCGGTCGGTATCGCGCTCGGCTCGATGCTCTGCGAGAAACTGTCCGGGCGCAAAGTCGAGATTGGCTTGGTGCCGTTCGGCTCGTTTGGTCTGACCGTGTTCGGTTTGCTGTTGTGGTGGCATTCCGGCGGAATTCCCGACAGCGTCACCGGCCACAGCTGGATTGAAGTGCTCGGTTTCGTGCATACATGGGCAGTGTTGATTGACATCCTCGGCCTCGGCATCTTCGGTGGTTTCTACATCGTGCCGCTGTATGCTTTGATCCAGTCACGTACCGCTGAAAACGAGCGCGCGCGGGTGATTGCCGCCAACAACATTCTCAACGCGTTGTTTATGGTGGTCTCGGCCATCGTCTCGATCGTGCTGCTGAGCGTGGCCAAGCTGTCGATCCCGCAGTTGTTCCTCGTGGTGTCGCTGCTGAACATCGGCGTCAACGCTTACATCTTCAAGATCGTCCCCGAGTTCAGCATGCGTTTCATGATCTGGCTGCTCAGCCATTCCATGTACCGCGTCGAGCACCGTAACCTTGAGGCGATTCCCGATGAAGGCGCGGCATTGCTGGTGTGCAACCACGTGTCGTTCGTCGATGCCTTGCTGATTGGCGGTGCAGTGCGTCGGCCGATTCGCTTTGTCATGTACTACAAGATCTACAACTTGCCGGTACTGAACTTTATCTTCCGCACGGCGGGGACAATTCCGATTGCCGGACGTAATGAGGACATCCAGATTTACGAAAAGGCCTTCACCCGGATTGCTCAATATCTGAAGGACGGCGAGCTGGTGTGCATCTTCCCGGAAGGCAAGTTGACCGCCGACGGCGAGATGAACGAATTCCGGGGCGGGCTGACGCGGATTCTCGAGGAGACGCCAGTACCGGTGATTCCGTTGGCGTTGCAGGGGTTGTGGGGGAGTTTCTTCAGTCGCGATCCGAATAAAGGTGTGTTTCGGCGGTTGTGGTCGCGGGTGACGTTGGTGGCGGGAGCGCCGGTAGGCATTGATGTGGCTGAGCCGGCGAAGTTGCAGGGGTTGGTCGGGGAGTTGCGCGGGGCTGTCAGATAGTCGCTGATTGTGTTGGCGTTATCGCGAGCAGGCTCACTCCTACATTTGAAATGCGTTTCCCTGTAGGAGTGAGCCTGCTCGCGATTGCGGTAGATGCCTAAGCGCTGACCTTAAGCCCAATCAACCCGGTAATGATCAACGCCACACTGGCCAGCCGAATCAACGCCATCGACTCGCCAAACAGAATGATCCCGGCAATCACCGTGCCCACGGCACCAACACCGGTCCAGATCGCATAGGCCGTACCCAGCGGCAATTCCTTCATCGCCAGGCCAAGCAGGCCAAGGCTGATCGCCATGGCCGCAACGGTCAGTACGGTGGGGAGCGGGCGGGTGAAGCCGTCGGTGTATTTCAGGCCGACGGCCCAGCCGACTTCGAACAGGCCGGCGAAAAACAGAATGATCCAGGACATGCAAGACCTCCATCGATTGACGGGGTCGTCCCCAGATTAATGACTCGATCGAGCCGCAGGGTCGTCCCTGCGTTGCGCGATAGTTTGACGAGCATTAACCCGGGGATCAAGTTTGCGGGTCAGTCGGCCGCTTGCTGCGCCAGTGCCTCGCGATCTTCCTTCTCACTCATGCGCCGGAAGTACGTCGACAGCAGCGCCCCGGAAATATTGTGCCAAACGCTGAACAGCGCGCTCGGCACTGCCGCCAATGGCGAAAAATGCGCACTGGCCAACGCCGCGCCCAATCCCGAATTCTGCATGCCCACTTCCAGCGCCAGCGATTTGCGCTGGGCCAACGGCAACTTGAACAGGCGCCCGGTGAAATAGCCCAGCAAATAACCGAAGCTGTTGTGCAGCATGACCACGGCCATGATCAGCAGACCGGATTCGGCGATTTTCGCCTGGCTGGCGGCCACGACGGCGGTGACGATAATGACGATGCTGATCACCGACACCAGCGGCAATACATCCACTGCGTGACGAACCTTGTCGCCGAGCAAACGCTGGGCAACTACGCCGAGAATGATCGGCAGCAGCACCACTTGCAGGATCGACCAGAACAGCTCCATGAACGACACCGGCAACCACGCTGAAGCCAGCAGCCAGATCAGCGCCGGCGTCAGCAGCGGGGCGAGGAGGGTGGTGACGGCAGCGATAGCCACCGACAATGCCAGGTCGCCGCGAGCCAGCCAGGTCATGACGTTGGAAGAAGTACCACTCGGGCAGCAGCCGACCAGAATCACCCCGACGGCGATTTCCGGTGGCAGGTGAAACACCTGGCAGAGTAACCACGCCACGCCGGGCATGATCACGAAATGTGCAACCACGCCCAGCGCCACGCGCCACGGATGGCGGGCAACGGCAGCGAAGTCGTCGAGTTTGAGGGTCAGGCCCATGCCGAACATGACAAGCCCGAGCAACGGTACGATCGCGCTTTTCAGGCCGAGGAACCATGCTGGTTGCAGGAACGCAATCACAGCGAAAATCAGAACCCAGTAAGCGAAGGTATTGCCGACAAAGCGGCTGAGTGCAGCCAGTGCGCGCATGGCTTGATCCTTATTATTAAATGAACACCACAAAACAAATGTAGGAGTGAGCCTGCTCGCGATAGCGATCTTTCAATCAACACATAAGTTGAATGTCAGTCCCTCATCGCGAGCAGGCTCACTCCTACAGTTTGGACATCACACGGCTTTAGATGCCTTGAGGAGTCTCTTCGCCACCCAACGCTTCCACCAGAGCCGGCAGGAAGTCGCCGAACGTCAGCATCATCAGCGTGAAGCTGGCATCCAGTTGCCCCAGCGCCTCATCACCACCGTCCTGTTCTGCCTGATCCTGCAACAGATCTTCGAACTTCAGACGTTTAACGGTCATCTTGTCATCGAGCATGAACGACAGCTTGTCCTGCCATGCCAGCGACAACTGAGTGACCACTTTGCCGGTGCTCAGGTGCAGCTGGATTTCTTCGCTGGTCAGGTCCTGCCGCTTGCAACGCACGATGCCGCCATCTTCGTGGGTGTCGCGCAGTTCGCACTCGTCCAGTACATAGAAGTCGTCGGCGGCTTTTTGCGTGGTGACCCATTCGGTCATGGTCGCGGTAGGCGACATTTTCACGGTCAGCGGACGAACGGGCAGGGTGCCGATCACTTCACGCAGGGTCGACAGCAGGTCTTCGGCACGTTTCGGGCTGGCCGAGTTGACCAGGATCAGGCCCTGTTTCGGCG
>Ga0213828_1002285_pt1 | contig 14217 bp, 8 predicted proteins | sample MC6MC0897MG_FD_180664 | JGI IMG/M metagenome (GOLD analysis project Ga0213828, IMG submission 180664) | Enriched soil aggregate microbial communities from Iowa State University, Ames, United States - MC6-MC0897-MG | ecosystem: Environmental > Terrestrial > Soil > Unclassified | place: USA: Iowa...
TATAGGTCTGGAAAATTACAAGGCCATGTTTACAGCAGATCCCAAGTTTTGGAAGGTATTTGGCGTGACCATGTACTATGTTCTATTTTCGGTTCCCCTCCGGCTTCTCATGGCTCTGCTTGTAGCTATGCTGCTTGTGAAAAGCACCAAAATGTCCGGATTTTACAGAGCTGTTTATTATCTTCCTTCCATCATTGGCTCCAGCGTGGCTGTGGCAATTCTCTGGAAACGGATGTTTGCCAGTGACGGTGTAATAAACGCAATTTTAGGTATTATTGGACTGCCGTCCGATATTGCGTGGCTGGGAAGAGCGGATACCGCTATCTGGACCCTGATTATCCTTGCCGTATGGCAGTTTGGTTCTTCCATGCTCATATTTTTATCCGGGTTAAAACAGATTCCCATAAGTCTTTATGAGGCGGCAACCGTAGATGGTGCAAATGGCATTCAGCGTTTCTTTAAGATCACGATTCCAATGCTGACACCAACGATTTTCTTTAATCTTATTAACCAGCTGATCAACGGCTTCATGGCATTTACCCAAAGCTATATTATCACTCAAGGAAAACCAAAGGACACCACTCTGTTTTATACAGTATACATGTACCAGAATTCCTTTACATATAATAAGCTGGGTTATGGCTGTGCAATGGCATGGTTTATGGTGTTTGTAGTTGGGCTTTTGACCCTGATACTTTTCAAGACACAGAAGAAATGGGTATATTATGAATCAGAAGGGTGATAAAATATGAAAACAGGATATAGAGAAAGAAGAATAGCCACCACAGTGGTTTATCATGTGTTCACCTTTTTGCTGGCATGTGTTATGATATATCCCCTTGTGTGGATGGTGATGAGTTCCTTTAAGAACTCCAATGAAATATTCCGGACTGCTGCCAAACTGCTGCCTGATAAATTTTCACTTGAAAACTACCGCGTTGGCTGGCAGGGCTTTGCCGGATATGGTTTCAGCACGTTTTTTAAGAATTCTTTTATCATTGCAGGCCTTTCCACTGTTGGGGCGGTCGTATCATCCGCCATCGTAGGTTATGGATTTGCCCGTATTGATTTTAAGTTTAAAAACTTCTGGTTCGCATGTATGCTGCTAGCTATGATGCTTCCGTTCCAGATCATTATGATTCCCCAGTATATTATTTTTAATAAAATGGGCTGGGTAGGGAGCTATCTTCCCATCATTGTACCTCAGTTTTTTGGTCAGGGCTTTTTCATTTTCTTAAATGTACAGTTTATAAAGGGAATTCCCATTGATTTAGATGAGGCTGCCAGAATGGATGGATGCACCATATACTCCATTTTCATAAGGATCATCCTTCCTCTTATTAAACCGTCTCTGGTGACCAGCGCTATTTTCTCCTTTATGTGGAGATGGGATGATTTTATGACGGCTCTGCTTTTCTTAAGCGATCCTATGAAATACCCGGTCAGCTATGCATTAAAGATGTTTTCGGACCCAACGGCCGGCTCAGACTGGGGCGCGATGTTTGCAATGGCAACCTTTTCCCTGATTCCTATTTTTCTGATTTTCCTAACCATGCAGAAATATCTGGTAGAAGGAATTGCTTCCACAGGAATTAAGGGTTAAAACAGATGTTCAGGCAGGAAAACCGCTTAGTGGTTTTCCTGCTTTTTAATGGTAATAAATTATCACTGGATACCAGTTGAGGTATTTTCTCGTTTATCTGCTTGCCCAATGATTGGGAATATTTTATAATAAACCAGTTAGTTTAAACTAACTTCAATCATAAGCAAGGAGGAATCTATGAGAAGTAAAAATAAAGTTAAATTACTGGCGGTTCTGACTGCCATGAACCTGGTATTTACGATCCAGCCGTTTGCAGGAGAGTGGAGACAGGATGGGGATAAGTGGCGCTATATTCTGGAAGATGGCCAGGAACAGAGGAATTCGTGGCTGAAAACCGATGACGGCAATTGGTATCATTTTGATGAGTATGGAAATATGAGAACGGGATGGTACCAGGACACGGATCAGAAGTGGTATTATATGGAGCCAGACGGTTCCATGGCTTCCGGCTGGAAGGAGATTCGTGGAAAGTGGTATTATATGGATACGGATGGTTCCATGGCTTCCGGCTGGAAAGAGATCAATGGGAAGTGGTATTATCTTGACAAGCAGTCAGGAGAAGCTTTGGTAAATGGTTACACGCCCGATGGATACTATGTGGATGGCAGCGGGGCCTGGAATGGAAAGTCATCCCGGAATTCAAACAATGGCAGCAGCTCTGGCAGCAAAAACTCCAACAATATAGGGGGGAACGGAAGCAATCAAACGGGAGGAGGAAACAATCAGCCAGGGGGAGGAAACAATCAGCCGGGAGGAAACAATGAGCCGGGAGGAGGGGACAGCGAAAACGGAAATACCGGAAATAATGGAACGGAGGGCGGCGAAAATCCATGGGAAAGCAAAAGCCCTGTTATTCTGGAACAAACCGGGATCGTATCTGTTCAGGGACTTCCCTATGCCGTAATATCCTTTTCTGATGAGGCAGAGGGACTTGAAGAGTTCCGTTATTCCATAGCAGGGAAAGATGCCACATCGTCCGTTACTCCTGTGACTACTTCAGGCAGGACCGTAAAGATACCTTTACCGGATGAAAATACCCATACACTGGCCATAACTTCCGGGAAATGGACCGTATCTGTTATTGCACTGAGAGAGCCGGGTAAGAGTACCGCGGCGGAGAAAGAGCTTATTGAAACCAACCTTTCCCTTCCGTCGGATATCCCTTATGTGGTGCTTACTAAGACTACCATTCCCTTGACACAATATGTGAAATTTATCAGGCAGGGAGATTCTCTCTTCATAAAACCTACGGAAACTACGGTAGATACCATGCAGCTCAAAGGCCAGGAGGAAGCGCAGAGCAAAAACCAGGAAGATACAAAAAAAGATATCCTGATAGAGGAAGATAACCGGACCGCGGCCGATATTAAGAGCTTTGCTTCGGATGCGGTCTCAAGTGCGACTACCGCTCCCCCAGCAAGTCTGGATGGAAAGGAAGAGGTGGCCACAATTGCTGTATTGTTTGATTTGGCAGCAAATAACATCATTGCAGATAAACTGGGAATAGGAACCTCTTCTGTAGAAGCCTTTCTGTCTAAATGGGAACCTTCCGAGAAATTATCCGCGTTAAATGAGGGCCTGACCCTGAGTACGGATGCGAAAGACTTAAAGATCAGAAGCTGGAAAAAGGCGGAGGAGCTGCCAAGATATGTGAAGTATTTAACAGATAAAGGCGGCTACGGAACAAAAGTAGAACTTTTAACAGGAAAAACAGACAACACCAATCCACCTGAGCTGACCATTTCCTCATCATTGAAAGGAAAGGGCGCAGTCATACAGCTCAGTGAGGAAAATGAATCTTGGTACCGTTCTATTACTGAAATTGAGATTCCTTACAGTGAAACCAAAACCCATTACTATCAGGAAAACAATACCTTGTCAGCGGATGGGAAATCCATAACCCTGGGAGTAGATGCGATCAGCGGACCTATGAATTATGTGGGAGATTATGAGGTTGCGATCCATTCCTTTGGGTTCGGGGATGTAAAAGGTTCTCTTTCTGTTGTAGATAAGGCTCCATCTTTTACACCTGCTTGGGATGACGCCAACGGCCAGTTGAAATTAAGAGCAGACTTTACATATTATACAGATCAGATAACGGCAATCACGGTCAATGGAACCCGGCTGGAATCAGGAAGTTTTACAAGTGATTACAATAATCTGTATATTTCCTACCGCTATCTGGTAAACGGAAAAAATACAATTGAAATTCAGGCAAAGGGTTATGAGGATACCATTTTTGAGGTGGATTCCCCGGAGATGTTTGTTACGCCTAAGAAAGCACCGCCTGTTACTGTAAGGGAAGTGATAGAAGGTTCTTCTGTGGTATTTGATATCGGAGCCTTGGAGGAAGGCAGCGAAGAGATGGAATGGTTCCAGGCTTTAGAGGCTGATCATCTTACTCTGTCATATTCCTACAGCAGTGTTTCCGGCCTTTCTCTTGAGAAAGAAGGAAACAGTTTTACGGTCACTGCGAATAAGACTACAATGTCTTCTTATTACACATATACCATGAAAATTGCCATACCGGGATATGATGCAGTAGCGATAACGTTTACTCCCGTAAAAGCGCCGCCTGCCATAACCCAGCAGTGGAACCAGGAAAGTTACAGCTTAATACTTACAGGCAATGCCTCTTATTTAAGCTCCTATGTAACAAAGGTGGTTTTAAACGGAACAGAACTGAAAAAGGGAGAAGCTGCTGATTATACCGCTTCCTACGACAAAGGAATTGAAATTTCTCCCCATAACTTTACCGCCGGATCGCCGTATAGAATTGAGCTTTATGCCTCCGGCTATGGAATAAAGGTAATAGAAGGGACTGCTCCGGCAGATTTGGTGTCTCCATTAGAAGCTCCGGTATTAAAGTCAGAAGCTGTTGTACAGAAAGGTACCGTAACTGTGGAGGTGGTGTCAGGAGAGGCAGATGATTGGCTGAATAATATCAGTTCCGTGACACTGGCGGATTCTTACTCTTCCACAGCTGTCACTTATACAAAAAATGAAAATGGACTGACTTTACCAACGGTTAGCTCCTACAGCCCTGGTACTTATACGGTTACGGTAAATGCAAAGGGATACCGGACAGCTCAGGCAGAGGTCAGAATCTTATTCTCAGTTAGTGTTAAGGACGCGATGAATTATGATGAAGAACGCCTGGAACTGACAGCCACAGATTCTTATTTTTATGATAAGGTAACGGTATCCTTAAATGGAACCGAGTTGAAGAAGGGTACCGGATATACGACCAGCGGATACAGCACCATTTACATTCCTGCTGGACTGCTTACAGAGGAAGAAAATCTTCTGGTCCTGTATAATGAAGCATATCAAAAGGTTGAAATGAGTTTTGGGCAGTATATTGCCTATGAATCGGCGCCAAAGCTGGCAGTAGAAAACGGAACCTCCTTAAGCGGAGAAAATACAATCGTCCTGCATGTGGCGGATGGGAATCAGGAATGGTGGGATTCTCTGATCCAGTCCCACGTATCCGTAAAGCGTTCTTCCTCCAGCCAGACGATTACAGGATTTAGCAAAAACGATGATAAAGAGCAGTTGACAATTACACTAAGCGGTACATTGTCATATTATTATGGCTATAACGTTACAATTTCAGTACCGGGATACCGTTCCTGTAATGTTGGCTTCACACCGTACCAGAAGCTGCCGGATATAGCAGATGAGTGGCTGGAAAACGGAGATTTGCAATTCTCTACCGATACATCTTACTATTTTTATAGCTCCTACAACACTGTCTATCTGGATGGCGAGAAGCTTACCGGTGGCATAGATTACAGCTTAAATACGAGAACAAAGCCATACAGTTTAACCATTTTAGCAAAAAATTTCACCTCGGAAGAGCATGAGGTAAGAATACTATCAGAATATAATAATTATGCGCCATATGAAATAACTGTAACAGTTCCGGAAATCCAAAATTATATGAATATGGAAGCAAGGAAATTAATTATGGAAGAACCAGTTGCAGAGGCTGTAGAGAAACCTGAGCCAGAGGAAGGAAATAAGCCTTCAGAAGAAAATGCAGAGGAAGAAAATACGGAAGAAGAAAATACGGAAGAAGAAAATCGAACAGAGGAAGGCCCGGCAGAGGAGAGTCCGGCAGAGGAGAGTCCAGCAGAGGAAAGTCCAGCAGAGGAGAGTTCGGCAGAGGAGAGTCCAGCAGAGGAAAGTTCGGAAGAGAAAAGTTCGGAAGAAGAAAGTCCAGCAGAGGAAAGTTCGGAAGAGAAAAGTTCGGAAGAGAAGTACCAGGAAGAAAATCTGACAGAAGAACCCCTGGCTGGGGAAGCGACAGATGGTGGCCAGGAACTAAATGAAGAGGAATCATTCGAGGAAATTTCGATGGGGGGAGCAAATAGTGGATCTTCGGAATATAACTCTGCACTTGATTTCTCCCGGGAAAATGGTGCGTCATAGAAAAAAACAACTGGCACCAGCTGCCGGAAAAAGGGCAGGAGAATACGGCTGCCGAATTGGAATCCATTGTTTCATAAAGTAATCTTGTTTTAAGCTTTAATAATAAGGAAGCCGACAGGAGGGGGGAATCCTGTCGGCGGAGTATGAAAAATGTATATGAAAGGTCTCTCTGGCCTGTTTACAGGTATTAATATACGGTGGAAATGTGATAAGAATTTGATGGAAATGTGAAGAAACTGTGAAAGGAGAGGATAAAAAAAATGGAGCACCGCAGGATTGGGGAAATACGGCACTCCAAAGAAGAGTTACATAGATTATAGCGCAAATAATCGGTTAAGTAAAGCGAAATAAGTAAATTTTCATAGATTATTCGTTAATATTTTGTAAATACATCACAAATTTTATTATAAAATATAAATATCGATATTACTTCTCTATTGCCGTTTTATTCCATGGAATGTGGCATATTCTTCTGCTCATATTGGAAACCCTTTTGCATAAAATATATCATATGCTTCATTTGAAACAGGCAGGAGGCCGCAATATGGAAAAAATACTGGATAATCGGTATTATGATCTGATCATAAGTAATGCCATGGTTCCATCTTATAATACTGGTGATAATATTACCACGCTGAATGAAATGAATTCCTTGCTGCATATACCAAAGGATCAGATGGAGCCCTGTGATCTTGGAGTAAATCCCTACCATTCCTTTCCGACTTTATATACCCTGGAATCATCGGTAAGCATTGAGAAATCCGGTATTGGAGCAGTTCAGAGGACTCCTGGCCTCGGTCTGATTGGGAGAGGGGTAATCGTTGGCATTGTGGATACCGGTATTGATTACCGTCATCCCGCATTTAAGTATAATGACAAAACAACCAGAATCCTTTCTATATGGGATCAAACTCAGGTGGGAAGCACACCTCCAAGAGGTTTTACTTTTGGTGCTGAATATACCAAAGAGCTGATTAATTTTGCATTAATCTCTGATAATCCTTTTTTAATAGTTCCTACGGTTGATACCATACGCCATGGAACTGCCATTGCAAGCATCATTGCCGGTAGGCCTAATGATGCTTATAACTTCAGCGGTGTTGTTCCGGAAGCAGATCTTTTGGTAGTGAAATTGAAAACGGCAAAGGATAATTTAAAGAAGCTTTTCTTCGTTCCGGATAGTGCGTTATGCTATCAGGAATCAGATATCATCCTTGGAATCCGGTATTTGGTTACTACCGCCCAAAGGCTGAATCGGCCTCTTGTCATATGCATTGCCCTTGGAAGCAGTCAGGGAGGGCACGACGGGCGGGGGGCCTCCAGCGCCTACCTGGATTATCTGGTACAGCTGCCTAAGATCGGCGTGACAATTGCTGCCGGGAATGAAGGCAACAGCCGAAGGCATTATTTTAATAATACGCAGACAGCACCTTATGTAAACAACTTCCGGTTAAACGTAGGAATCAATGATAAGAGATTTTCCATGGAAATCTGGCCTTACATACCTTCCAAGCTTTATATAGAAATCACCGCTCCCACCTGGGAGACTTCCTCGATTATTTATCCTGCCTTTTCAGAATGTAAAAAGATTGTTTTTCAATCCGTGGAAACCGTTGCATGGGTGAATAATATTATTTTTGAAGAGGAAACCGGAGACCAGCTGATTCTGGTACGTTTCCAAAATATCGTTCCCGGAACCTGGTATTTCAGAGTAGGCAGCACTGAGAATGAAGCATTTTCCTATCATGCGTGGCTGCCTTCTGGGAATATCATATCAAATGAGACATTTTTCCTGGATGCCAATCCTGATACGACCATAACTTCTCAGGGAGATGCGGTACATCCTCTGACCGTTACGGCTTATAATCAGCTGGATGGAAATATACTTAGTGAATCAAGCAGAGGATATACCAGACTGGGGCTTATAAAGCCAGATTTGGGCTCCCCTGGCTACCAGATTCCCTGTGCACTTCCAGATTTTCAATATGGAAGTGCAACCGGTACCGGAGTTGCGGCTGCCCATGCGGCGGGGGTTGCGGCCATGACCTTGGAATGGGCTTACAATAAGGGTAACTTTACATCCATTACAGGATATCAAGTCAACCGCTTGATGATTCGCGGGGCAAAACGGGATAAAACAAATACTTACCCCAACAATGTATGGGGATACGGCCAGCTGGATGCAGAAAATATATTTAGGCAGCTGACAACAAGTTAAGATCAAGACCTTCAGACTGGACAGAATCTTTTCCAGCAGTCTGGAGGTCTTTTTCACATAGGAATGTTTGAGGAAAAGAAAGCATCAATTAAATCAGGCGGTTATCATCAGACTGAAGGGGTTGAGAATGGATTCCTGAATTAGGAAAGGGGAAAGGAAATGATAGCTGATTAAGCAATCTGGGAAAACAGAATAATGAGAAACTGTTGGTGACAGGGGTCTGGGATTACCCGGGCCCTTTATCATTTGACACTTAAATTGAAAATGGCGGGTTTCCGGAAACCCGGCCCGCCTATTTCCTTTTTCTTAATTCTTTTCTGATCCTGGGTTCGATCCCTCTGCGCTCCATTTCGGCCATGATGTTTTCGAATTCTCCGGGAGGGGCAGCAGGTGGGATTACATCCCTGCTGGCAGCTTCTAACCGGTTGAATTCTTTCTCCAAGCTTTTTTCTAATTTCTTATTCCAGTGTCTCATACGATCACCTCCCAGAAAATTATATAACAGTTGTAAAGCACCGTTTATGTAATGTTCTGGACATATGACTAAAAATTAGTTTTTGAGACAATTGTTGTCTTTATTCTATTAAATACTGGTAAGCTGTAAGAACATATTGTTCACGTTAACCTGACCGTATCCCCATATGTTATTTGGATATGTGTATGAGCTGGCACGCACCGCACCCCTCATCATCAGACGGCTAACATCGACTCCATTCATTGTTTTGTAATTTCCTCTGACAATGGCCCATTCAAAGACCATGGCAATGATGCCCGATACGTGGGCAGCAGCAGCACCTGTTCCTGTAACAGAACCATATTGATTTCCAGGAACTGCGCAGGTGAGCTGGTAACCAGGAGCGGCTATATCCGGTTTGACAAGGCCCATTCTTGTATAACCCCTGCTCGATTCACCAAGAATTGAATTATTAAGCTGATTATAGGCAGTTACAGTCAACTGGCGCCTGCCGTTTCCAGGTGAAGTGATGGTGGTATCAGGAGAGGAATTAAGAAAAAAGGTCTGATTGGATATGAGGCCGTTGGAAGGGAGCCAGGCATGAAAGGACAAAGGCTCATCTTCAACGCTCCTGATCCGTATGCGCCAGATCCCGGGTGTGGTGTTCTCAAAACGCACCAGGATCATCTGGTCTCCGGTTTCCTCTTCAAAAAGATAATTGTTGACATAGAGGGTAGTAGGGGTGAATACAAAGTTAAATACTCTGCAATCACCCAGCGTAGGATATACCTGCTGAGTGGATTCTCTGTTTGGTGATGAGATATCAATGGAAAGCCGTCCAAGTGAACTTGACCAGATTTCCATGGCAAACATTTTATCATTTTCCCCAATTCTTAATTCGAAATCATTGTAATAAGGCTCTGATTGGGTAGAATTAAAATAATGTCTTTGACTGTTTCCCTCGTTACCGGCAGAAACGGATATGCCAATACTGGGCTGCAGTGCCAGGTCATTTAGATAACCGCTTAGAGCGCCCCTACCGTCATGGCCCCCCTGACTGCTTCCAAGAGCGAAGCAGGTAACCACAGGACGGTTATATTTTGCCGAAATGTCAAGGGAATAACGGAAGCTAAGCATAAGATCCGATTCCTGAAAGCATAAAGCATCATCGGGAATAAAATAAAACCTTTTTAGATTTTCTTTTGCTTCCTTAAGTTTTACGATTACCAAATCAGATTGAGGAACTACACCGCTAAAGGATTCCAGCAAGTTGGGGGTACCGGCTATAACGCTTGCAATAGCCGTTCCGTGTCCGTTTGTGTCTGTTGATGGTACAATCGATAAGGGATCATCAGAATTTAATGCGGTATTGATTGTCTCCCGACTGTATTCCGTGCCAAAGGTAAACGTCTCAGGAGGAGTTCCCTCCTGCTGGGTCTGGTCCCATATAGAGAGAATACGGGTTGAGCCATCGCTGTTGCGGAACGCAGGATGCTGATAATCAACGCCAGTATCAATGACAACAATGATTACACCCGATCCATATAGGGCTAAGGCAGGGTTCCGCTGAACCGTTCCAATACCGGATTGTTCCAGGCTGACCGTAGATGTGAGCGTAAATATTGAAGGAAAGGTGTGGACGGGATACTTTACCATTTCACAAAGAGTTACATCGGCAGCCGGAATATGCAGCAAGGAATGCCTGTTGTTTAAGTAGGTGATGTTATCAAGACTGGGAGTTGAAACAACTGGATTGGTAATGATTAAATCAAAATAATTGTTATCCAAAATTTTTTTCACAGTTAAGTCTCCTTGCTGTTGCTGACAGCAGCAATCATGCAATTAGCAGTATGAGAGTGGCTGTCTAAAATTGGGATGTCCCGGCAGCACTGCCGGGCTGATATGCTTGTTAAATGATATGGCAGAAGAGAAAGAAATATGAGAGCTGGATCGGCCGGGAAACTATTCCGTGGTTTATTCTGACAGTTTGTGTTCGCTTATTATGAGTGATTCCCCTTGTGGTCCTATCATTTCAACTGAAATTGTATTTATCACGGTCCTAAATGTCTCATCGCATATAGAAACATCTAAATAAGCTCTGTCCAATTTGTCGATTGAATCTAAATTTCCCAGAGTTAAATGAGGAGTATAAGGACATCCCTTTTTATACTCCTCTAATTGATCGGAATATAGTTTTTCATGGATTTCATGGATATGTTCCTTTCCTTCCTTAATATCTAAAAACAAATAATTCCCTAATTCATCAGGATGCTTTGAAACTCCATGGAGAATAATCTCAAAGGATTTGATATTCATAAGTTTATCTTTTATATGTTTGTCTAATCTATCATTGCTCATGTTACTTTGAAATGGAAAAACTAAAGTGATATGCGGTCTAACAAAAGCAGATAGTGGATCGTATTGATCTCTATAGAAATGAATCACATCCATGTTATGAAATTCTGGAAATATCATAATTGTCCTGGTATCCATATTGCTTTTCCTTTCTATTTGATCTTGCTTGCTGCAAGGCCAAATATAAAATAGTTATGGCTGGTATATCTTGAAAGATCATGTTGATCGTTACGGGTATGTGAGATAATATACTATTTAGTATGATTTGAGAAAGGATGGCATTATGGAGGATAAAAAATGGCTTGAATGGGCGGTTGAATTGCAGGCAATCGCACAGGCCGGGCTGCATTATACGAAGGATTGCTTTGACCAGGAACGATTTGAAAGGATCCGGGAGATTTCGGCTGAAATAATCAGCAGACAATCAGAAATACCTGTCGAAAAGGTCAAAGATTTATTTTGCTGCGAATCAGGATACCAGACACCCAAAATAGATTCCCGGGCTGCTATTTTTAAGAATAACATGATTCTTCTGGTAAAAGAAGCCGATGGGAAATGGTCTTTGCCCGGAGGTTGGGTCGATGTAAATTTATCAGTTAAAGAGAATATGATAAAAGAAGTCAAAGAAGAGGCAGGCCTTGATGTCGAGGCCGAGAAGGTCATCGCCGTGCAGGATAGAGAAAAACATAATATTCCAATCTATGCCTACAAAATTTGTAAAATTTTTATACAGTGTTCCGTTATTGGCGGCTCATTTAAAGCAAATAATGAAACCACAGACAGCCGGTATTTCTCATTGGAAGAATTGCCGCCACTTGCAACGGAAAAGAGCACTGCAGACCAGATAAAAATGTGTTTTCAGGCTTTCTCTGATCAAGACTGGAAAACACTTCTGGATTAAACAACCGATTGATCAATAAACAGCATCTTTTATAGAAGTAATATATTTGATCATATTCTCATCGTCTTGCATGCAGTAGGTGAAGCCCAAATGGTCAGAAACCTGCTGCGCAAGAAAACGAAACAGATCGCATGCTGAGAACACAGCATTCCAAAGATTTTCAGGATTGCCGTCAGTATAGGTATTCAAATAATTCTCATACAGCTCTGAAGACAGGTATTTTTTATAATATTTCCCCCACGTTCCTGTTGAAACAGAAAATCCATGATTCATGGCGATGTGCCATTCCACCATTCTATCAAGCTGAATGTGTACGACCTCTGTATACATTCTCATCGCATATGGAATCTGATCTCTTTTAATCCCTTTTGCAACGTTGTTTAAACACCACCAAAACTCATTGCAGCATCCGTCATACATCTGTTTTGTGGGAATTTTAATCCAGTAGCCGGTATCGCTTGCAGGAGGTATTCGGGGCAAGATATGATCCTTGTCAAGCAAAGGAACTGTAAGGCTGTCAGAAAGATAGTTTTCAATGGCTTTTTCTTTGGTCATAATACGCAGATCAATTCTATTTCCATCTTTAAATAAGATGAGCCAGCCATATGATTTGGTAAAGTCGCAGTCTCCACCCCAGCCAAAGTCATTAGAATCCGGTTCCTGCATGACGGCAACCTCTCCAAAGATATTGATCCATGCTTTATCCGATAAAAATGATTGTGTTTCCGAGACAACATAGACAATGTCATAATCCTGATAAATATCCTTTTCTACAAGAGGATTTGTACGGGAACCATTCATGTATACTGCTCTGATGCGTTCATTTGCTTGTGCAACACTCAAGATCAATTCAAACATTTCCTTTTCACTGCGCATGGCAATTTACCTCATATGATATAAAGATAGGAACCTTTCTTGATTTATTCTACCATGGCGCCTTGTGAAAGTAAATGGATTAAGAAGAATCTGTGAATGCGACAGCTGTGATGAAGGCTTATGCATATACAGTGCTGTTGCAACAGTAACAAGTATTGAGACAGTAGGCTTTACCTCTATTAATAATGCATCGCTTTCCGCAATTATCGTAGATAATGCGAAAGACTGTAAGAGCTGGTAAAGCTAACGTCAGAATCGGCTGGGGCTATGTAGTATCCAGGATTAGCAGGCTGAAAGAAATATCTCGGAATTTTGAGCAAGTATTATTATAGGCGGATATCCGATATTCCGGACCCGCCTATTCATGGAATTATATCAATACTATCAAAACTGAAAAGTAAAAACCCTAGTATTTACAAGGAATTCTTGCATTTACTAGGGTTTTTGAATCATGCGGGTAACAGGACTTGAACCTGCACGGTCTCCCACCAGAACCTAAATCTGGCGCGTCTGCCAATTCCGCCATACCCGCTGACGACAACATAGATGATACCATTTGAGTGAAAAATTGTCAAGAAAAAGGAGACATTTTTCCATGGTAAATATAAAATAAAAATCCAAGAGCACGCCACTCTTATAATAGAATAGTACATTCATGGAGAAATCAGGCTGATTGGAGCTGGAATCATGATATAATGTAGGCACATCTCTTTAATTCCTAATAAACCAATTCAAGATGATTGTTATAAAAGGTTTATTAAGGAAAACAGACTAAGGTGCAAGTAATATTGAAAAGTAGAAAGTGATTTATATAATAGGTAATAGGAAGAAGCAAAGACATGTCTATTGGTACTACTATAATAGAAGATAAACAAAGGCCTGAGCCCTAGAGATTGATATGTCCATTATGCAGCGAAATGTTCCGGAATATTAATTCAAAAAAAATCCAAAATAAATGTTGACATTTGTCAAATGCTTTGGTATGATATAACTCGCCGCTGAAAACGGCGGCAAAAACTTCTTCTAAAACACATCGATGAGCGATGAGAAAGTTTTGAAGAAAAATAAAAAAATGGTTGACAAAAACAACCAGTTATGATATCCTTTAAAAGTTGCTGCTGAGACAGCGACACAGAAATGAAGCACTTTGAAAACAGAAGATTGAACAGTATGTAAAACCCTGAAAATTCTAATAAAATAAGCCATGTTTGATGGCTTTGAATGAGAAAATTTCAGAACGAATACAAGCAATTGTATACGAACCAAACAACAAGTAAAACGGGAAATAAATTAGCTAGTTAGTTGATTTTGACCCCGGATTGAACACCATTTAATTTGAGAGTTCGATCCTGGCTCAGGATGAACGCTGGCGGCGT
>Ga0213828_1002286_pt1 | contig 14214 bp, 14 predicted proteins | sample MC6MC0897MG_FD_180664 | JGI IMG/M metagenome (GOLD analysis project Ga0213828, IMG submission 180664) | Enriched soil aggregate microbial communities from Iowa State University, Ames, United States - MC6-MC0897-MG | ecosystem: Environmental > Terrestrial > Soil > Unclassified | place: USA: Iowa...
CTTCAACCTTTCTTTCCGTCACTACGACTCTTCTTTCCGTCGCTTCAACTTTTCCTTCCATCGCTTTGGCTCTTCTTTCCGTCGCTTCAGCCTTTCCTTCCATCGCTTCGGCTCTTCTTTCCGTCGACCTATCCTTACTTTCTATCATTTTGGCTCTTCTTTCAGGACTTATTTGTTCTGTGCAAAAACGCAAAAAAACTGCCAAGCATGTAAGTTTTACTGCTTGGACAGTTTTCGCATTATAGGTTTTTTAATCTTCTTCTTCGATTAGTGCTGCCAATGCTGTAACCGCTTGCTCAGCATCGTTACCATCACTACTAAGGACAACCTCTGTTCCTTTTGCAATAGCTAAACTCATTACACCCATAATGGATTTAGCATTTACTTTTTTCTCTTCTTTCTCAAGAAAGATATCTGCGCTAAAACGATTTGCCTCTTGTACGAATAGCGCCGCTTGTCTAGCTTGTAGTCCTAATTTTAATTTTACATGGACTCTTCTCTCGGTCATTCTTAAAACTCCCCTTTACTACCGTTCATTTTATTAGTTTTATCTTACCTCACTTACTAGCAAAAGAACAATACGCGATTACACATGACATTCATACCTGAAAAGTATGAAAATTTAACCATCAATTTTTTCACCACGTCTTAATGCATCGGCAATTTCATCGATTTTCCTTAATCGATGATTGACACCTGATTTACTAACCGTTCCACTTGATACCATCTCACCAAGTTCTTTTAGGGTTACATCTTGATATTCTACTCGTAATCGTGCAATTTCACGAAGCTTTTCAGGCAATTGATCTAGGCCTATCGAATTTTCAATAAAACGAATATTCTCTACCTGTCGTAATGCTGCACCTATTGTTTTATTTAAGTTTGCTGTTTCACAGTTAACAATGCGATTAACACTATTCCGCATATCTCGCAATATGCGAACGTCTTCAAATTTCATCATAGCTTGATGAGCACCTACAATATTAAGAAAATCAGAAATTTTTTCCGCTTCCTTTAAATAGGTTACAAAGCCTTTTTTTCGTTCAATTGTCTTTGCATTTAGCTCAAATTCATTCATCAAATCCATTAAAGCCTCGCCATGCTCTTTATATAATGAATAAATTTCTAAATGGTAGGCTGATGTTTCTGGATTATTGACAGAACCACCTGCTAAAAATGCGCCTCGTAAATACGCTCTTTTTTGGCCACCCTTTTTTATGAGCTCTCGAGAAATAGTATGATTAAATTGAAAATCGTCTGAGATGATTTCTAAATCGATTAGTAGCTCACGCGCACCTTCTCTTACACGGCAAATGTATACGTTATTTTTTTTCAAACGCATTTTTTTTCGAACAAGTAACTCTACATTATATGGATACAGCTTTTTCATAATCGTATAAAGTCTTCTTGCGATTGCAGCGTTTTCCGTTTGTACGTCTAAGCTTAACTGTTTATTAGCAAAGGATAATGAACCATTCATACGAATTAGGGCAGATACTTCTGCTTTCATACAATGATTGTCTGCTTCTACTTGGGTTAATTCCTTCTTAGTTTCAGAAGCAAAAGACATATCAAGCCCCCCCTTTCCTACCAACCTTTAGTTCTATGTATATGTCCATCTTATCATATACAAATAGCGCTTTATGATTCTATAATTGGTTCACTTACATTTTTCTTATAGATATTTGCGTAATCTACAAGCCATTTTGCAACGTTTGCTGCATTATGACGAACCGTCCCATCTGAGCGAATCGTGGCAATATCTCGTTTAATAACCTCTAATCCCATACTTTCAAGCTTTGCAACGTCAAATGTTACTGGCTCCGCACATTCTTCCTTATAAAGTTCTTCTACAGGATGAGGTAGTTTTACATCATTTACTAAAATAGAATCAATAAAGGAATCTCCAACATGTTTGTATAAAGCTTGCACATGGTCACCTGCTGTATAGGAAATCGTTTCACCTTTTTGAGTCATTAAATTACAAACGTATATTTTTCTTCCTTTAGCCTTGATAACGGCTTCACCAATTCCTTTTACAAGAAGGTTTGGAATAATACTTGTATATAAACTTCCCGGACCAATTAAAATATAGTCAGCACGATTGATTGCTCGAATAGCCTCTGGTAACGGTTGCACGTTTTCAGGCACTAAAAAAACACGACTCAATCGTTTTTTAGCCATTGGAATTTTAGATTCACCTTCAATTATTGAACCGTCCTCTAGCTCTGCATGTAAATTTATCTTTTTGTTGGCTGCTGGTAAGACGCGACCATGGACCTTTAAAACCTTTCCCATTTCACTAATAGCATGGTTAAAATCTCCAGTAATTTCCGTTAAAGCAGTCAACATTAAATTCCCTAATGAATGTCCACGTAAATCTTCTGATGCTGAAAATCGATATTGAAACATTTGCTCTACAAGTGGCTCAACATCCGATAACGCCGCGATAACATTACGAACATCACCAGGTGGTGGAATATCATAGTCATCCCGTAAGCGTCCTGAAGAACCACCGTCATCAGCTACTGTCACAATTGCAGTAATATCAAATGGGTGGTGCTTGAGCCCTCGTAGTAAAGTAGAGAGCCCTGTACCACCACCTATTACAACAAGCTTTGTTCGCTTCTTTCCCATTCACTCAATCCTTTCTACGATTGATGTCACGATGTGTAATAACAGCATTTTCCTTATTGGCTAAAAATGCCCCGAAATATTCAGCTAATGTCACCGAACGATGCTGTCCTCCAGTACAACCAAAAGCAATGACAAGTTGTGATTTGCCCTCTTGTCTATAGAGAGGAATCATAAATTCAAACAGATCCGTTAGTTTTTGAATGAGTGTTTGCGTATCTTCAAGTGCCAGAACATAAGAAGATACCTCCGTTTGTAAACCCGTTTTATGGCGTAACTCTTCTACATAGTATGGATTTTTTAAAAAACGAACATCAAACACTAAGTCTGCATCTATCGGCATACCATGTTTAAATCCAAAAGACATGATATTTACTGAGAAAATATTATCGGCATCACTAGCAAATTCTTTAACGATTTTTTCGCGTAGCGCTTTTGGCTTCATGTTAGATGTATTATAGATAAATTTAGCGCGACCCTTTACTTCCGATAAAAGCTTCCGTTCTTGTTTAATGCCATCTAACGGTAACCCATTTACAGCCAATGGATGTGCACGTCTTGTTTCCTTATAACGTCTAACTAAAGTTGCATCATCCGCATCTAAAAATAAAATTCGTGCAACAATATCGCCTTCTTTAAGAATATGGTCGAGTGCGCCAATAAGAGAATCAAAAAAGTCGCCACCACGCATATCCATGACAGCTGCAATACGTGTAATATTTTTACCCGAATCCCTGAGCAGGGTTAAAAATGTTGTGAGTAACGCTGGTGGTAAATTATCAATACAGTAATACCCTAAATCCTCAAAGCTTTGAATCGCTACTGTTTTTCCAGCGCCAGACATTCCTGTAATAATAACCAATTCATGTGTATTTTTTCGGTCTTCAACCACCACTGTCATGCAGCTCCTTTATTGTTCTATTGATATTTGTATTTTCTCATGAAGTAATTCAAAATCAGTCGTATATTCAAACGTACCGTACTGAATGCCTGATTGTGAGATGGCAAATTGTAAATTTGTTCGATCACCTTCAGCCATAGGCAAATGTTTTAAATCCTCTACTGGGTGCCATGCAAGTTTGCCCTCTCTAGTTTCAACAAACGGTACACCTTCTACATCCTTTGCAACAAATGTATAAAGCATCCATTCATCAACTATCTCATTATTTTCTTTAATAATCATCGTATAAACACCCTTTAAATGAGCATTTAATGGTGTGACATTTGTTTCTTCTTGAAACTCACGTACAGCAGCCTCATAGATTGACTCACCACACTCCATTTTACCGCCAGGAGCTACGTACCAGCCGCGTCTCGGCTTTTGAAGTAATAATATTTGACCGTCTTTTACGGCTATTAAATTTGCAATTCTTTGCATAGGCACACCTCTAATCACTTTTGCATTCTACCTTTTATTATAACAAGACCAAACAAGGTTTGTCCTCCATTCAGAACTTTAGGTGCATGGCAATTTTAGCTTCACTACTATCTACGGGAACTATGTTTTAACCGCTACTTAAACATATGAAACGGCGCAATAAAAAATCAAAATTTTTTATCACAACAAAAATAGGTTGCTCCACCTAATTTGGTGGAAACAACCTACTAAACAAATTAAAAGGGGGATTGCTAATTACACTTTATATATTACACCTTTTATATGTCATTCAAGTTACAACAATATTAAAACCGTATTAAAATTGTATATTTTTCCTTAAAATTTAATCAAGAGAATCATCACCATTATGTGGGGTTGATTTCCGTTCTGACTTATATATGGCATAAGTTTTGACAAATGTCATCCACAACTTTTGGTGATGAGCCAATCAAAAACAGATTTTAGTCTTGATCTACTTTAAGCATTAATTTTTTCTAATAATTTTTCCACATAATGCTGTACTGCTTGTGCTGCAATACTTCCGTCACCTGTCGCTGTAACGATTTGACGAAGTGACTTTTCACGCACATCTCCCGCAGCGAAGATACCTGGTACGGTAGTTTCCATATTATCATTTGTCAAAATATAACCAGCCTCATTTAAAATCCCTAGAGACTCAAAAGGTTTAGTTAACGGTAGCATACCAATGTATACAAATACGCCATCCGCGACAAAATTAGATTCTGTACCATCTACAGTTGATTGTAGTGTTACACTTCCAACTTTACCATCAGCCTCATTAATTTCTTTGACTGTTGCATTCCAAATGAAATCAATTTTTTCGTTAGCAAAGGCACGATCTTGGAGAATTTTTTGCGCACGTAATTTATCACGACGGTGCACAATTGTTACTTTGTCCGCAAAGCGAGTTAAGTAAACACCTTCTTCAACAGCAGAATCTCCGCCACCTACGACAACAAGATTTTTTTGCTTGAAGAATGCACCATCACATACTGCACAATAGCTGACACCACGACCTCCAAGTTCTTTTTCGCCCGGCACGCCCATTTTTTTATACTCCGCACCTGTAGAAAGAATAATTGCTCGTGTTTTGTATTCTTTTGCACCTGATTTTATTGTTTTATATTCCTCACCATCAATAATTTCAGTCACATCGCCATACACATACTCAGCACCGAATTTCTTTGCATGGTCGAACATTTTTGTAGAAAGTTCAGGCCCTAAAATTGTATCAAACCCTGGATAGTTTTCTACTTCTTCTGTATTCGCCATTTGTCCACCAGGGATACCACGTTCAATCATTAAAGTTGAAAGGTTGGCACGCGACGTATAAACAGCTGCAGTCATACCAGCAGGACCTGCACCAATTATTACAACATCATAGATTTTTTCTTCCGACATAAATACTTCCCCCTAAAACAAATGTTTTTTTATGATAACTTCATCGTATGTGAAAGTAAAAAGTTATTCAACTATGTTGCTCACAGTCTACTTATGCGTGTTTGGTAAAAATTTTAAAATTTCATCAATGTACTTCGACAAAGTTGACACTGATACCCCGTATTGCTCAGCGATCTCTTTTTTTGTAACCTTGAGCATTCGGGAAGAACGAAATAAATAATCATTTGCTCCTGCAATAGCTGCTGGATTGGTAAAACGATAATTGTTAATCAGTGCTTGTTCACACAGTACAAACCACATTTGGAACATAGGTGCAATAAGTGTCGTCAGTTTGCCATACTGTTCTAGTAAAATTTCTGGCACACTTACTGCGCGCAAAAAGCTTGCCTCCACCTTATTTTTCATATCAAACTCATGGCCAAGAGAGTACGCCAAGAATAATTTTTCAAACGTATCGAATTTTTCAACGTCTATCCATTTTGGATGCGCAATAATTTCTTGTTTATGTGCTGTACAGCTAAGTAAAAATAACCCAAAAATGCGCTCACTTACATAATTGCTCTCTAGTTTATCCACGATGTAGTCTCGGTCATGCTCTAATGCATCAAGCGCATATACATTTTCCTCTTGGCGCCAAGGTTCAAAGCCTTCTTTATCTGGATCTAGCTCAAGTAGCTGCTCCCATGCACTCTTTGAAATTTCTTCATGTTTAGAAAAATACGCTGCGTGTGATAACCAAAAGTAAAAGCCAGCATCTCCAACATAGCCTCGTTTTTGCATGCTGCGTAACCATTTAAATGCTAAATCATACTGTCCAACAAGCGCTAATGTTGCACCCAGTTTGTACCGATGTTCCCATGTGTATGGCTGAATTTTCACAAGTACTTCTAAAAGATCCTTTAAATCCTCTTCATTTTTTTCATAATACGCAATAACAGTTAAATTACAAAGTGCATGTAAATTCCCCTTATTTTCACGTAATACCTTGTTTAGAAGAGCCTTCGCCTGTTCTGCTTCCCCTACATAAAAATAAGCAAGAGCTAGGTTGTTATAGGCCGACCAAAAATCTGGGCTACCTTCAATTAAATCTTCAAGAATAGTAATAGCTTCAGGGAAATCTCCCTTTTCCATACAGCGTCTCGCCTGTTCCTGACGATATAAATCTTCACCAGAACCTTCAAGCTCCTCAAATTCATCTTGCTCAAAAGCAACAAACTCTAATATTTCCGCCGCTTCAACTGCATAGGCACCCTCTGGCTCTATTTGTAAATATTGCTCTGCAAAGCGTTTAGCATCTTGTATAATACCAACACATCCAGATACCTCTGCCATGTAAAAAATAATTTCTGGATTATCTGGATCTATCTCATAAGCGTGACGAAGAAGATCATACGCTTCCTCGAAACGTTGACCCTCTAACTCAATAATCGCTAATTGCAATAAAATCATTGGATCATCAGGACTTAAATCAACTGCTCGCTGTAAATATTTATATGCTTTATTCATTTGTCCGCTATTCATTGCTTGAACGGATTTTTTATAATAATAGTCGCCTGTTGGAATGAACGACACTATATTCGTTTGATTCTCTTTTTGACGTTTCTTTTCCAAAATATTTCCTCCGAAACAAGAAATAAGGAACGTTTCACACGTTCCTTTACACAGTAACTTCTATTATAGCATACAATAAGCGATATGCCGTTATTTCTCTTCATGACGTTTTTCTAACACTTGTAACACGTCATAAACACTTACTTTTTGCTCTTGTAGTAACACTAGTAGGTGATAAATTAAATCGGCAGCCTCCCATTTTACCTCTTCTGCATCACGATTTTTCGCACCGATCACAACCTCTGTTGCTTCTTCGCCGACTTTTTTACAAATTTTATCGATTCCTTTATCGAATAAATATGTAGTATACGCGCCTTCAGGCATTTCTTGTTCACGCTTTTCAATGACATTTACAAGTTTAGAAATAATCTCAACAGATCCGACCTTGGCATTTTGCTGAATGATCTCTGTAAAACAAGAAGTTGTTCCGTTATGGCAAGCCGGGCCAGCAGGAATTACTTCTACGACTAATGCGTCACCGTCACAGTCCGCTTTGATCGACACAACTTTTTGTGTATGACCACTTGTTGCCCCTTTATGCCAAAGCTCTTGACGTGAACGTGAGAAGAACCATGTTTCTCCCGATTCAAGTGTTTTCTCCAAGGATTCTTTATTCATATATGCTACAGTTAAAACCTCTTTTGTATTCGCATCTTGTACAACCGCAGTGACAAGACCCTTATCATCAAATTTAATGCTGTCAATCATCTTACTGCCACTCCTTTTTCACGTAAGTATTCTTTTACTTGCGCTACGCTCGTTTCTTTATAATGGAAGATGGATGCGGCAAGTGCTGCATCTGCATCGATTTCTTCAGCTAATACCTCGTAAAAATGTTCGGCATTTCCTGCACCGCCACTTGCAATAACAGGAACTGTCACAGCCTCTCTCACGGCTTTTGTTAATGCTAAATCAAAACCTGATTTTTCACCGTCCTGATTCATACTCGTTAATAATATTTCCCCAGCACCTAAACGAACCGCTTCCTTAGCCCATTCAGTTGCCTGCCAATTTGTCTTGTTCCGGCCACCATGCGTATAAACCATCCATGTGCCGTCTTCCTCACTATAGCGCGCATCAATAGCTACAACAATACACTGTGCGCCAAAAAAGTCAGAACCTTCTTTAATAAGCTCTGGTCGCTCTAAAGCAGAAGTATTCACTGATACTTTATCGGCACCTGCACGTAAAATGCGTTTCATATCGTCTAATGTACGAATTCCACCACCTACTGTAAATGGAATTGCTAATGTCGCCGCGGTTTGCCGCACTACATCAACCATTGTTTCACGTCCTTCATGTGATGCCGAAATATCAAGAAACACAAGCTCATCTGCCCCTTGCTCATCGTAAAACTTGGCCAGCTCTACTGGGTCACCCGCATCACGTAACGACACAAACTGTACACCTTTTACAACTCGCCCCTCTTTCACATCAAGACATGGAATAATGCGCTTCGTTAACATGAAACCACCCCCTTCAACCATTGCTCCAATAAATATACTCCTAGTTCACCTGATTTTTCGGGATGAAACTGCATTCCAGTGATAGAACCATTTACAACTATACCTGGAACCTTAATACCATGATAATCCGCATAAGCAACAAGCTCTGTTTCATCTAGATTTGCTGCATAAAATGAGTGAACAAAATACACATGCTTTGCCGATCCTTCACCCTTTAACCATGAAGGACGCTTTGTCACTACGAGCTCATTCCACCCCATATGCGGTACGCGATACGCCTGTCCAGCGTTGTCTCCACTAAATCGTTTAATGCTTCCTTTGAAAAAGCCCAAACCATTCGTTGGTGACACCTCTTCACTTTGCTCAAATAATAATTGCATGCCTAAGCAAATTCCGAGAAGTGGTCGATTTTCAGCTTTCACCTTGTGCAAATATCGATCTAAATTCGTTTCAGTTAAACGTTTGATGGCATCTGGAAATGCCCCAACACCAGGAAGCAACAGTGCATCCGTTGTGTCTAGCATTTTTTCGTCAGCCGTGACAATAACCTCACAACCAAGTCGTTTTAATGCCTGCTCAACACTAAATAAATTCCCCATTCCATAATCAATAACACCTATTTTCACGTTAACAGCCCCTTAGTCGACGGTACACCTTTAACACGTGGATCAATTTCTACTGCTGCGTCAATAGCACGTGCTAACGCCTTAAAAATAGCTTCAATGATATGATGTGTATTATGTCCATAAGGCACAATGACATGAACATTCATCCGAGCCTCAAGCGCAAACTTCCACAAAAATTCATGTACTAATTCAGTATCGAAGTTACCAACTTTCTCCTTTAACTGTGGTACACGATATTCTAAATGCGGACGATTTGAGCAATCTACTACTACTTGTGCAAGTGCATCATCCATTGGCACAAATGCTGTACCGTAGCGCTTGATTCCTTTTTTATCACCGAGTGCTTCACGAATCGCTTGACCTAATACAATTCCGAGGTCTTCTGTTGTATGATGATCGTCTATATATGTATCACCATTTGCTTGTATCGTCCCATTAAAAAGACCATGTTTGATGAATAGATCTAGCATGTGATCCATAAAGCCAACACCCGTTTTAATATCCGCCTTTCCTTCACCATCTAACTCGATAGCTACTGAAATTTGTGTTTCATTTGTTGTACGTTCAACTTTTGCATATCGTTTCTTTTCGGTCATTGTGCTACTCCTTTTCCCATCCACGTGATTCGACTGCACGAGCATGGCCCTCTAAGCCTTCCATACGTGCTAGACGTGCAATTTTCGGTGCATTTTCTGCCCAAGTTTTTTCACTATAAAAGACGACGCTCGATTTTTTCACAAAATCATCGACGTTTAATCCACTTGCAAAGCGTGCAGTGCTATTCGTTGGTAGCACATGATTTGTCCCTGCAAAGTAATCACCAACTGGTTCAGAGCTATAACGGCCGATGAAAATACCACCTGCATGTCGTACTTGTTCCGCTACAGCCTCAGCATTTTTTGTCACAATTTCTAAATGCTCAGGAGCTAGCGAATTAATGGCATCTACGGCATCTGCCAACGTTTCAGCCACATAAATGGCACCAAAGTTTTCAATAGATGCACGCGCTACCTCTTCACGCGGTAAGGTGATTAGCTGCTTCTCTACTTCTTCAGCCACTTTTTTAGCCAACTGCTCAGAAGTCGTCACCAATATGGCACAAGCCAATTTATCATGCTCAGCCTGTGATAAAAGATCAGCTGCAATTTCATCAGCAAATGCTGTGTCGTCTGCTAACACGGCAATTTCACTTGGACCTGCAATCATATCAATCGCTACCTCACCAAATACCTCACGTTTTGCTAATGCTACAAAAATATTTCCTGGACCTGTAATTTTATCAACAGGAGAAATCGTTTCTGTACCATAAGCTAGAGCCGCAATCGCCTGAGCTCCACCGATTTTATATATTTCCTCTACCCCTAAAATATGCGCCGCAGCAAGTACACCTAAAGGTAATTTTCCATCGCGACCTGCTGGAGACGTCATAACAATGCGTTTGACACCAGCAACTTGTGCTGGAATAACGTTCATCAAAACTGACGATGGATACGCTGCTGTACCGCCAGGAACATAAAGTCCTACAGCATCAAGAGCAGTAATTCGTTGCCCAAGCCACGACCCATCTTTTAACTCTAAGCGATAACCTGAACGCTTCTGCTGCTCATGATAAAAGCGAATATTTTGTGCAGCCTCTGTTAAATCAGCATAAAGCTGTTGATCAAGAGAATTTGCGCCCTCTTCTATTTCATCCTTCGTTACCCGTAAATGATCAGGTGCAAAGCCATCCCATTTTTCTGTATAAAAACGTATGGCTGTGTCACCTTGTGCACGAACATCTGCTAATACTTGACGTACAACCTTTAACTGTTCTTCATTGCCACCTTCAAGTGGTCGTTTTAAGGAAATACCTTTTGCTAGCTTTGTTATCTTCATAGGATTAATCTCCTTTAATTCTAGGTACATGTAGTTGTCTATTATCGATGACTGTGAACATGTTTTATTTCACACATTTCTTTAAACGTTTCACAAGGTCGATAATGCGGTCCCCCTTCATACGATAGCTTACTGGATTAGCAATTAACCTGGATGACACATCCGTAATAAATTCATACTCCACTAAACCATTTTCCTTCAGCGTCCTTCCTGTTGAAACAATATCGACAATGCGGTCTGCTAAGCCAATCATAGGTGCCAGTTCAATCGATCCGTTTAGCTCAATAATTTCAACTTGCTCCCCAATTCCCTTATAATATTTCATCGCGATAGTAGGATATTTAGTCGCTATTCTTGGGGCGATTTCATTCATCGTAGTATTAGGTAAACCTGCCGATGCGATATAACATGTACTTATTTTTAAATCTAGTAATTCATGTACTTGTCGTTGCTGTTCTAACAAAACATCCTTTCCAGCGATACCAATATCCGCCACACCGTGCTCTACATAAACAGGAACATCCATCGGCTTTGCTAAGATAAAACGAATTTTCTCTTCTGGAATTTCAAGCATTAATTTACGGGACATTTCGACTTCCTCTGGTAAATTAAAGCCAGCTTCTAACAGCATTTGGTATGCCTCATCAAAAATACGCCCCTTCGGCATAGCAATCGTTAATTCATTCACTGCCAACGTCCTCCTGTCCCACAACAACTACTTCTTTAAAGTGTGCTAAAAAAGCTTCTTCATCAACTAGGCTATTTCTTAACTGTAAGGTAGCCTGTTTACCAGCAGCTCGAAGCGTCTGTACTTGTGCAAGAGCCGCTTCAAATTGTTGTTCCTCAAATAGCACTACTGTCGCTTCTTGTCGTTCATCAGATTGCTCATCCAGCGTTTCTAGTAGGCGATCAACGCGAATACTAAATCCTGTAGCGCCTACTTTTGAGCCAAACACCTCAAGTAATCCGTCATAACGTCCGCCATTACCTAATGGAAAACCACTGCCTGTTGCAAACACTTCAAATAGCATTCCTGTGTAATAGCTCATATGACTAGAAAGTGTAAAATCAAAGGCTACATAATCCGCTAAATCTGCAATTTCAAGTAGTTTAGCGAGCTGTTGCATATATTCTAATGCGTCATTTTTCCGCACATATTTTTCAATATCTTGGATTTCTTTTAAATTCATAGCTTCTTCAATAAATTGTAGTAATGCATCCGATTTTGTTTTAGGTAAATCAAATGATGCCACTGCTTCTTCAAACCCCACATAATTGCGCTGCACTAGAAGTATCCGAAGTATATTTTGTTGTTCAATGCTTTCTGTATAGTCTTGTAAAATACAATTTAATATCCCTGCATGGCCGATAGTAACTTTAAATTTTGCTAATCCAAATTGCTGTAATAGCTCCATTGCCGCCACAATAACCTCAGCATCAGCAAACACAGAATTGTCTCCAATTAACTCGATCCCCATCTGATCAAATTCTGCTGGACGCCCACCTTCTGCCTCTTGTGCACGAAAGACACTAGCAAAATAAGCAAGGCGTAATGGAATCATCTCTTTTAATAATTTTGATGTTGCTACACGAGCAATCGGTGTAGTCATATCAGGTCGTAGTACTAACGTGTTTCCTTGGCTATCTACTAACTTAAATAAATGCGCATCGGCTATTGCTGATGCTTTACCGACTGTATCAAAATACTCTACTGCAGGTGTCTTAATAAATTCATAGCCCCTGCTGCATAAAAAGTCTCGCCCCGTATTTCTTACAGCCTCTATCTTTTCGTATATTTGCGGAAATGTATCGCGCATTCCAAGTGGTTTCTCAAACATTTTAATCGACGACATTTTGACACTTCCTCACGTTTCACTTTAATTCACTAGAGTATTAGAGAATTAGATTATGAAAGAATTCTAACTTATTTCTCCCTTTCCGTCAATGCAACTCTCTATGAATTGTCGAATAATTTCATTACTGATTATTCTGTTAATTATACTCGAAAATAAATAAATTGAAACTTTATTCGGCATAGCAAGTTTTTCTCTCCTTAAACTTGTAAACCTTTAGACAAAAAACTATGTAAATCTTTTTTTGCTCTTTGGAAGGTGGATGTCGATAAAATTCAGAAGTTGGGTGATAAAACGTGAAAGTTAGTCGATAAAACTCAGAAGTTGGGTGATAAAACGTGAAAGTTAGTCGATAAAACTAAAAAGTTGGGTGTCATTTTGTTAAAACGTATGTCATGTGAATCAGTTGATTGGAGTGGAGACTGGGCGACTCCTTGGGGATAAAGCGATAGAAGAACGAAGGCTAAGAGCATCACGTCCAGTGATAACGCCCTCGTGACCAACATCGTGCTGCTGCCGCTACGTTAGCACTACGCTTTCGCGCAAAAAACATCGTGCTGCTGCCGCTACGTTAGCACTACGCTTTCGCGCAAAAAACATCTGTTGGCCCGAGACCCTGAAGCGCAGCGAAGCGGAGGTTTCCTGTGCGAAAGCGAAGCGGCAGCAACAACTGGATTTTGTCTGCGCGAAAGCGAAGCGGCAGCGGCAAAGCGCCCAGTCGGAACGGAAATCAACCCATTGTTACAATAGTATTTTCAACACAAAAAAACACTGTGCACAGTAAGCATGCACAGTGTAGATCTTATTATTTTTTGGGCGTGCACCATTGCACTACTTCATTACGTTTACGGTCCGCCATTTGTTCAGCTGTATAAATAATTTGCATAGGGTTACCGCCTGCAAGACAGCCAGCTGGCACATCCTTATGGACAAGGGTTGCAGCCGAAACAATCGCACCGTCACCTATCGTAACACCTGGTAGTATTGTTGAATTGGCACCAACCATTACTTCATTGCCAATATAAACATCTCCCAGACGATACTCCTCTATTAAATACTCATGGGCCAAAATAGTTGTACTGAAGCCTATAACGGTATTGTCACCGATGTGAATTCGTTCTGGAAACATTGTATCTGGCATTACCATTAAAGCTAATGAAGTTTTTTCACCGATCTCCATCTTTAAAAAAGTTCGATACAACCAGTTTTTCACACGTAAAAAAGGTGTGAAGCGTCCAATTTGAATGACAATAAAACACTTCATCACCTTCCAAAAGGACACCGTATCATAAATATTCCAAAGTGAGTTTGCTCCTTCGACACGGTAGCGTTCTGTTTTACGTGCCATT
>Ga0213828_1002287_pt1 | contig 14214 bp, 14 predicted proteins | sample MC6MC0897MG_FD_180664 | JGI IMG/M metagenome (GOLD analysis project Ga0213828, IMG submission 180664) | Enriched soil aggregate microbial communities from Iowa State University, Ames, United States - MC6-MC0897-MG | ecosystem: Environmental > Terrestrial > Soil > Unclassified | place: USA: Iowa...
AAAAAAAGGGGCTGGCCAAATGGCCAACCCCTTGTTTGCTATTAACTTTGAGAAGTCGCTTACGCGCCAAGACGCTCTTTGATACGAGCTGACTTACCGGTACGCTCACGCAGGTAATACAGTTTGGCTTTACGCACAGCACCACGACGTTTAACAGCAATGCTGTCAATTACTGGAGAGTGAGTCTGGAAGACACGCTCAACACCTTCGCCGTTAGAAATCTTACGAACAGTGAATGCAGAGTGCAGACCGCGGTTACGAATAGCGATAACCACGCCCTCGAATGCCTGCAGACGCTTCTTAGAACCTTCTACGACCCATACTTTCACTTCCACGGAATCACCCGGACGGAATGAAGGTACGTCCTGCTTCATCTGCTCTTGTTCAAGTTGCTTGATAATGTTGCTCATAATTAAATCTCTTATCCTGGGTAAACTGATAGTGAGGGAAGATTACTCTCCCGCCTCATCGTTTTGTTGCTGCTGATGTTCACGCTGGAACTCATTTAGCAACCGTGCTTGCTCTTCAGTCAGAGCCAGGTTTTCCAGAAGTTCAGGTCTTCTTAGCCAGGTACGGCCTAACGACTGTTTCAGGCGCCAGCGGCGAATATCGGCATGGTTGCCCGACAGTAAAACTGGCGGAACTTCCATCCCTTCTAACACTTCAGGTCGGGTGTAGTGCGGGCAATCCAGCAAACCATCCGAGAACGAATCCTCATCGGCTGACGCCTGTTTTCCCAGTACGCCGGGAATAAACCGCGCGACCGAGTCAATCAACGTCATGGCTGGCAGCTCACCGCCACTGAGCACGTAATCACCGATTGACCACTCTTCATCAATCTCAGTGTGAATCACGCGCTCATCTATCCCTTCGTAGCGACCACACACCAGAATCAACTTCTGATGGGTCGCCAGTTCGCAAACGCCCTGTTGGTCCAGTTTGCGTCCCTGAGGTGAAAGATAAATCACCTTAGCACCTTCTCCCGCCGCTGCTTTCGCTGCGGAGATGGCGTCCCGTAAGGGTTGCACCATCATCAACATTCCCGGTCCGCCGCCGTAAGGACGATCGTCCACGGTACGGTGCCGGTCATGCGTGAAGTCACGAGGACTCCAGCTTTGAATGTCGAGCAGGCCATTTTTTACTGCCCGGCCAGTTACCCCGTACTCGGTAATAGCGCGAAACATCTCTGGAAACAGGCTAATAACACCAATCCACATCGCGTTCGCCGTTACGTTACCGGATTGTCCGGAGATCAAAAACCAGGATCCCAATCTACTTCAATAAGGCCAGTAGAGAGATCGACTTTCTTGATAACCTGTTCATCAAGAAACGGGATTAACCGCTCTTGCGCACCGAATGCATCCTTCAGGTTTGCCTTAACGACGAGAACGTCGTTCGATCCGGTTTCCATCAAATCAATGACTTTGCCCATCTCGTAGCCTTCGAGGTTCACTACTTTCATTCCCATAAGGTCTTTCCAGTAGTAATCGCCTGCTTCCAGCGCTGGCAGCTGCGTGGAGTCGACCGTAATTTCGCAATTGGTCAACTGTGCCGCAGCGTCCCGATCGTCAATGCCTTTGACTTTGATGATCAGGTCCTGATTGTGGTGCTTCCAGCCCTCGAGTTCGACCTGCTGCCATTTACCGGCGCGCTGGATGAACCAAGGTTGGTAGTCGAAGATGCTTTCAGCGTCTTCAGTGGAGGAAAACACTTTGAGCCAACCCCGAATTCCGTAAGCCGCGCCCATTTTTCCCAATACAATCGGGTTAACGGGAGGCTGCCCGGCAGGTTTAATGCTCATGCTCACCACCGTGACAGATTAAGCTGCTTTCTTTGCTTCTTTGATCAGCGCGTTAACGCGATCAGAAAGCGTTGCGCCCTGGCCAACCCAGTGCTCAATACGGTCCAGATCCAGACGCAGACCTTCAGCCTGACCAGAAGCGATCGGGTTGAAGAAACCTACGCGCTCGATGAAACGACCGTTACGAGCATTGCGGCTGTCAGTGACGACGACCTGATAAAACGGACGCTTTTTAGCGCCGTGACGTGCCAAACGAATTGTTACCATAACATCCTCATTAGTTAATAAAGCGCTCGGGCCCCATCGAGGAACGGGGCCCGAGCGCGATATAAAAAGCCCGAAAATTTTACTCATTTTGGCGCAAAAAGCAACCTAAGCGTGCCAAATTTCCGGCTTTATGAAGGTCGCCTTAGCGACCAGGGAATCCAGGCGGCATCATACCTTTCATGCCACGCATCATTTTGGCCATGCCGCCTTTCTTCATTTTCTTCATCATGCGCTGCATATCATCGAACTGTTTCAGTAGTCGGTTGACATCTTGCACCTGCATGCCTGAGCCCAACGCAATACGACGTTTGCGCGACCCCTTGATAATTTCTGGCTTCTCACGCTCTTTACGCGTCATCGAATTGATGATGGCTTCCATGCGGACCAGCACTTTGTCATCCATCTGCGATTTCACGTTGTCAGGCAGTTGCCCCATGCCCGGCAGTTTGCCCATCAGGCTCGCCATGCCGCCCATGTTACGCATCTGCTTCAACTGCTCAAGGAAGTCGTTGAGATCAAAACCGTCGCCGGTTTTCAGTTTCTTCGCCAGTTTCTCCGCCTGATCGCGGTCAACTTTGCTCTCGATATCTTCGATCAGCGACAGAACATCGCCCATGCCGAGAATGCGCGACGCGATACGCTCTGGATAGAAAGCTTCCAGCGCTTCGGTCTTCTCACCCATCCCCATAAATTTGATTGGCTTGCCGGTAATGTGACGAATCGACAGCGCCGCACCACCGCGCGCATCACCATCGACTTTCGTCAGGATCACACCGGTCAGCGGCAGCGCTTCGTTGAAGGCTTTCGCGGTGTTGGCGGCATCCTGACCGGTCATGGCATCGACCACAAACAGGGTTTCCACCGGATTTATCGCGACGTGTACCTGTTTGATTTCGTCCATCATCGCTTCATCGACGTGTAAACGACCGGCGGTATCCACCAGCAGCACATCGTAGAATTGCACTTTGGCTTGTTTTAGCGCGTTCTGAACAATATCGACCGGCTTTTGACTCAGATCGGACGGACAGAAATCCACGCCGACCTGGCCAGCCAGGGTTTCCAGCTGTTTGATCGCCGCAGGGCGATAAACGTCAGCAGAAACTACCAGCACTTTTTTCTTATGCTTCTCGCGCAAGAATTTACCCAGTTTCGCCACGCTAGTGGTTTTACCAGCACCTTGCAAACCTGCCATCAGCACCACGGCTGGCGGCTGAGCATTCAGATTGAGCGCATTATTTTCAGCGCCCATCGCCGCAACCAGTTCGTTGCGCACGATTTTGATGAACTCCTGGCCTGGCGTCAGGCTTTTGTTCACATCGTGGCCAACGGCGGCCTCTTTCACGCGATTAATAAATTCACGCACTACCGGCAGCGCAACGTCAGCTTCCAGCAGCGCCATGCGGACTTCACGCAGCGTGTCTTTGATGTTGTCTTCAGTCAGCCTTCCGCGGCCGCTGATATTGCGCAGGGTTTGCGACAAACGATCGGTTAAATTATCAAACATGCTCTCTCACTTAGAACCGTAGCGAGGCCGCCATAGGCGACACAATGCGGCGGATTATAACACGAAGACGAAGCGATCTCTGCAATTGACCGTCAGATCGTTTGGAGCCTGCTGCTGCTGGCGCTATACTGCTTTTTTCCTTATCTGACCGATACCTGAAAGGATCTATGTTCGTTTTCGCGATCGTGGCGCTGTTCGCCTACTCCCTCAGCCTTGCATTGATCATTCCCAGCCTGCTTAAACGCAACGGTGGCTGGCGTCGTTTTGCTGTGCTTTCTGCCTGCGTGGCGCTGATTGCGCACGCCGTTGCTCTGCAGCAGCGCATTTTTGCTGTTGATAATGGGCAAAACCTCAGCCTGCTTAATATCGGCTCGCTGGTTAGCCTGCTGATCTGCGCCATCATGACGATTGTCGCCTCGCGCAATCGTGGCTGGCTGCTGCTGCCGATTGTTTACAGCTTTGCATTGATTAATCTGGCCTTTGCCACCTTTGTGCCCAATGCCTTTATTACGCATCTGGAAACCACGCCGGGCATGATGGTTCACATCGGTCTGTCGCTGTTTGCCTATGCCACGCTGATCATCGCGGCACTGTATGCGCTGCAGCTGGCGTGGATTGATTACCAGTTGAAAAATAAGAAACTGGCTTTCACTCAGGATATGCCGCCGCTGCTCAGCATTGAGCGCAAAATGTTCCACATCACGCAGATTGGCGTTGTGCTGTTGACGCTGGTGCTGTGCACCGGTTTGCTCTTCATGCATAACCTGTTTAGCGCTGAGAATGTGGATAAAGCGGTTCTCTCCATCATTGCCTGGTTTGTCTACATCGTTCTGCTTTGGGGACACTATCGTGAAGGCTGGCGCGGACGCCGCGTCGTGTGGTTTAACTGTGGCGGCGTATTGCTGCTAACCATGGCCTACTTCGGCAGTCGCGTGCTTCAGCACCTGCTCACCTCTCACTAAGGATTTTGTGTTGGAACACGTTTCAACCACCACGCTGATCATTACGCTGGTCATCATGGTGCTGGTCTCTGCCTATTTCTCCGGTTCAGAGACCGGCATGATGACGCTTAATCGCTACAAACTGCGCCATAAAGCCAAAAGCGGCAATCGCGGTGCGCGTCGGGTAGAAAAACTTCTGCGTCGTCCCGACCGCCTGATCAGCCTGGTTTTAATCGGCAACAACCTCGTTAATATTCTCGCCTCCGCACTCGGCACCATTGTCGGTATGCGCCTGTATGGCGATGCTGGCGTAGCGATTGCTACCGGCATTCTGACTTTTGTCGTGCTGGTTTTTGCCGAGGTGCTGCCGAAAACGGTCGCGGCGCTCTATCCAGAAAAAGTGGCCTATCCCAGCAGCGTGTTACTGGCTCCGCTGCAGTATGTGATGCTGCCGCTGGTGTGGCTGCTGAATACCATTACCCGCATTTTGATGCGCATGGTGGGCATTAAAACCGACGGTTCCATCAGTTCGGCGTTAAGCAAAGAAGAGTTGCGCACCATTGTGCATGAGTCGCGCTCGCTGATGTCGCGGCGTAATCAGGACATGCTGCTGTCAGTGCTCGATTTGGAGAAAGTCAGCGTGGATGACATCATGGTGCCGCGCAATGAGATCGTCGGCATCAACGTCAATGATGACTGGAAATCGATTGAGCGCCAGCTGAGTCATTCGCCGCATGGGCGTATCGTCCTGTTCCGTGACTCGCTGGATGACTGCGTTGGTATGCTGCGCGTGCGTGAAGCCTGGCGCATGATGACCGAGAAGAAAGAGTTCAACAAAGATCGCCTGCTGCGTGCTGCTGATGAGATTTACTATGTACCGGAAGGCACGCCGCTTAACGTGCAGCTGGTTAAATTTCAGCGTAACAAAAAGAAAGTCGGCATGGTGGTTGATGAATATGGCGATGTTAAAGGCTTAGTGACGATTGAAGATATTCTGGAAGAGATCGTCGGCGATTTCACCACCTCCATGTCGCCGTCGCTGGCCGAAGAAGTCATGCCGCAAAATGATGGTTCGGTATTGATTGAAGGCAGCGCCAATGTGCGTGAAATCAACAAAGCCTTTAACTGGACGTTACCGGAAGAGGATGCGCGCACCATTAACGGCATGCTGCTGGAAGCACTGGAAGAGATTCCGCTGGTCGATACTCGTGTCACACTTGGCGCCTACGATATCGATATCCTTGATGTGCAGGACAACATGGTGAAGCAGGTGCGCATTACGCCACACCACGCACTGAAATCCTCCATCGGCTCCTGAAGCCTGTAAACAAAAACGCCGCGATAATCGCGGCGTTTTTCATGGTGTCTCAACTAGATGTGCAGCTCTTTCAGCTTTTCCGCTGGCAGCTTCAAATCTTCGTTGCGGTTCACGCCGATGTCGTGCGCCAGCACATTGCGCGCGATCTGCTGCGCTTCATCCAGTGAGTGCAGTTTGTAGCTGCCGCACTGGTATTCGTTCAGCTCTGGAATCTGGCCCTGCTCTTTGACTTTCAGAACATCTTCCATCGCGCCTTTCCAGGCCTTCGCTACACGCTGCTCGTCAGGCGTACCAATCAAACTCATGTAGAAGCCGGTGCGGCAACCCATTGGCGAGATGTCGACGATTTCAACGCCATCACCATTCAGATGATTACGCATGAAGCCAGCAAACAGGTGCTCCAGCGTATGGATGCCACGCTCAGTCAGAATATCAATATTCGGACGGCAAAAACGCAGGTCGAAAACGGTGATGGTATCGCCATGCGGAGTTTTCATGGTTTTTGCTACGCGTACTGCAGGTGCGCCCATGATGGTGTGATCAACAGTAAAACTATCCAGTAGTGGCATACGTCACCTCCTGTTTTGAGATTTTTTTTAAAACGATGAAACTTTTCTGTTCGTCCAGCGTCTGAATATATGAAAGACGCGCATTTGTTATCATCATCCCTGACAACAGAGATGTTTATTTTGGCCACATTGATGTGGCCATTTTCTTTTCTAGCCTTCGCGACCCGCAAGGTAGCTTTCGAAATCCAGCGTATCGCTCTGTTCCAGCTTCTCTTGTGCCTGCACCGACTCTAACGCCTGACGACTAAAATCTTCTTCAGTCAGAATCTCTAACGACTCTTCACACAGCAGATGACGATATTGCTCTGCCAATGCCACGCCCGCGCCGGTCAAACCGTTTTCTTTGATCGCATGCAGGATGCGCGCCGAATAGGTTAGCTCAGGATCGTCGAAAGATGCCACCAGTTGATCGCAAACCTGTTGATATTGCGTGTTGCCGTGATTGCTGTCGAGCACTTCCGCCACGCGACGCAGATCGGCAAACAGCGCTTTACCCACTTCAACCAGCGTATGTTCTTTTTCGCTGCAACCTACTGCAATGACCTGGCCAGGCTTACGCCCTTCCATCACCACGCGATTCCAGTTTTTGCGCGTACACAGCAGCTCATCCGCGCTCATTTCTGGCGCATCAGCCAGCGTACACCAAATCAGGAACAGATCGAGGAAGCGCGCCTGATCGGCATCTACGCCAATCGCGGAGAATGGGTTGATGTCCAGCGAACGCACTTCAATGTATTCAATACCGCCGCGCAGCAGCGCATCAGATGGTGCCTCGCCTGAACGCGTAACGCGTTTCGGACGAATCGGCGCATACAGCTCGTTTTCAATTTGCAGCACATTGGTGTTCAGCTGCAGCCAGTTGCCTTCAGCATCTTTGGTACCCATGGCGGCATACTCTTCCGACGGCGTTTTAATCGCTGCCTTTAGTGCTGCAACGTAACCTTCCAGCGAGTTAAAAGTGATACCCAAACCGCTCTGCGATTTGTTGGTATAACCAAGGTCGCTCAGGCGCAGTGAGGTGGCGTGAGGCAGCCACAGCGTACCCTTGCCATCACCTTCAAACGGCAGATTGCTCTCGCGCCCTTGCAGGAACGAGGAGCAAATCGCTGGCGATGCACCGAACAGATACGGAATGACCCAGCCGAAACGATAGTAGTTGCGAATCAAACGCAGATAGCCGGCAGAGATGGTCTCTTTACCGCTTTCGGCATCTTTTACATCCGCCCACTCCTGCCAAAACGACAGCGGCAACGAGAAGTTGTAGTGCACGCCAGAGATAATCTGCATCAGCGCGCTGTAGCGATTCTTCAGCCCCTGACGATACAGCGTTTTCATTTTGCCAATGTTCGAGCTGCCATACTGCGCCAACTCGATGCTATCAACGTCATCAATGAAGCCCGGCATGCTGAAAGGCCACAAGCGCTCCTCGCCTAACTCACGCGCCACATGACGGTGAATATCGCGCAGAAACGCCAGTGAGCGATCGATGCTCTGATCAACTGGCGTGATGAACTCCATCAGCGTTTCGGCAAAATCGGTGGTGATCCAATCATGCTTAAGCGCCGAACCGAGTGACTCAGGATGTCCTGTGGTTGCCAGGTGGCCATCGGGTTTTACGCGTAATGATTCGCGCTCAATACCACGGCCGATACCCTTTAACGCGTCAGGATGCGCCTCCAGCCAGGAAAGTGCCTTAGATACGTCCGGGATCACGTTAACCTCCCGCTGTGTTAATAATTTATTTTTGTTCAGCATAATGTTAGCCGTAGCCTCGAATCTGTGCGAATCAATGCCACCATTGCATTGTTTGCAATGTGGCGGTCGCGATAACGATATAACGCAGCGTTTTACCAATGGCGAGGAACAGCACTGAAGGCAGCCAGGCAAAGCGCAACCAACCTGCGAGCACGCAGAGTAAGTCGCCCACTACCGGCAGCCAGCTAAAAATCAGTGCTGCAGGTCCTAATCGGTGTAACCACGTCATTGCTGTGTCGTGCCATCGCCCTTGCCCTTTTGGCGGCATCAGGCGACCAAGAAGAATGTTGGTCAGGCCACCCAGCGTGTTTCCCACTGATGCAGCCAATAACAATCCATAAACCGAACCTTTTTGGGCGATCAGCAGTGCAACCAGCACCGCTTCCGAGCTTCCCGGTAACAGAGTCGCGCTAAGAAAGCTGCTGCCGAATAACGATCCATAGGTCAGAAATTCATTCACAGTAAACGGACATCAACCACGTCCATGCCTGCTGCTTTGGCGGCTTGTACGCCGAAGTCAGCATCCTCAAACACTACACAGCGCTCGGGTGCGATACCCATTAATTCAGCGCAGCGTAAAAAGGTATCCGGCTGCGGCTTATGACGCTGTACGTCATCCGCTCCGACCACCGCATCGAACAGATGGTAAACACCTAACTCTTCGAGTAAGGCTTTTGCCAGGCTGTGTTCACTGCCGGTGCCCACCGCCATCGGACGGCGACCATGATAAGCCTTTACCACATCCATCAGCGGCAGCGGACGCACGTCATCCAGCAACATCGCTTTCAGTGCAGCGGTTTTTTCCGCCGCCAGCAGATGCGGATCGTGCGTTGCATTGTTCTGCTCAAGAATGAACTGCGCCAGTTGCCAGGTTGGAGCGCCATTGAAGCCCACCATTTTTTCTTCATCCATGGTGAAACCATAGCGGCCAAGCACCTGCTGCCAGGCTTTTCGATGTGTCGGCTCAGTATCCAGAATGGTGCCGTCCATATCGAAAATCAGGGCGTCATATTGGTCGTACATTGTCACTCCATCGAGCACCACAAAATGAGCCATTACTTTAGCGTAATGCGCTCAGGTTGTCGCCAGGCGCGCTTAACCGCAAATGCTTTGAAAGCATTAGTTTTTTTCGTTTTCAGAAAAAGGTCAGAGTGCAATGCCGTGGATAAACGCCGGTAAATTCAGCGATTTTTTACAAGTTGATTTGATTGCTGCAGGATTCAGAAACTGAGAGTCAAAAAAAGAAAGGTATTGAAGAAGAGATGGTGCATCCAGGAGGATTCGAACCTCCGACCGCTCGGTTCGTAGCCGAGTACTCTATCCAGCTGAGCTATGGATGCATTGAGTTACTGCTGAAGAAAATTTTGAGAAGTTTGAAGAGGAATGGTGCATCCAGGAGGATTCGAACCTCCGACCGCTCGGTTCGTAGCCGAGTACTCTATCCAGCTGAGCTATGGATGCATTGAGGTTTTCTTACGATGGACTAACTGAAACAACCTGAGGATGATACGAAGAATGGTGCATCCAGGAGGATTCGAACCTCCGACCGCTCGGTTCGTAGCCGAGTACTCTATCCAGCTGAGCTATGGATGCATCGAGTTAATTCTTGTACAACGCAGGGTGCTAACAACTCACCATGAAAGGAACTGCTCGTTCACTCTTACTTCACCTTTCCGAATGGTGCATCCAGGAGGATTCGAACCTCCGACCGCTCGGTTCGTAGCCGAGTACTCTATCCAGCTGAGCTATGGATGCATCGGAAATGGCGGTGAGGCGGGGATTCGAACCCCGGATGCAGCTTTTGACCGCATACTCCCTTAGCAGGGGAGCGCCTTCAGCCTCTCGGCCACCTCACCTTACGCGTTCTTCCGAACCGTGCTTCTGAACTTGTTTCTGCTCATCGGCACTGCGTGGCGCACATATTACTTTCCCGGACTTATAAGTCAAACATTTATTTCCAGCCTTTTGTTTGATTGCACAAATGACACTCAATTCGGATGCTTTAGCGACAAAAAGAGTGATTTATCAACAAAGAAAGCCTGCTGGAGAACAGAAATGGGCGTTAAAGAGAATTGGGAATAGAGAGCGAAAAGCGGAAGATGTGTGGGGCTGGAGAGGAAAAACCGGTAGCGCCTCGCTCAGGAGCGAGGCGCTGAATCCGTTAGTAACTCGAGGCTTGAGTTTTTTCGGCTTGAATTCGCTGATAGATCTCTTCGCGATGTACCGAAACTTCTTTAGGCGCGTTAACCCCAATGCGGACCTGGTTACCTTTTACACCCAGCACCGTTACAGTCACCTCATCGCCAATCATGAGGGTTTCACCAACTCGACGAGTTAGAATAAGCATTCTTTGCTCCTTGAAAGATTAAAAGAGTCGGGCTTGTTCGGTCTCCCGGCCGTATCCATCATATAACGCTGAACAATGCCTATGACAAATACACCATTGTGCTTCGCCATGCCAATACATTCTGCTGATAGTTAGTTTAGCCGAAATACACTACATCAACCGGACTTTGTCATTACCTGGTGTGCACCGCGTTAAAAAAGCGCCAGAAAACGGGCTTCTGGCGCTTATCACAATGCGAAGTTTTATACGTTACAGTCGGTTACTGACCCATTCCTGCACGCCTGCCAGCGCGCCCGCTAGCGCCTGCGGATTTGTACCGCCGGCCTGAGCCATATCTGGGCGACCACCGCCTTTACCGCCAACCTGAGAGGCCAGTTTGCCAATCAGCTCGCCGGCTTTTACACGGTCAGTAAGATCTTTGGTCACGCCAGCAATCAGTGAAACTTTGCCATCATCAACCGTTGCCAGCACGATAATGGCAGACGTTAACTGGTTCTTCAGATCGTCAACCATGGTACGCAACATTTTCGGCTCAACGTTGCTCAGTTCACTGACCAGCAACTTCGTGCCTTTAACGTCAATCGCCTTACTGCTTAGTGACGCGCTTTCCTGCGCAGCTTGCTGATCGCGCAGTTGCTGCAACTCTTTTTCCAGCGCGCGGACGTGATCAACCAAGCCGCGCACTTTCTCATTCAGGTTACTGCTATTGGCTTTCACCAATTGCGCCACATCCAGCAACTGTTGGCTCTGCGCATTCACTTGTGCCAACGCACCTTCGCCGGTTACAGCTTCAATGCGGCGTACACCTGCAGCAGTGCCCGATTCAGACTGAATGCGGAACAGGCCGATATCACCGGTACGCAGCGCATGAATACCACCACAGAGTTCGGTAGAGAAATCGCCCATGGTCAGCACACGTACGCGCTGATCGTATTTCTCACCAAACAGCGCCATTGCGCCCTTCTGTTTTGCATCATCGAGATCCATGATTTCGGTCTCAACGACGAGGTTGCGGCGAATCTGCGCGTTAACAATATCCTCAACCTGACGAATTTCCTGCGGTTTCATGGCTTCAAAATGAGAGAAATCGAAACGCAGATATTTATCGTTAACCAGCGAGCCTTTTTGTCCTACGTGATCGCCCAACACCTGACGCAGTGCTGCATGCAGTAAGTGCGTGGCGGAGTGATTTAAACGGATGCGCGCGCGACGCGTTTCATCAACCTGTGCATGCAAACGGTCACCAACGCGTAACTGACCGCTGCTCAGCTTACCGATATGACCAATCGCTTTACCATACTTCTGCGTATCCTGAACGCTAAATTCAGCATTCTGCCCAGCCAACACGCCGGTATCGCCAACCTGTCCACCTGACTCGCCATAGAACGGCGTTTCGTCCAGCACGACCACCGCGTCCTGACCTGCGCTGATCTGCTCAACTTGCTGACCGTCGACGAACAGTGCTTCGACTGTCGCGTTCAGTTCCAGATGGTCATAGCCTTTAAAGTCGGTTGCGGCATCAATGCGAATGACATTGTTATAGTCGGCACCAAAACCGCTGGCTTCACGCGCACGCTGACGCTGCTGCTCCATCGCGGCTTCAAAACCCGTTTCATCAATCTTCAGATTGCGCTCACGGCACACGTCAGCGGTCAAATCCGCCGGGAAACCGAAGGTATCGTACAGACGGAACACCGTTTCGCCATCAAGCGTATCGCCCTGCAGTTTGGCCAGTTCTTCATCCAGCAGTGCAAGTCCACGCTCCAGCGTTTTAGCAAATTGCTCTTCTTCGTTCTTCAGCGCGTTTTCAACATGCTTCTGCTGACGTTTCAGGTCTTCGCCTGCAGCTCCCATCACTTCAATCAGTGGCGCAACCAGCTTGTAGAAGAAGGCTTCTTTCGCACCCAGCATATTGCCGTGACGTACCGCGCGACGAATAATGCGACGCAACACATAGCCGCGGTTTTCATTCGATGGGATTACGCCATCGGCGATCAGGAAGGCACAAGAGCGAATATGGTCAGCGATAACGCGCAGCGACTTGTTATCCAGATCGGTTGCGCCAGTTACCTGCGCAACTGATTTGATCAGTTTGGCAAACAGATCGATTTCATAGTTGGAGTTAACGTGCTGCAACACGGCAGAAATACGCTCCAGACCCATGCCGGTATCCACTGACGGTTTAGGCAGCGGCTCCATGGTGCCGTCGGCCTGACGGTTGAACTGCATGAAGACGATGTTCCAGATCTCGATGTAACGATCGCCATCTTCTTCCGGGCTGCCCGGTGGGCCGCCCCAGATATGATCGCCGTGATCGAAGAAAATTTCGGTACAAGGACCGCAAGGTCCGGTGTCGCCCATCTGCCAGAAGTTATCTGATGCGAAAGCGCTGCCTTTGTTGTCACCGATACGGATAATGCGCTCGCGCGGCACACCAATATCGTTAGCCCAGATTTCGAAGGCTTCATCGTCTGTTTCATAGACGGTCACCCACAGGCGCTCTTTAGGCAGCTTGAACCACTGCTCACCCGTCAGCAGTTCCCATGCATAAGCGATCGCTTCTTTCTTGAAGTAATCACCAAAGCTGAAGTTGCCCAACATTTCAAAGAAGGTGTGGTGACGTGCCGTGTAGCCCACGTTTTCGAGGTCGTTATGCTTGCCGCCGGCACGCACACAGCGCTGCGACGTCGTTGCCCGCGCATAGTCGCGCTTATCCTGCCCGAGGAAAACGTCTTTAAACTGGACCATCCCGGCATTGGTAAACAGCAAAGTCGGGTCGTTGTTCGGTACGAGGGAGCTGCTGGCTACAACCTGATGTCCCTTGCTATGAAAAAAGTCGAGAAACGCTTGACGGATCTCAGCAGTGCTCTTGCTCATAAAATTCCTGGAATCACGCTAACGAACGTTCCCTTTCGCTGGCAAACCCTATCCATCCGGCCTGCCGCTGACTGAGGAACAAAAAGTGGGAATAAGATAAATTTTCTTCAGTGGGAAGTAAAATCACATCGCCTTTCAGTCGTCACTATTTCTGAAAACAGCCTGAATATCTTCCATCATAAAGCCTTTCGACATTAAAAAACGCTGTACCTTGCTTTTCTCAGTCCAGGTTTGCGGTAAGGGTTCGCCAAATTTGCGTTTGGCAAGATCGGCTGCGCACTGGCTCCAGTCTACTTCGGTATCGAATAGCGCCTGATTGATCTCCTCACGGCCAATGCCCTTTTGCTGCAATTCCATACGCACGCGCTGTGGACCATATCCTTTACGCGCACGGCTTTGAATAAAGCGTTCGGTAAAGCGCTCATCGTTGAGCCAACCGCTCTCCTGACACCAGTCGAGCACTTTTTCCAGTAACTCGCCGGGAATGGGCGTGTTTTCCTGCTGCTGCAGATAAGCCGCACGTTGGGAAGAGAGCTGCAATTTACGCTTCAGCTCTTCACGACTGTGGTCGCGCTGCGAAAGGATGCGCATAGCGCGGTCGAGTAAACGGGAATATGTTGGCACCGGTGCCGCAGATGGTGATGATGACATAGGATCAACCTTGTTCTAACAGTCGTGCAGGGTCGCAGAGTAAAGCAAGAAGGCAGAGAGGAAAAGCGCTGGCGGGGAAAAGCAAAACGGGAGCATTTCTGCTCCCGTTAATATTTTAGAAATCTTCGTTGGTTTCGCTGGCTTCTTCGCGATCATCCGCGGAGATTTTCGCGGTGTCTGCGGC
>Ga0213828_1002290_pt1 | contig 14205 bp, 8 predicted proteins | sample MC6MC0897MG_FD_180664 | JGI IMG/M metagenome (GOLD analysis project Ga0213828, IMG submission 180664) | Enriched soil aggregate microbial communities from Iowa State University, Ames, United States - MC6-MC0897-MG | ecosystem: Environmental > Terrestrial > Soil > Unclassified | place: USA: Iowa...
GTGGTGTAGCGCGCCATGTAGTAGGCAATCGGGAACGCGACGATGGCGCTGGCAATCGACACGACGATGGCCATGCTCAGCGTGCGCAGGATGATGTCGAAGTTCGACGGCTGAAACAGCGCGGCAAAATTCGCCAGGGTCAGGTCCGGAGTGACCGCCATGGTGAAGTCGTCGAAGGTGTAGAAACCCTGCCACAACAGCACCAGCAACGAGCCGAGATAAATCGCGCCAAACCACAGCAGTGGCGGCACTAGCAGCATCGACAGATACAGGTTCGGCTTGCGGTAGAGCAGGTTGGAAAACCTGCGCAACGGCGGCGATGGCGTCATCGCGAGCGTGTTCATGTCACACCCCGCTCGCCACGGTGTCGTGCAACGGAATCATCGCTTCCCGCGCCCAACGCGCGCTCAGGCGCTGGCCGGTCTGATGCTGCGCGCTGCTGTCGATCCACTGATTGTTGGCGTGGCTGATGCTCAGGGTCTGGCCGTTTTCCAGCTTCAATTCATAACGGGTGGCGCTGCCTTGGTACTGGATGTCGTGGAGCAGACCGCTGACTTCGATTTCGTGACTGGCCAGCGGGCCTTCGGCAAACCGCACGTGTTCCGGACGGATTGAAAACGGCTGCGGATGACCGCTGATTTCCTGGGCCAGATCGCCGCGAATCACGTTCGAGGTGCCGACGAATTCAGCCACGAATGTGGTGGTAGGTTTCATGTACAGATTGCGCGGCGTGTCGACCTGCTCGATGCGGCCCTTGTTGAACACGGCGACGCGATCGGACATCGACAGTGCTTCGGTTTGGTCGTGGGTGACGAAGATGAAGGTGATGCCGAGTTGGCGTTGCAGCTTCTTCAGTTCGCTCTGCATTTGTTCGCGCAGTTTCAGATCGAGCGCACCCAAAGGCTCATCGAGCAACAGCACGCGCGGACGGTTGACCAAGGCGCGGGCGAGGGCCACACGCTGGCGCTGACCGCCGGACAACTGCACCGGTTTGCGTGCGCCGTAACCGCCGAGGGCGACCATGTCCAAGGCTTCTTCGGCACGTTTGTGACGTTCGGTTTTGCCGACGCCTTTGACCTTCAAACCGTAGGCGACGTTGTCGAGGACGTTCATGTGCGGGAACAGCGCGTAATCCTGAAACACCGTGTTGACGTCACGTTGATACGGCGGCAACCCTGCCGCTTCAGCACCGTGAATGCGGATCGAGCCGGCGCTTGGTTGTTCGAACCCGGCGATCAGACGCAGGCACGTGGTTTTGCCCGAGCCGGAAGGGCCGAGCATGGAAAAGAACTCGCCGTCCTCGATATCGATGGAAACCCGGTCAACGGCTTTTACGTCGCCGAACTGCCGGGAAACGTTGGTGAACTGGACTGCAAGCGTCATGGTGCGGTGCTCCAAAAAGGCGAAGGCCGTCGCAGCGGCCCAGCCTGGACTTCTGAAAAATCTGAAACATCTAACGGTGAATGCGATCTGCTTTTAGCGCCCTCATTCGGCGGACGAGATGCGATCCGCTTTTAGCTCCCTCTCCCTCCGGGAGAGGGCGGGGGGGGAGGGTGGCTTTATTGGCCATTGCTCTGAAATCAAGAGGAAGGTCAAAAGCTACCCCCTCACCCCAGCCCTCTCCCCCAGGGGGGCGAGGGGGAAAGGGAGCAGACCGCGTCGTTGTCGGGAGCTAGCGGCCACCCATGATCGCGATGTAGTCCTGGGTCCAGCGGCTATACGGCACAAACTTGCCGCCTTCAGCCTGCGGGGTTTTCCAGAAGGCGATCTTGTCGAACTGGTCGAAACCGTTGGTTTTGCAGCCTTCAGCGCCGAGCAATTCGCTCTCCTTGCACGCCGCTGGCACCGCCGGCAACGAACCAAACCACGCCGCCACATCACCCTGGACTTTCGGTTTCAGCGACCAGTCCATCCACTTGTACGCGCAGTTCGGGTGCTTGGCCTCGGCGTGCAACATGGTGGTATCAGCCCAACCCGTAGCGCCTTCTTTCGGAATGGTCGAAGCAATCGGCTGCTTCTCGTTCATCAAACCGTTGACCTGATACGGCCAGGCGCTCGACGCCACCACGCCTTCGTTTTTGAAGTCGCTCATCTGCACCGTGGTGTCGTGCCAGTAGCGGTGGATCAACGGCTGCTGCGCGCGCAACAGGTCGAGCACGGCTTTGTACTGATCTTCGGTGAGTTGGTACGGATCCTTGATGCCCAATTCGGGCTTGGTCGATTTCAGATACAGCGCCGCATCGGCGATGTAGATCGGCCCGTCATACGCCTGCACGCGGCCCTTGTTCGGCTTGCCGTCGGGCAGATCCTGCGCGGCGAACACCACGTTCCAACTGGTCGGCGCAGTCTTGAACACGTTGGTGTTGTACATCAACACGTTCGGGCCCCACTGGTACGGGGTGCCGTAAGTCTGGTTGTTGACCACGTACCACGGCGCATCTTTGAGGCGCGGGTCGAGGGTGTTCCAGTTCGGGATCAACGCAGTGTTGATCGGTTGCACACGCTTGCCGACGATCAACCGCAGCGACGCATCGCCCGACGCGGTGACCAGGTCATAACCGCCCTTGGCCATCAGGCTGACCATTTCGTCCGAGGTGGCGGCGGTTTTCACATTGACCTTGCAGCCGGTTTCTTTTTCGAAACCGGTCACCCAGTCGTAGGCTTTGTCGCTCTCGCCACGTTCGATGTAACCCGGCCACGCAACGATATCCAACTGACCTTCGCCAGCGCCGACAGCCTTCAACGGCTCGGCAGCTTGCAGGCTGGCGCTGGCCAGCAGGGCCGTGGTGATTGCACTGAGCAATGCGGTCTTGTGCACGAACATGGTTGAACCCTCTTCTTTAAATTATGGTCGGGGCAGTTGTGAACGCGGTGAAGCATGCCGTTGGCGGCTTGTTATTAGCGTAGTCAGAGATGCTGGCCGTGGCGGGCCATGATGTGCCGCACCACGCTGTAGTCCTGCAGCGAATCACTGGATAAGTCTTTGCCGTAACCCGAACGTTTCAGGCCACCGTGGGGCATTTCACTGACCAGCATGAAATGGCTGTTGATCCAGGTGCAGCCGTACTGTAAGCGCGCGGCAACCTGCATGGCCTTGTCCAGATTCTGTGTCCACACCGACGAGGCGAGGCCGTATTCGGAGTCGTTGGCCCAGTCGACGGCCTGCGCGAGTTCGTCGAAACGGGTCACGGTGACCACCGGGCCGAACACTTCGCGCTGGACGATTTCATCAGTCTGTTTGCAACCGGCGAGCAGCGTCGGCTGATAGTAAAAACCGGCGCCGGAATGCACCGCCGCACCAGTCACCCGTTCAATGTGCGGCTGACCGAGGGCGCGCTCGACGAAACTGGCGACGCGGTCGCGCTGGCGGGTGCTGATCAGCGGGCCGATCTCGTTGTCGGCATCACGTTTGCCGGCGAAGCGCAGGCTGCTGACGGCAGCACCGAGTTCGGCGACCAGCTTGTCGTGAATCCCGCCCTGCGCGTAGATCCGGCAGGCGGCGGTGCAGTCCTGCCCGGCGTTGTAGTAACCGTAGGTGCGCACGCCATCGACCACGGTTTGAATGTCGGCGTCGTTGCAGACGATCACCGGGGCTTTGCCGCCGAGTTCGAGGTGCGTGCGTTTCAGGGTTTTCGCCGCGGCTTGGAGGATTTTCTGTCCGGTGACGATATCGCCGGTCAGCGAGACCATGCGCACTTTGGCGTGGCCAACCAAATGGCTGCCGACGCCTTCACCGCCACCGCAGATGATGTTGATCACCCCGCGCGGGAGGATTTCGGCAAGTGCTGGCGCCAGGGCGAGGATCGACAGCGGCGTGTGTTCGGACGGTTTGAACACCAGCGTGTTGCCGGCGGCGAGGGCCGGGGCGATTTTCCACGCAGCCATCATGATCGGGTAATTCCACGGCGCAATCGAGGCGACCACGCCAATCGGATCGCGCCGCACCATGCTGGTGTAGCCCGGCAGGTATTCGCCGCTCAACTGACCAGTCTGGCAACGCACCGCGCCGGCGAAGAAGCGGAATACATCGACGGTCGCGGTCAGATCGTCCTGACGCGCCAGGTGCAACGGCTTGCCGCAGTTCAGCGATTCGAGGCGGGCGAGGTGATCGGCGTGTTTTTCCACGGCGTTGGCGATGTCGAGCAGCAGATTCGAACGTTGCTGCGGCGTGGTGCGCGACCATTCGGCGAAGGCGCGGTGGGCGGCGAGGATGGCGGCTTCGACTTGCTCGGTGCTGGCTTCGGCGATGTGCGTAAGGATTTCACCGGTGGCCGGGTTGAGAATCGGCTCGACAAAACCTTCCCCGGCGACCAGTTCGCCATCGATCAACAACGCGGTACACATCGGGGTCTGCGCGCCAGCCATTTTCCGCGATCTCTTTTCTTGTGTGGCCATTGTTGCTCCCTGAAACCGGGGAGCCGACCGTCTTATAGATGCAGCAAGACTAGTGCGCGGCTCCGAGGTCGACAAATTCTAAATACTGAAGGCAGCATTCGATTAAATAGATGGCTTGCGTCCGCCGTGGGGTTGTTCGCGGGCCACGGTGAGGAATGGGTCGACGAGAGCCGGGCGCGCGGTGCCACGGCGCCAGGCCAGGCCGACGTCGAGGGTCTGGTTGAGGTCGGCGATGGGCCGCGCTTCGATGATGTCGCCTTCCAGTGACCACGGGCGGTAAGTCATGTCCGGCTGGATCGACACGCCCAAACCGGCGGCGACCAGACTTCGCACGGCTTCGGTGGACGCTGTTCTCAGAGTGATCTTCGGTTGCAGTCCGGAACCGCGCCAGAAGCGCTGGGCGTTGCGATCCATTTCATCGACGTTGAGTTGAATCAACGGTTCGCGGGCGACGTCGGCGAGATTGATGCTGTCGTGTTCCAGCAATGGGTGCTGCGCTGGCAGCCACAAACGGTGCGGTGAGTGGGTCAGCACTTCAGTCTGCAAAGCGTGACGATCTTCCAGATTGGAAAGGATCAACACGCCGACATCGATCTCGCCACTGACCAGCAAATGCTCGATGTAAGGTCGCTCGTCTTCCATCACGCGGATTTCGACGTTGGGGTAGGCACGTTGAAACCGGGTAAGCAAATCTGCCAGGTAATAACCGGCCACCAGACTGGTCACGCCGACGATCAACTGCCCGGCAACCTGGTCGGTGCTTTGCTGAAGGCTGCGTTTGGCGTTGTCCACGGTCGCGAGAATCAGGTGCGCTTGGCGTAGGAATTGATGCCCCTGATGGGTCAGCGTCATGCCCTTGGCATGGCGGCTGAACAGGCTGACGCCGATTTCCTCTTCCAGTTGCTGGATCGCCAGGGTCAGGGTCGATTGGGAAATGAATGCGGTTTGCGCGGCGGCGGAGATCGAGCCCGTTTCGGCCACGGCAATGAAGTGACGAATCTGACGCAGGGTCATCATGAGGGAGCCTACCCAGTGGGCGGTTTTTATAGATTGGCCTGAGTGTATATCTATTTTTGCGAAGGACTTCTGCAGGGCAAGCAACATCTGGAAGCACACTCGCGGTCCGGGCAGGGGCACTTTCGAACTAGGCTGAGGGCCTTATAGATCCGGATAACCCCTGTTTGGAGGCGGAACATGAACACCCGTGGATTGCTCGATCAACTACTCAAATCCGGCCAGGATCTGTTGCAGAACAAGGCTGGCGGAACGCAGAACAAATCGGCCGGCGGCGGCTTGGGCGGCTTGCTCGGCGGCGCTTCAGGCTCCGGTGGCCTCGGCAGTCTGCTGTCAGGTGCAGGTGGCGGTGCGTTAGCGGCTGGCGCGATGGGCTTGCTGCTCGGTAACAAGAAAGTGCGCAAGGTCGGCGGCAAGGTCGCGATCTACGGCGGCCTCGCGGCGCTAGGTGTGCTGGCTTACAAGGCTTATGGCAACTACAACGCGCAGAAAGGCACCGCTCCACAACGCGAACCGCAGACCCTCGACCGCTTGCCGCCGGCACAAGCCGAGCAACACAGTCAGGCCATTCTCAAAGCGCTGGTCGCCGCCGCCAAGGCCGACGGCCACATTGATGATCGTGAACGCCAACTGATCGAAGGCGAGTTCATCAAGCTCGATAACGATCAGGAGTTGCAACACTGGCTGCACGCCGAGCTCAACAAACCCCTCGACCCGACCGATGTCGCCCGCGCCGCGAGTACTCCGGAGATGGCGGCGGAGATGTACATCGCCAGCGTGATGCTGGTGGATGAGGAGAACTTCATGGAGAAGAGCTATCTGGATGAACTGGCGCGGCAGTTGAAGCTGGAGCCGGGGTTGAAGGTGGAGTTGGAGAAGCAGGTGCGTCAGGAGTTGGCCTGAATCCGGATCCTGCTGACAAAACAGGTCCGTTGCATCGTTTTACACACCGGGATACGCCACGGTTCAATGGTGACGTATCCCTTTTAGAGCTATGGCGCCGCCTGGATGGCTTGACGGTGGAGTGAATGCACGCAGTCGTGATCATCCATATAGGCGATGTAGCCATGATTGATGTCAGTTATCCAGAAGGGAAAACCGGTCGTTTCGGAAAAAAGAGTCTTGAGATCGCTCGTCGAGTGCAACTCCCAGGCATGAACCTCGTTGTCCGTAACGATCAGAATCGGCTTGTGAAGATCCTCTAACTGATCCACTTTTTGCCAGAAATCAGGATCATGTACCTTTTCAGGGTTTTTCAGATGTACCGGGTCTAGCGCCTTGGCTCCGGAATCAAAAAAATGGTTTCGCAGAGTTGAAATCATTTCGTTGAGTTCTTCACTGCCAAGTTTTCTGTGTTCCAGAGCATGTTCTGCAAGGGTCGAGTCGATTTCTTCCGCCAGATAGTTCATTGAGGGTCTCCAATTCTTGCCCGTGAAACCGGCACGAAATCAAGCATGATGTGTCCTCGAACGGCCCCGCCTCCACCTCGTTTGCCAGGTGTCTGATAACCAATGTGAGGATCTGCCGGGCCGTCGCTGGATGGAACCAGCCGAGGGTCATCTATGTTGACTTCAGCGCCTTTGTTTTTTCCTGTCAGCACCCGCCATTCCGTGGGGAACGACTTCCCTTCCTGACTTTTTCCCCATTTGGTCGGTGTAAATTCATCTCTGGGTACACCCGTTCTCTTGAATGCTTCGTTCAGCCCGGTGGTCATTTGATCATGGGGAGTACCTGCACCCTTTCTCCAATCCAGATCCACTTTCGGATTGAATTCCCATTTGCCACCGGCAACCGGTTGAGGGCAGGTGACCGGGCCACTGGCTAACCCTGACGGATCCACCCACCCCGTCGGATTCGGCACGTACTGGTAGCTATTCAATCCGCCAGCAAGCTTGATCGGATCCGGCGTCAAAAACCGTCCGGTTCCGGGATTGTAGTAGCGGTGGCAGTTGTAATGCAGCCCCGTTTCGACGTCGAAATACTGACCCTGGAAGCGCAACGGGTTATCGATCTCGCTGACGTCCAGCGCCGCGAGATTACCGTAGGCCCGGTACTTCGCCGACCACATGATTTCACCGCTGTAGTCGGTGAGCTCCTGCGGTGTGCCGAGGTGGTCGAGTTGGTAATAGAACGGCGTGGCTTTACGTGGGCCTTCGCCATCGAGCATCGCCAATGGGCGGAAGCTGCCCGGTTCGTAGATGTAGCTGCGGAAACGGTTTTCGGCGCTTTCCGCGATCAGTCTTTCGCCTTGCCACAGGAACTCGGTGGTGTAGCCGTCGACGGTTTTTTCTATACGTCGGCCGAAGGCGTCGTACGTGTAAGACACAGTGTTGCCGCCCGGCAGGCTGACGCCGATCAAGCGATGTTGGCAGTCATAGCGGTATTCGGTGACGAGTTTCTGCTCGGTCCCACGACGCTCACGACTCAGGTTGCCGTACGCGTCGTACTCGTAGTGACGATCACCCTGCATCAGCAAGCGGTTGCCTTTGACGTTGGCGAGGTTGGTGGTGCCTTCGTTGTTCTGGCCGAGCAGGTTACCTGCCGGATCATGGACGAAGCTTTCCGGTGTGGCACCGCGTACGCTGATCAGACGGTCGAGCGGGTCGTAGTGATAGCTGCGGTTGCCTTTGCGGCTGTCATCGATACCCGCGAGATTGCCATTGGCGTCGTAGTTATAACGACGCTGGAAGAGGCTTTTGTCTCGCTGGCCGACGGTGTGTGCTTGCAGGCGGCCTTGCTCGTCGTACTGGTATTGGCTGAGCAGCAGACCTTGCTGGCGCTGTTGTTCGCGACCGGCGCTGAACTGGTGAGAGGTCAGGCGTGAGCCATTGAGGTCGATGCTGCTGAGTTGCCCGCCGGGTTGGTGACGGTAGTCGAGTTTGCTGCCGTCAGGCAGGCGGCAGTGTTTCAACTGGCTGACACTGTCGTATTCGTAACGGGTTGTCCCCCAGCCTTGATGTTCGGTGATCAGGCGATTTTGCAGGTCATATTCGTAGGCGAGCGGCCAGTTCCCGTCGTCGACGTTCACCAAACGGCCGAGAGCGTCATAGCCGTAATGGATTTCTTTGCCATCGGCCAAGGTTTTCACCAGCAGCCGACCAGCAGCATCGCGCTGATACTCAGTGACCAGTTCGCTGCCATCGTCGCCGAATTCGGTTTTCTTCAGCAGTTGGCCGTTGAGGTCATACTCGTATGCCGTGCGACGACCGTCGAAGCCGGTTTCCTGCTGGATCAGGCCATTGGCGTAATAGTCGAGGTGGTAACGCTCGCCGCGCTCGTTTTCGATTTCAGTCAGCAGCAGGCGCGAGTTGTCGTAGCGATAGCGCAGTTGGCTGCCGTCGGGATTGATGCGGCGGCTGACCAGATGCAGGTTGTCGGCGTACTCGTAGCGGGTAATGCGGCCTAGTTCATCGCGTTCGGCGGTGACTTTGCCATAGGCGTTATAGGTAAACGCCCGGGTTGCGCCGCCCGGCAGCGTGACCTGGGCGAGGCGATTAGCTGCGTCCCACTGGTATTGGGTAATGGCGCCGGACTCTTCCTGGCGGGTGATCTGCCGACCCAGCGCGTCGTAGCGATACTTGCGCTGGCCGCCATCGGGCAGGCGTTCTTCCAGCAACTGGCCGAGGTTGTTCCAGCCGAGTTGATGACGGCTGCCGTCCGGGTGGCGAATCTCCAGCAGACGCCCCTGGCCGTCGTAGCTGTATAGCGTGGCGTTACCGTCCGGGTCGATTTGTTGGGTGATATCGCCCTGTCGGTTGCGTTGGTACTTCCAACTGGCTTTGCCGCGATGAACATCACTCACGAAACCGTTGATGTATTCGTACGTTGTGGCTTCGTCTTCCGGCGGGATAACGGCAGTCATCAAGCCGTTGTCGTTGTAGCGGTACTCGGTGACGGCACCCAACGGATCCTTTTCCGCGATCAATTGGCCTTTGTCGTTGTAGGCCTTGAGATGCTCGGCACCGTCCGGGTCGATCTTGCTGATCAGTCGCGCCTGATCATCGTGGGTGTACATCTCTTCGCTGCCGTCGGCGTTGGTGACAGTCACGCTGCCTTTTTCATCCCAGGCGTAGTGCGCTTCCATCTGCGAGAAGTTGGCCCAGTGATGTGTGCAACGAGACAGTTTGCCTTCGTTCTCCCACTCCCAGTAGAACGCAGCGCCGCCCGCCAGTTGCCGCTCGAGAATGACGTGCTGTTCGTTGTAGCGATAATGTTCGGCTTCACCGGCCGCGTTCTTCGCCTCGATCAGACGATGCTGGGTGTCATAGCAGTAGGTGACCAGCGTCTGCACCGTATTCCAGGCGTCTTCCAGATTGTCCGCGGGCAGGAACTGCTGATAGTCGACCGCGACAATGTGTTTGCGGTCGTAACGTAGAAGCAGGGCGCGACCGGCGCCGTTGTCGAGGCGTTTGATGCGACCGTGGATGTCGCGTGTAACGTGCAGTCGATTACCGTAGCTGTCGCTGATGGCGATCAGCGTTGCGCCTTTGCTGTTAAAGCGAAAGTGGTAGAACGATGGACGCTTGCCGGCTTGGGCGAGAATCAGTTCCGATGGATCGTCACCGAGGAAAATGGCAGCTTTTGAAAGGCTGTTGGTGATCGCTGGACGTTGTTCACTCGGGAGCGGGAACGGCGTTGCGCGGTTTTCGTGGTCGGTCCAGATTACTTCATCGCCATTGATGTCAATGCGATGAGCCAATGCATGGCTCCAGCCATAACCCAGACCGCAATCAATTTCCACGGCACTGGTTCTGTAGAGGCGCGTCCACTCAAACGGCAGTAGCCCGTCGAGTTGACCGTCGGTCAGCGTCAACAGCTCTTCACCGGTCACCATCGAAACCGGGCACCCATTAGTGCAGGTATCGGCGGCAGGTTCTGCACTTTTGTCGGCCGGGGTCTTCGCCTGCTTAGAAGCATCGTCAGCTATTTTTCCGTCCGCGAGTTTCGCGTTTTTCTTGCCATCAAACCGCAACTCGGAAATCCCGTTTCTCACCTTGGCCGTCACGCCACGCGCCGCAACAGCGGTGTATTTCGCGACGTATTCCATAAAGCCGTTGATAATCTTGAACAACGACTTCACAAAACCGATGACGGCGTTGAGGACAAGCTCACCGTATTTCTTCAAGCGGGCGATCAGGTAGATAACGCCCGTGCCTTCAGCCGCAATGGTGAGTACCACGCCAATCACGATGTCGATGGCGATACCGACCACCATTGCCGTGGTGGCTTTCGCGATGTCGCCCGCCATCTTCATCGGCGGCAGGCCTGCCAGCCAGATCACGGCGCTGCGTACCAGCAGGAACAGCGCGGCTTCGTCACTGGCCAGCAACATGGCCTTTTTCATGATGTCCGGCGAGCTTTTGGCAACTTTGATCAGTTCATCCGCACCCGCGCCAAGATCCTTCGCAAACTTGCCGGGGTCCTGCAGGATATCGAGCACTTGGTTGATGCCATCCCACACACCCTTTATCGCCTCCCAGCCACCTTCAAGAATGCCGGTGCCAATCGCCATCGCGGTGCCCGAGGTGGAAACGTTCGACCATTGCGGTTTGAATCCGGCCCACTCTTTGCGAAGAAAACCTTCCAGGTCTGCGGTCACGCCGCTGTAGGAGCTGAAGAGGGCATCGATTTGTGCCGGCGTCACTTCGTTATGAACGCGGATCTCGTAGAACTTGCCTGGAATACCGCCGGTCCAGGCGGCTTTGCCTTGAGCATCGAGTTTGACCTTGCTGACTGCACCACCCTCAACGGCGACGATCTCGACTTCGATTTCGCCGATAGGAATGTCGTAAACCGACTCGAATTTGCTTTCGATCAGCAACGGCCCCTTGAGCGGGCACTGCGCCACGTTCGAGGTGAAATTGCCGTCGGTCATGCTCACCGCTTTGCTCGAGTCACCAACCTTGATTACTCGCTCCATGCCCAGCAGGGAAGGCAGGTCAGCGGCCCGGCTGGCCTTGTCAGCGACGCGTGCGTACCAGGTTTTGGTTTGTTCCTGATACAGCTTCAGACTGTCCTTGAAGGTGTTCAGTTGGTTGTCAACAAAGGCAACGCGATCCATCAGCCTTGCTCCAGAATCAGGTGGTTTAACAGTGCTTCTTTAAGGTTTTTCGGTGCGTCCGGACGGCGCACGAAACGGCTGACTTTCAGCTTCAGGTTGCTTTCGGGCCAAGCGGTGTAAATGTCCGGGCGGTCTTCTTCCAGCCACTGCATCAGGTTGCTGATCAGCGTCGTCGGATTTTCCTTGGCCAAGCCATCCAGTAACGGATCCGGCACCTCCCACCACGGCCAATCCTTCACCTTCGGCACAACCCGCGTCCCAACCTCCAGCGACTGCCCATTAATCAAATACCGCTCAAACATCGGCAGCACTTCCCCAGCCTTCTCCCCAAGCCCATGCAGAATCGGGTAGATATGCCGCCCATCCCAAAACCGGAAAAACACCTCGGTCCCGTCCGGCATCTTCACCTGTGTCAGGCTGCGCAGATGCTCGAAAACGTCGTTCGGCTCGGAACGCGACACCGCCAGCCAGCCCCAATCGAGGGCATCGGTTTCAGCGATCCACGGCAGGAACGCGGAATTGGCTTTGAGTTCGGTGACATACGGCATCACCGGTTGCCAAGTGGAGTAGGGCGTGCCGCCCCAGATCGGGATGAGCTGGGCGGTGGGTTCGGTCAGGTAGAGATTTTTCAGCGCGTCGGAATCACTCGCCGCGCTGATGACCAGATACAAGCGCTCACCAGTCTGCAACGGCTGTTGCGCCAGCCAATCCTTGGGCGTAATTCGATCAGATGGCACAGGCACCTGCCTTGCATTTTTCGCATTCTTCGCAGAACGGCGCGTTACGTTTGAGGGTGTTGATCTGGGCCGGGGTGAGGACCTGGCCGGCCTTGTCGGCGTCGGCCTGTTTCAGGATGCCAGGCATCAGCGGGGCGGCGCCGGTGCCGCTGCCGGGGCTGCCGCCGGAGTTCATGTTGATCACCGGGCCGCTCATGGTCACGCCGCCAGCGTCGATCTTGATGAAGCTGCCGCCGCCGATCAGGGTCAGCTCCGCACCGGCTTCCATTACCACTTTCATGCCGCTGCTGAGGTGGATTTCCTGCCCTGCGTCGATGAACTGGCCGGTGCCGATCTTGATGTGCTGATTGACGCCGACGGTGAGGTGGTCGTTGGCGCGCGCTTCGACTTTGCGGTCGGCGTAGACGGTGTGGTGTTCTTCGGCCTTGAACTCGCTGTAGCTGTTCTTTTCGACGGTGTCGTGGCGTTCGTTGCCGACGCGGATTTTCTGGTCGTGCTCGATGTTTTCGTCCCAGTCGCGCTGGGCGTGCAGGTAGATCTGTTCCTGACCTTTTTTGTCTTCGATGCGCAGTTCGTTGTAGCCGCCACCGCCCATCGAACTCAGGGTCTTGAAGGTGCTGCGGGTCTTGTTCGCCGGCAGCTCATACGGGACGGTGTTTTCCTTGTGGTACAGGCAGCCGCTGATCAACGGTTGATCGGGATCGCCTTCAAGGAAGGTGACCAGCACTTCCATGCCGATACGCGGGATGGCAATGCCGCCGTACTGGGCGCCGGCCCAGGCGCTGGAGACGCGCAGCCAGCAGCTGGTTTTGTCATCGGCCTGGCCTTCGCGGTCCCAGTGGAATTGGACTTTGACGCGGCCGTACTGGTCGCAATGGATCTCTTCACCTTTCGGGCCCGTGATCACGGCACTTTGGCTGCCGAGGATGCGCGGTTTTGGATGGCGCAGGGGCGGGCGGTTGGGCACGTCCCACGGCGTGGCCTGGAAGCGGTTGCGGTAGCCCTGGTGGAAATCGTCTTTGAGTGCGGTGGTGTCGCTGGTCACCGATTCTTCGAGGACTTGCGGCTGCTTGCCTTCGTGGAGGACATCGGTCAGCAACCAGAGGTCATTCCATTTGGCTTTCGGGTGCGCGGTCAGGGCGAGGAAGTGGCCGCTGACCAGCAATGGCTGATCGCTTTTGCCTTCGGCGAGCTGGAAGTCGCTGCGATGACGTTCGAGGGCGCGTTTGGCCAGGTGTTTGCCGCGCTCGCGGTCGATGAAGCGGCCTGGGTAGTCGTAGTCTTCAAGGTCGGGCAGGGCGTCGCCACGGTTCTCGCTTTCGAGGGTGAGGCGTGGTTTTTCGAAGTCGTAATCGCGGCGGGTGGTGCGGCTGGTGCGGGTTTCCAGGCGCAGGTCGAAGCGCTTGATCACCGGGTCGCTGGCGACCATGCCGGAGTCTTGCTGATAGGCCACTGGCTTGAGTTTCGGGAACACCGTCTGGTCATCGCCGAACACCAGTTTGTGCGCCGTCGCCGTGTGTTCGAAGTGGTAATGGATACCTTCTTCCTCGCACAGGCGCTGGATGAAATGCAGGTCCGATTCATCGTATTGCACGCAGTAAACGCGCTCGGGATAAATCGAACCGGTCTTGAATTCGTAGGCGTTGCTTTGGATACCGTGCTCTTCGAGGACCTTGCCGATGATTTTCGGCACGGTGAGGTTCTGGAAGATGCGCTGATTGACGCGATGCGCTAGGTAAGACAATTGCGGACGCAGGGTCACCGAATAACGGGTCAGGCGTTTGCCGGAATCGCCTTGCGCGGCGCGGTAGATCTGGCCGTGGATGCCGCTGCCGTCGGGCGACAGTTGCAGGAAGGCCGGTTTGTGCAGCAGGGTTTCGAGGTCCAGCGACGGCTGCTCACTGACCAGCTCCACCTCAAAGACAAAAGGCTGGCTGATGGCTTCGCGACCTTGCAGGGTGAATACCTGAAAGTCAGCAGAAAGACCTTCGATGGTCA
>Ga0213828_1002298_pt1 | contig 14137 bp, 11 predicted proteins | sample MC6MC0897MG_FD_180664 | JGI IMG/M metagenome (GOLD analysis project Ga0213828, IMG submission 180664) | Enriched soil aggregate microbial communities from Iowa State University, Ames, United States - MC6-MC0897-MG | ecosystem: Environmental > Terrestrial > Soil > Unclassified | place: USA: Iowa...
TATTTATTCTTGGTATCATAGAATCTACGTATGGTAAGTCGCTTGGAGCTTTCGATTTTAATGTATTTAGATTGTTATTTGTTGTAGCAATCTGATCCTGTAAATCACTATTTACTTGAGTCAAACGGAACTGATACTCCTTCTTCCCTTCAATATAGAAGGATGAGTATCAGCATAACAAACAATTTATTCTATCATAAAGTAGTTTACCATTGGCAATAAAGAAATATGGCAAGCAACCATACGGTACTGAAACAGGAAACATCATAACCGCGACGGGATGCAGGTGAGGAGTACCAGACGAAAAACTTCATATACAATCAATTAAGAAACAAAAACTAAAATTATCAATAGAAAATGAAAGGAGGAACCTATTATTTATGAACCGACCGGAATGTTTACACATCCCTACCCTCCACGAGGGAGAACAAGGACAAATTAGTTGGGGAGCGGTGGAAGCCGATAAAAATTATATTGTAGAACGGGTATTTAATGAATCTTTTTTACAGGCTCTGTCTGGATACACCTGGGACAATTTTGACAGTACCAATGAACCATGGAGCAGGTATGATCAGGAAGCCCTTAACTGGCATCAAATCGAAACCAGAACTGGCAAAGGACAGCACTGGGAACGCCTGGATTATGAGCAGTTAAGTTGGTCACAGTTTGAGAATCATTCGCATACCTGGCAGCAGTTAGAAAGCCGGGAAATAAGCTTTGAAATATTAAAAGGCTCCGGCGATAAACGTCCTGGCATTGAGCGGGGGTGTGCCTGGCTGGAACTGGACGAACTTAATAAAACCTGGAGTAGCCTAGAAAATTACGGACATTCATGGGATGAAGGGGAAAAGGTGACGCTTCCTGGCATCTCGTGGGATAGTATTGACTCCAGATGGCTGACATTTAACGAATGGGAAGGCAAAGGATTGACCTTCCATGAATTGGATACACAGAAACATGTAGAGGAACACCGGGGAATGGCAGATTCTATCCCAATTGGGGCGTCCAACACTATGTACCGGATCAAAGCATATGATTCTAAAAGTGATGAATCTGATTATTTGACAACAGCACAATTACCGATTATACCTATATTTTATCGCAACAGCACCATGGAATACCCGGTAAAGACAGGCAATCGTTACGTAGTCCTGCTAAAAGCCCATGAGGTCAGCGGTCTGGATAAGATCCGCATGAACCTTCGATATAATCCGTACCTATTAGAATTAGCAAACCTCACAGCTGGCAGCCTAAGAAGCATAACAGTACCAGGAAATTATCCGGAAGATAATTTAAGAATATATTCCAGTATTCCGGGAAAGTTGTGGTTTCAATCAACCAGACAGTTAAGTCAGAATGAATGCTTTAGCGGTTCCATTGCATTGGTAGAATTTATCGCCAAGGGAACCGGAAGCGCAGCAGTATCATTATTTTAAGATAAGAAGGGAATAGATGGACGATAAAAAAATTATAGAGGATAAAATGTATAAAAATGAATGGGATTCGCCTGATACAAATACGGTTGAGTACGTATCAGACGTAGAAGAAAGGGAAGAACAAAGCCCGAGAATACAGTTGAGCCGATCGGCACTATCTTCGGAGTATGAATTTATTGAAACAAAACAGTATCCGGAATCCCCATTTAACTACTTTGAAACAAATCATATTAATGTCCAGTTAAACACCGGCAATGTCCAATATGATACAACCGATTTTGTACTGCCCGGCAGGGATGGCTTCGATGTATCCATAGCCAGACGCTATGATTCCGGCTGTGCAAATTTAGTGGATATGGCTCCACATGTCCTCAGTTCAGGTGTAAGAACAGGTTCTATAGATAACACATTTTATACCTCAACCTATGGACTGGGACACGGATGGTCCTTTGTTCTGCCGTCCATTGAGACTGTGCAGAATTTTGGTTGGACTTGGTGGCCCCAATTAAGAACAACTCGTAGTTATGATTATATTCTACATCTTGAAGATGGAAGAAGTTTAATAATGAACCGGGATTTCGACGTATTTGAAAATTATAATTTAAAAGATGTGGAAATTGATACCAAGTCAGGTGAGATTCGGCACCCTTATAAGGCTGATCCTCCAAAATCTTATCATCTCATAATTAAATACAAGAATGGAAACAGTGATTATTTTAATTCTAATACAGGTGATGGTGACCGAAATATGGGCCGAGTAGATTTTAAGCTGGTCGCCCGCCAGGATAGGTTTGGAAATACCATTCTTTATAATCTTAGGGGCTCCCAAGGTATGGAGATTGTGGACACCTGGGGGCGTTCAATCACACTGAATAGAACCAATGACGGATTTATCTGGGATTTACCGAAAAGTCCGAAAGGAGAGGCATGCGAAATTGCCTATCATATCAAAAGGCAAGGTACCCAAACACTCACCGCAGTAATAGACCCTGTAGGCTGCTTGACCGAGTATAACTACGAAACTTCCAAGGGTTATATGAAATGTGCCTCCTCTGGAGTAGTAGGAAACAACCCCGAAACGCAAGATCGTGAGTATCTACTGCTAAAGAGCGTCACATACCCCAATCATGCATCTACACATTTTACCTATGACAGGAAAATTAGAATTAATAATAGTACTGGTGGATATATTGACCATTTTGCATTGACAATGAAAAAAGAAATTGTTGACGGAGCCGAATACAACAAGGGAGAATATAACTTCAAGCTTGATTCTGAACTCCAAAATGGTAAGTATATAAAATATGCAGAAGTAACAAATCACCAGGACATTCACGAAACCCATAAGTTCTATAGTGATGGGCAGCTAGATATAAAGGAGGTTAAACATCATGATAACCTTATTTCGAAGAGCGATTATACATATAGCAATAAACTACTGGTAAAAGCAGTTGACCAGGTATTTGACAGAAACGATCACTCAAAATTTCTGGAAAAGGAAACCAAATGGACTTATTCCTCCGATCAAAAAGCTAATGTCATTAATTTTAAGGAAACCTATACGGATGACTCTTCCTGCGACCAGGAAATCATTACAGAGTATGGAGACTACAGCATAATTCTTAAAACAGAAAGAATAAATGGCTCTGGCCTGATTATAGAAAAAAATGAGCTTCATAAGGATTTGGGAAATACGGTCATAAAATATCGTCGAGTCTTTGAAAATGGAGTCTTAAAAGAAAAGACAGAATATGATTATAACGATAATGCCAATCCCTATTGCATGACCAACGAAAAAAGATATTTCCTGACAGACAGCGGGAACCTGGAGCAGTCAGGTGAATATGCGGAAACCATCTATAAATACAGCTCTCCTTCCAATACTGACAGCAGATACACACATAGTGTGATATCAAAAGAACAGACCGTTATCCGAGATACAGACGGCAAGCTCTGCGATCCAATCAAGGAAGAATTCAAATATGACAATTGGGGACGGCTAATTTACAAAAAGAATTCCAGGAATCAGATAACTACCTACTGCTATGACCTGCTGGGACGGATGGTTGCAGAGATGCTCCCTCCGATAGACGGCTCGCAGACAGTAAATGAAACCGATTATAATGACCGTTTAAACTATATCACGACAACCGATGGAAACCACCAGAAAAAGCGAATTCAATACACACCCTTTGGACAGATTCAGCAGGTCTGCCTAGCCGTATCCAAGGAACCGGCCTCCGGTGACGTGGTGCTCCAGGATTTCCGGTATAATTCATGGGGAGAGCTAACAGAAGCGATTACATATGATGGTAACGGCACAGCACCGGCTAATATAAGAAAGACCGAGCGTTATACTTACGATTCTTTTGGTCGGGTACTGTCCCGCAGGATTCCCCAGGTGGGCTATGAAGAAACGTATGAATACAATGAGGTATTTACCGATCCGTGGGATAGCAGTAAGATGAAGTACCACCGCGAGGTAAAAAAAGTCATAGGAGACGCTTCCGCTCCGGATATCGTGACAGAATGTTATAAAGACCAGAAAGGTCAGGTCCGGAAGGAATTTTTAGCCGGAGAAACGGTGTACACCTACGAGTATGACAATGTAGGAAACAATATCAGTAAAATTGATGACAGAAAAACAGAACGATTTGAGTACGATTATGCAGGACGTGTAGTAAAATCCATACGGACAGACTCCGGTCAGGAGAGAATTACCAGCATTCAATACGATGCATTAGGCAATAAACGGTTCCAATGGGATGAAGCTGGAAAGAAAACCGAATTCCAATACGATAAAGCAGGACGTCTGGTTAAAACCATAGCACCGTTTGATCACCGCAGTCAGACTGTAAAATATTACTATGATGGAGCCTGTAATATCATATGGGAAAAGAAAGCTCAAAAGGAAGGCTGGCAGGAGACTCAGTATGAGTATGATGCCAGGAACCGTTTGACTGATACCTATCAGTACTTAAGCCCTGGCAATTGGATTAAGACTACCTGTCAGTATGATGGAATCAATCAGGTTATTCTAAGGAGAACCGGGGATACCCCATCTGGCCAAGGGCGGGAGGTGACAAAATACACCTATGACCGCTTTGGAAACGTCACAGCAATGACGGATGCCCGCGGCAATACAGAATACTATGAGTATGACAAAGCCGGAAGGCTGCAGAAAAAAACGGACAGGAACAAAGACCAGACCGTTTATCAGCATGATGCCTTGGAACGCATGATAAAAGAGACCGTGCAAAAGAGAACTCCTGATGGAATGGTAATCAGCGAGCGGGAGTATGCCTATGGTAAAAACGGCAAGAAGAACCGAGAAGTCAGCAGGGAATCCGTGGGAGGAAAACAAACCCTCCTCTTGGAGACGAAATACCGCTACAATCCTAAAGGCCAGCTGTCCCGCCAGGAAGATCCGGGAAATGCAAGGAAGGATTATACGTATGATAAATATGGAAACCGTCAGTCCTTTCAACTAACCCGGGAAGGAACCACAAGTCCGGTTGTCAGTCTGTATTATACGTATGATGATTTATACCGTTTAAAGCAGGTAAGAAAAAACAATGCTGCCGGGGTGGTACTGGCCGAGTACGAATACGATGAAAAGGGCAACCGTAAAACCCTCCGCTATCCACAGTCCGGTATGGAAACCAGCTATCAGTATAATGATGGCAACAGGGTAATATCTTTGGAGAATAGACGGCAGGGATCCATGATTTCCGCATGGGAATACGGCTATGATCTGGATGGGAACATTTTAAGTAAGATCAACAAAAACGATTCTTCCCCAGTTACCATATCCTATCAATATGACCGACTGGGTCGTCTGACTGAAGAAGATTATTCCGGCTGGAAGCGGACACTTTATACCTATGATACCTATTCCAACCGTGTGAAAATGATGGTGGAAGGAAGAACAAAGGATGAACTGGTCAGTGTTACCAATTATGAGTATGGTTTGAACAACCGGTTGGAAAAGGAAACAAAAAAGCAGGGGAAAACAACGGAAACGTATCGATACCGTTATGATGATAATGGAAATGAAACCTTCCGGATTTGGGAGAAAACATCGCCAACACCAGACTATCCGGGAAATGTCAAGTTATCGGGGCATTATCAAAAGGAAACTCCGACCGTTTATGAGTGGAGACATTATGATGGATTCAACCAACTGAGCCGGATCAACCAGGAAGACAAAGAGATTCTATATCAGTACCGAGGAGATGGCCTGCGCCACAGCGCCCAGGTGAGGAAACTGACCGAAAGCCATGGGAAAACGAATTTGTATTGCTGGGATGGAAGCGATATCGTAGCAGAACAGGCTGATGGCGAACAGATTAAAACCTATATAAGAGGAATCAATTTGATTGCCGGAGAAATCGATCGTGTGGTATACTACTATATATTGAATGAGCATGGGGATGTAACCCTGCTATGGAATCAAAGCGGAACGTACAAAGCCTCATATGAGTATGATGCTTTTGGAGTTGAGAGAAATCCGGATAAGGAGGATGAGAATTCATTCCGGTATTGTGGGGAGTATCTGGACTTAGAGACGATTACCTATTACTTAAGAGCAAGGTATTATAGAACTGTAACTGGGCGTTTTACAAGCGAGGATACGCTCCGATGTGTTAAAAATCAATTACCAAATAAGCAAGAAGTGTTTGACCCATTATCACTTAATCTGTATACTTATTGTCATAACAATCCAATATTTTATACTGATCCTAGTGGACATTTTGTACTTCCACTTTTGGTAGTTGCAGGACTAGCCGGTTTAGCAGCTGGAGCGATTGCAGGTGGAATATCATCGGCCATTCAGGGCAAATTTTCCTGGGAAGCAGTAGCTCAAGGTGCAGCAATCGGAGGTACGATCGGCTTAACTGGAGGAGCGGCCCTTGCATATGTCGCTACAGGCAGTGCTCTTGCATCAACCGGTGCAGTTATGTCAAGTCTTGGATTTGGAGCAGCGACAGTAGGTCCTACTGGAGCAACTGGTTATGAACAGGCTCGGCAGTTACTGCGGGCACAACAAGTGAGAGTTGTTGAGGGTGCGGGTAGGACGTTTACATCCGCCGATAAGTACGTTGGGGAAACTGCAAATGCAATTGAAGCTAAATACCCAGGTAAAGTCGTTGATGTAAATAAGATTGTTAAGGATTCTATTGGACGAATTCTCACAGATTACGACATTGAGTTGGATAATTTTATTATTCAGGTAAAATCGGGTACAGCAAAAGGTCTTACATCACAGATACAAAATACAGCTGCTAGTACTGGAAAGACAGTAATTGGATACACGCCTGACCTTAATCCTTCATCAGCTGTTGTAAAAGGAGTCCAAAAAGCAGGCTATAATGTTTTTACTACCCTTAAAGATTTGTTAAACTTTTTGGGGAAATAATCGAATTTGAGAAAGGGGCGATAAAATGCAATGGATTACTCTCATTGGAGATGAGAAATTGAATCTTAACATTATAAAAGCAACTGAACACTATGGCAGTATTAACTGTTATGATGTTTCTGAAATACAAGACAGATATTGTGTAGATTATGGAAAAGACCATATATTTTACGACTATCAAGGTACATCAATAGGAGACTATGAAGAAAATGACCTTAAAAAAATACCTTTTGAGAAACCACATTTCGTAATGATGACTTATACTTCTGAGGAACGTATGAAAGAAGTTTTGCGGCAAAATAATTTCCTTAATGGAATCTATGTGGATAATGGCTATGATTTAATAGTTCCAATTGAGGAATTTATAAAGCTTGACATGCCTGTCGACAAAAGATAGTCTTTTTTAAGAACAAAAACAAGGTAGCCTTGTGTTTTATTGAGGCTGTCTTGTTTTTTGCTCAAAATGCTTTAGTACCGTTTCTGCATAGCCTCATTAGCAATCAACATTCCTAAACAGGAACCATCCATAAAACCATCAGCTATGGAGACTAAGGATAGCTTGCCTTGTGCATCAGAAAAGGTTTGAAATAGTTCCATCCGTAGAGGAGTTTCAACAATTAATTTTCTTGAAAAGCCACTGACTTAAATAATACAGACATTTACATCAAGTGGAGGCACATATTTTAGATATGATACGGTTACAAATGTATTTGCATATTAAATCAGTATGGTGGCATCTCTACTTAATTTAAGACGACAGAGAGGCTTAATTATTGGTTAGAGCAAATAAATTTGTATGCTCCTAAATAGAATGGAGGTTTAAGCGATGATAAGAAAAAACCTGTCAGTATGATGGAATCAATCAGGTTATTCTAAGGAGAACCGGGGATACCCCATCTGACCAAGGGCGGGAGGTGACAAAATACACCTATGACCGCTTTGGAAACGTCACAGCAATGACGGATGCCCGCGGCAATACAGAATACTATGAGTATGACAAAGCCGGAAGGCTGCAGAAAAAAACGGACAGGAACAAAGACCAGACCGTTTATCAGCATGATGCCATGGAACGCATGATAAAAGAGTGAGAGAGGGGATGGCAATGGTTTTCGATGGGCATTATCGTTATCAAGATTTGTAGAATATGATACTGCTAAAAAAATGTTAGAGGCCGCTTATAAATAAATAAGACTTTAGGAGGGATAATTTTGGATAAAGTGCTTGAGAAAATAGCGAGAGAATATATTGAAAAAGCTGAAGAAACATTTGAGTTTATACTAGAATTATTAAATGTAGAAGACAAATATCAAATGGCACAGTTAGTCCGCAAAAAAAACTACTCTCCATTTGTCAGAGAAGGAACAAACTATGTAATAAGTCCGCATGGGCGTGGCTGCTTCTTTTCAGATGGTAAAGAAGAGATAGATTGGGATTTCGGTGATAATAGAATTTGTGGTATCAATTGTGGACTTCTAAAACGCTATATAGATTTTTATTATCCTCAATTGACAAATGAGTTTACCTATATAAAAATTAAAGAAGAGTTTGAAAATGCGTTCGAAAATTGTGTAGTAACTAAGAGATATGATCTTTACTATTTAGTATGAGCCAAAGAGATAATCAAGCGAAATATCCAAAACTCTATAATATTTTTATTGAATCTGTTTACTGGGGTAATAGATAGAGGAGGTTATATAATTGTTTATAAATAGGATGTATGATGAACCCATTTTTATTAATGCTGATTCTTTGGTAGGCATGCAACTAAATAGTAGTGATTTTCACAGATGTTTGTTATCAAGAGTAGATATGACTAGAGCGAACCTTATTAATTGTGATTTTCGTTCAGCAGAATTAAATGAATCTAAGTTTGATTTTGCTGAAATGGCTGAAGCTAAACTTATTATGGTAGATGCTAAAGGCTCCAGCTTTCAGCAAACTTCTTTGAGCCACGCTTTACTTTTGCATAGTGATTTTGAAGGGGCAAACTTTGCTGGAGCTATTTTATCAAATGTCATATTAAAAAACTCTAAGTTTATTGCATGCAATTTCTGTGGTGCAATAATGGATTATCTGGAGATAGAACAATGTGATTTTACATATTCTATTTATGATTCAAAAACTATTTGGAAAGATGGGTTAACTCCAGAAGAGTATGGATTGAAAAAGGTTATGAAATAGATGAGGGGGTGCGGATAAATTCCTGGACTGGTATCATAAACAGTCCAGGAATTTGTCCGCACCCCCCTATCACAGCTATACATGTTAATGAGAGGTTTATTATGAAGAAAATTATGTATATTAGTGGTGTTATAATAATAATTGCAGTAATAATACTTGTTTTTAAAAATAGTAAGAATGATAAATTAATACCGAAGTTAAAACTGGTTTCGGATCAGAGAGGAGGGATTGAAGATTTCTATATTGAGGATGATAAAGTTTATATCATTGGTGGAATAACAATTATAAATAATACAGAAGATGAGCTATCATATTCTTTAACAGCAAATTCTGAAGCAGATTTTCGATCAGGATTGATTACGTCGGCAATCCTTAAGGGATTTGATGAAAATTTATCTACTAATATATTTTCAATTGGTGGACATGAGGTGCAGACAATAAAAATAATTTTTATGGGTGATTATGCAGGTTACCCTAAAAAGAATGATCGGCTCATGCCAGAAATTACAATTGTAGAAGAACAGAAATTATAACTAGAGAGTTTCAAATGAGTGTGATCCCATTGAATTGCTTATTACTCATGCGCTACCAGAGGATCAAGAAATAGTTGAAAAAAATACTTTCTCCTGTAGTATAGTAATAAATTCACAACAGCCATCTTAGATCGTAAGCGCTTAATAACTGAGTGCCTTTTAAAATAACTTAGGATCAGTTATAATAACCGACCCTAAGCATTAACGTTTACATTCACTTTGTACGGCCTCTGACCAAGGCATTAGATTTTCCAGTTCTTCTGAATGATTACGCCAGTCCGTATCTGGCATGTAAAGCAATAGATATTGCAGATATGTATATACGTTGAGATTATTCGCTTTTGCAGTCTCGGTGATACTGTATACTGCAGCCGATGCACCTACTCCTTTTGGTGTATCGGCAAATAACCAGTTCTTTCTCCCAACAGTAAATGGGCGGATGGCATTCTCTGCTGCATTATTAGAAATGGAGCATTTTCCGTCAAGAAGATAATTCTCCATGTAAGGCTTCTGGTTCTTTGCATAGGTAACAGCCTTGCCAAGTGCAGAACCATTCAGAACCGTTAAGTTGTAAAGCCAACTCCAAAAAGCCTCAAGAACTGGTTTTTCCAGGTCAAGACGCTTATAGAATCGTTCTTCCGGAGTCAGGTCTTTTAAACCCTCCTCGATTTTAAAAAGCTGGTTACAGTAATCCCTTCCGATTTCTGCATTCGTAGGTAGAGCATCTTTGACCTTTTTCGAAGGGATTGCTTCCACAAACTTTCTTCTAAGGTGTGCCCAGCATCCGCATCTGGTGATTCCGGATAACTTATTGTACCCAGCATATCCATCGGAGTGTACATAACCTTTGAAGTTATTCAGAAAGGTTACCGCATGGTCTCCGTTTCTGGAAGGCTGATAATCATAAAGGATGATTGGTTCCTTTTCATCGTTACCTGTTCGGTAAAGCCACATGTAAGATTTTGTCTGAGGCTTCTTACCATCTTCCTTCAATACCTGGACTGGAGTCTCATCACAGTGAAGGATATCCCTTTCGAGGAGTTTCTTCCGAAGATAACCAGTGACTGGTATAAGATAATCCTGCGAACACCGGATAATCCAGTTGGCCATGGTCGCTCGACTAAGCGCGATGCCAAGTTGCTCCCAGTCCTTTTCCTGGCGGTAAAGAGGGAGGCTGTTCACATACTTTTGGTACATGACATTCGCAACCGAACTTGGCGATGCAAGGGAATGATTCATAAGCGACGTCGGCGTATTGGCTTTCTGGAAATATGGCTGATCCGTATGTTTACACTTTGGACATTCATAAGACATTCGAACATAGCGAACAATTCGAAGCTGCGCTGGAATGTATTCCAGTTCCTCACGGACAGTTTCTTTGCCAACAGGCTTTAATTCCGTTTTGCAATAAGGACACTGCATGTCATCATCTGGGGATTCACAAAGAACTTCGCGAACAGGAATATCTTTGATAAGTTCTTCCCGCTTAGTTTTCGTGGCAGATTTCTTATAGCCCTTTACATCAATGGTGATGGGTTCTTTTACAGAATCATCTGCTTCGACTTCCGCTTCATTAAAAAGTGAGAGCTGGCCTTCCAGTTGATTTTTAGGTATTTTTTCGCTGGAGGAACCAAACTTCTCTTTCCGGAGCAGCATGACTATTTCAGTAAGATTACTTATCTGATTCTGTAAGTTTTTTATTGTAGTTTCAAGGTGCTCGATATAGGCATCTTTATCATTCATTTGTAGTAGATTTCCTATCATTTTTGATAAGATAATTATACCACAGTAGACACTATAAATCCAGTAAACACAGGGCTATTGAGACTTTTTTTGTTAACAGAAGGAACCTGGTTTTGCCGGAAGAATTGCTGTCTTTTGTTCCATTTCCAGACCTTCCATCAACCAGCGGAATTGTTGCCAGGTGATTGGATTTACCTCGCTTTCGCAGCGTGGCCATTTAAAGTTTCCGTTCTCCAATCTCTTGTAGAGGAGAACAAATCCATCGCCTTCCCATAGCAGTGCCTTCAGACGGTCTCTTCGTTTTCCACAGAATAGATACAGGGTTTTGGTAAAGGGATTCAGCTGAAACTGTTCCTGTACAATGGCAGCCAGACCATCAATAGATTTGCGCATGTCGGTGTAGCCGCAGGCAATGTAGATTTCTTCTGCAATGCTGATATCGCCTAGCATATATTTTTCAGTGCAAGAAGCACCGCCTCAACGGTCTGTTGGTTCACGCCGTTGTGTACTTCAATGGTGGCAGACGGCAGATGTATCATAACTGCGGCCTGTATGTTTGGAACAGGTGACTGGACCTCCAGCTTTTTAAAAGCTACCGTTTTCTCTGGTTCTTCAATCGGAACTGGAAGAGAACTGCATGCTTCCAGACGAAGCTTACGAAGCCAGTAATAATAAGCATGATGTGTAATGCCGGCCCCGGCACACCAGTCCTTCACAGTAAGAGTGCTGCCTTGACATTCGAGGATTAATTGCTGCCATTGTTCCTTACGGAAACGATTTTTAACTAAAGTAACTTCATCCATAAAAAACTCCATTCCGAGCTCAAGTTGAAAAACTTGAAGAACTCTAACTTGATATTTGGAGTTATTTTCTCATGGATGACAACCATCATGTAAGGCACCTTGTTGTTGTGCGCTTACGAAGAAACGGTCATTTCGTAGGAAATATTTTGAAGAATGCTTATTTTGATTATAAAGCTTTCTGGGAAGGCAGCTCTTCTTGACATACTCGGAATCGGCATTATAATACAACAAAGGGGAAAAATCGAAAAAGTGATCTCTCCCCATGGAATAATTTGCTTCACCGAATGATACTAATCATACAGGTTCTAAATTAAAGCTCTATTTTATTTATTCTCTTACAGCTTTTATACTCGAATCAAGTATAATATATCCTATAACATCTTTCTTCATATCCTGAATTATATCAACTTCTCTCTCTATATCCCTATATCTGGATTCCCCCCTGGACTCTACCAGAATGACCATATCATATTCCGGGAGTCTTCGAAGCGTAGATACCGTTCTGGTCATGTCTACTCCAAATCCCAGTTTAATTTCAGGAAGCTTTTCCTGTAATTTTATTACTAAACTTTCTAGATTTTCCTCGCCCACTATTCCAGTGAAGAATACTGATTTGCCCTCGCACACAAAATTATTAACGTTGGCCGCAACCATCTCATAGGCCAATTCATCAGGTATGTACTCCCTTCCCTCCAGCCGGTCCAACCAGTCATCAATGCAAGAAAGGGCCCTTTTGGTTCTCATCTGCGAAAATCTTCCTAAAAGTTTCAAGCCAAAAAGATCCTTTAAATCATTGTCTGCGCTTAATTTCATATTCATTATAAACGCAACACAAACTCCAAAGGCAGTCAGGAACACTCCCACGAACCAGCCTAATACTCCGTTTTTAATTCCTGATTTTAGAATTGAGATTTTAGACAATGCTACCGGCATTTGAGGCTCTTCTAAATTTTTCAATGCCTTCTCCGCATCTTCCAAGTTTATATTCGTAGCGGCCAGATTGCTCACCTTTTGTTGCTGATAATCAGCCAATAGCTGATCCGTTACAACGCCTGCATTCCTATTCAGCAGAGAAATACTATGCTGTCCCAAACTCTCCTGTACATCAGGCTTCAAGGCTTCCACATTATCTATGACTTTATTCAGTATTTCCTCAGCTCCCTTTTCATCTACACAGGTAACGGTCACATTAAACATATTACTGTCGTAATCCACGGCAACCTCAATCAACTCTTTTAAATAAATCAAATCAATTCCCTTTTGCTCAGCCATATCTGCCAAGAATCCACCCTGCTGAATTGCTGATGCATATGCTTTCACTACTCCATCAGCAAGATCCAAAGTTGTCACTGTAAGATTATTATCCTGAAGAGTCTTCGACATTTTAACAAACACATCAACCGATGCTACTCCTTTGTTATAGGGATCTGTCTTCAGAAGTAGCGAATTCTCCTTATACTTTTCCTGATATGTAATGCTGGAAGTAAAATTATTAATATCCCTTTCATATCCTTTTTTTGATTGTTCATATTTCTTTAAATCACTTACGTATAGATCCCTTAATTCTGAAACAAATGTATCATCCCTTTGATGCATGAGTTCCTTCCCGCACTTATAACCCCCAAGCAAAATTGCTAGTGTAAAGGCAACCAGCATAATTATTCGCCATTTTCTAAAAATGGCAAACATAAAATCTTTTAAATCAATCTCCTTTTTGAAGGTATTGTTATTCATATTTTCTCTCCTCTAAACTGTATTTATTAATTTTACTATATGTCAATTATAAACCAATATCATCTAAAGGCCTTTCAGTAACCCAAACCGATAAAAATAAGATTCGGATGCCATTTAAAATGATCTATCCTTTTATAGGAATATTAAAGATATTATTTTTAGTCTAGGATTGCTCTCATGTACGCAAGCTCTGAATCCCTATTTCCAGAACTATGCAACGGATATATTTCTAAAACTAAAGTCATAATTTAATTATTATAGTGTAATAACCTAAAACCACTCAAAACA
>Ga0213828_1002301_pt1 | contig 14133 bp, 11 predicted proteins | sample MC6MC0897MG_FD_180664 | JGI IMG/M metagenome (GOLD analysis project Ga0213828, IMG submission 180664) | Enriched soil aggregate microbial communities from Iowa State University, Ames, United States - MC6-MC0897-MG | ecosystem: Environmental > Terrestrial > Soil > Unclassified | place: USA: Iowa...
AGACCACTTCATAGCCCAGCGCCACGCCGCCGGCGATAGAATATAGCCACAGCGCGGTTCGATCCGGGGCTTTTTCCGCGTGGTGTTTGACGGTGGTGATCAGGTGCGCCGGATGCTGCCGGGCCAGCCATAACGCACCGATGGCTGCCAGCAGATTGAGCATCGCCGCGAACAACGCGCTGCCACGCACACCGAGGCTGGCAATCAACACGAACGCGGCGAGCAGGGTGCCGACAATCGCGCCCAAGGTGTTGGCTGCATATAACTGACCGCCAGCCTTGCCCGGATCAGCGGCGAGCGAACGCACCAGCACCGGCAGAGTGCCGCCCATCAGCACCGCCGGCAGGCCAACCAATGCGAACGGCAATATCCACGCGAGCAGGCCGACATGCTCTTGCAGCCAGGCAAACGAATTGGCCGCCAGGCTCATGGCCACGGTCGCGCCGACGCCGAGAATCGCCACCAGCACTTCCAGCCCGGCATATAGCAACACCGGTTGTTGCACACGGTCCGCCCAACGTCCGAACAGCCAGCCACCGATGGCCAGCCCGGCGAAAAACGCGCTGATACCGGTGGTGATGGCGTAGACCTCGACGCCGACCACCAGCGACAGTTGCTTGATCCACAGCACCTGATAGACCAGCGCCGCCGCGCCGGAGATGCACAGCAGAAGGGCGGGGATCAGCAGCGCGGGAGCGGCGGTGTGCGAGGCGGGTATGGCCGACGGCTTGCTGGCGATACGTGAGGACATTGCGGATGCCTTGTTCCAGTTTAAAAAGATCTGCGACTTTGTTGGCCCCTTCGCGAGCAGGCTCGCTCCCACACTGGACTTGTGTTCGCCACAGATCCCTTGTGGGAGCGAGCCTGCTCGCGAAGAAGCCGACACGGTCCCAAGTCAAAACAGGGCCGCCCGCCGCTGAGGGCGGGCGGCAGTCTTGCGGTCTTACTGTGCAGCTTTCATCTTTTCGGCGATTTTCGCGTCAACCGCCGCGCGAACCTGGTCAACACTGAAGCTGGCCGGTTTCTGGCTCGGTGGATAATCGACGAAGGTCTGCAGGAAGGCCGCCGACTTCATCACGGCCATTTCGGTCAGATAAACGTTTTTCGTCGTCCAGTCGTAATACTGGTTGGAAACGATGTCGGCACGTTCATACGGGTCCATGCGCAGGTTGAAGATTTTCGGTACGCGCAGGCACACGAACGGTTCGCTCCAGACCTTGAAACCACCCGGTGCACGCTGTTCGCAGAACACCGCTTTCCAGTTACCGAAACGCGCCGACACCAGCACGCCGTCGTCGTTGAAGTAGTAGAACTCTTTGCGCTCACTCTTCGGGCTCTGGCCGGTCAGGAAAGGCAGTTGGTTGTAACCGTCCAGATGCACCTTGAAGCTGGTGCCGCCGGCAGTCGGTGCCCAGCCTTTGAGCAACTTGTTGCCGACATCGGTTTCTCCGGCCGCCGCGAGCAAGGTCGGGAACCAGTCCAGACCCGAGAACATCTCGTTGGTGACTTCACCCGGTTTGATCTTGCCCGGCCAGCGCACCATTGCCGGCACGCGGTAGGCACCTTCCCAGTTGGAGTTTTTCTCGTTGCGGAACGGCGTGGTCGCCGCGTCCGGCCAGGAGAACTGGTTAGGGCCGTTGTCGGTGGTGTAGACGACGATGGTGTTGTCGGTGAGTTTCAGGTCATCGAGGGTTTTCAGCAGTTTGCCGACGTCGCCGTCATGCTCGATCATGCCGTCCGCATAATCGTTGCCGGGCATGCCGCTCTGGCCCTTCATCGAATCACGCACGTGGGTGTACAAGTGCATGCGCGTGGTGTTCATCCAGACGAAGAACGGTTTGTCCGCCTTGGCCTGTTTCTCGATGAACGCTTGCGCCGCCGCCGTGGTTTCGTCGTCGATGGTTTCCATGCGCTTGGTGGTCAGCGCGCCGGTGTCTTCGATCTTGCCGTCGGCGAAGCTGTGGATCACGCCACGCGGGGAAACCGCTTTGACGAATTCGGGATCGTCTTTGGGCCAGTACGGACGCTCAGGTTCCTCTTCGGCATTGAGGTGATACAGGTTGCCGAAGAACTCGTCGAAGCCGTGGTTGGTCGGCAGGTATTCATCCTTGTCACCCAAATGGTTCTTGCCGAACTGGCCGGTAGCATAGCCTTGCGACTTGAGTGCCTGGGCAATGGTGATGTCACGTTTTTGCAGGCCGACCGGTGCACCCGGCACGCCGACTTTCGACAGGCCGGTACGAAGCGGCGTCTGCCCTGTGATGAACGAGGAACGGCCGGCCGTGCAACTGTTCTCCGCATAGTAGTCGGTGAACATCATGCCTTCTTTGGCGATTCGATCGATGTTCGGGGTCTTGTAGCCCACCACCCCCATCGAATAGGCGCTGATATTGGTCTGGCCGATGTCATCGCCGAAGATCACCAGAATGTTGGGTTTTTCAGCCGCTGTGGCCGTAGCCGACAGCGCCATGACCGAAGTCGCCACCAAGGCGAGCTTGGGTAGCCATTTGCGTATGCGAGTCATCTGACTTGCTCCTTTTCGCGGGGGTCGTTTATTGCGACTAACGTTTATTGCAGTCCTGCAGCACGCTTTCTTATTGCACCTGCTCGGTGACCGGCGACTCGAACGGGTAGATCCGGCGCCACTCCGACGCCATGTCAACCACGGTCCAGCCACGGGAATTTGCTTCATCGAGGGCCTTGTCTAGCCGGCCGATATCGGATTGGCGGTCATAGGCCCATTCGCGTTTGGCGTCGGTGTGATGCACCAGCCCCATAAAGCGTTTGCCGGGACCAGCGGCGGTCCACTGCAGCATCTGCAGGTCGCCGTCGGAGTTGCCGAAGGCGAGGATCGGCCGTTTGCCGATCACCGCATCGATGCTTTCCGGCTTGCCGGGGCCGTCGTCGTTGTGCGCCAGTTTCGCTGTGCGAACGATCGAAGCCTTGCCGTCCTTGTATTGAAATGCAGTGATGAAAGTGGTGCCGATCACCTGTTCCGGCGGGATGCCGTAGACCTTCTCGGCGAAGGCGCGCATGAAGGCTGTGTCGCCGCCGGAGACGATGTAGGTCTTGAAATCCTGTTTGCGCAGGTAGTCGAGCATCTCCAGCATCGGCTGGAAGATCATCTCGGTGTACGGCTTGCCGGTTTTCGGGTGACGGGCCTGGCTGAGCCAGGTCTTGGCGTAATCATCGAAGGCTTCGGTGGTCATGCCGGTGTGAGTGGCGCCGAAAATCTTCAGCAGGCCTTCCATGCCTGACGCGGCGAGGGCTTTGTGATCGCTCTCCAGCACCGCTTTGAACGGCTGGGTGGTTTTCCATTCCGGATGCTGTGCGGCGTTGCGCTTGACCTCGTCGAAGGCGAACAGCAATTCGAAATAGGCCGGTTGTTCGCTCCACAAGGTGCCGTCGTTGTCGAACACGGCGATGCGGTCGGCCGGTTTGACGAAGTCCTTGCTGGTCTGGTCGGTCACGGTCTGGACGAACTCGATAATGCTCTTCTTCGCCGGGCCGTCATTCCACGACGGCAGTGGCTCGTTGGCCTGGGCTAGCAGCGGCAGGGCAAGGCCAAACAACAGGGCGAGACCGAAACGTTGGCGGTGCAGGAGCGCAGTCGTCATGGGAAATCCTTCTCGTGAACGGGGTTGAGCGGGCGCAGGGCCGAGGCCGGTTTTGCGTGCTGCTGTGCGGCCTGACTGTGAAGCGTAGTCAATGATTCGCGCAGTTGAACGAGTGTTTGTCCGGTGCTCGGTTGGCGACCGTAAAGCCCGCGTAACAGGCCTTGCAGGCGCGGGCCGGCATCGACCAGTTTCAGGCCGAGCTGACTGCGGCGTAGCCACAGGTACAGCGCGCTCAATTGAGGGGGGCTGGCTTGCAGTTGCGCATCGATTTGTTGCCAGGCGAAATCGGGCGATTGCTGCCACGCCCTTTGTTGCGCCTGCCGGCGCGCTTGCCAGTTTTTTCTGGCGCGGCTTAGTACAGGACGCAACAGATAAGCGGCGCCGACGACTGCCGCGAGCACGGTCAGCCACAGCAGCCAGCGCGTGGAGAATTGCAGGCGATTCTGGCCCAGTTGCTTGAGGTCTTCGCTGATTGAAAACACCGGTTTGTAGGCAGTGCCTGCTACTGCCTCGAATGTCACCGCTGGCACTTGCGCGGTGTGAGATTGCCGGGTGCTGGTGTCCCACCACTTCACGTCAATGGCCGGCAAGGTGTGCGAACCGGCCTTGTCGATGCGATAGGTGACGCTGTCGATGCGCTGACCACCAAGGATGTCGCCGCGACCGTCATCGAGACTGGTGACCTGCGGGGTTTTTGCATAGCGGCTCAGGCCGGGGACATCATCGAGCGCTGGAATCGGCAGGGCCATCGCCAGCGCGCCGTCCGCTTGCAGGGTCAGTTGCCGGGTGATGCTGTCGCCGACTTTTAACGGCGTGGCTGAGTTGACGAGGGTTTGCGTGAGGCGCACACCGCTGGCCACCAAAGGTGTTTCCCCGGGTTGGAAACCGGGTGGCTGTGCTGCGCTGAACTGCACGGATTGGCTTTGCGCAATGATTTCAGCGGTGGCCTGACCGGGTGTAGCGCGCACAGTCAGAGAAGGGATTTCAAACGTGCGGGCGACGTTCGGGGTGATCCGGTAGCTGTAGCGCAAACCGCTGAAGGCCTGGCCGTCGATGGTTTGATTGAGGTGCTGGGCCTGACCGTCTGGGGGCACGACCAGGGCGCCGTCGAGTTTCAGTTCGGGCAGGGTGGCGGCGCTGGTGAACCAGGTGTCGGTGAGGACGTCGATTTGCAGTTCGATCAGGCCGCCGACCATGGCGCCTTCGGCGGGTTGCAGGTGGGCCTGGACTTTGAGTTGAGGTTCTGTGGCAAAGGCCTGGAGTGTGAACAGGCCACTGGCTAGACCAATCAGCAGAGCTGTGGTGATCCGGCGGGCCCCTTCGCGAGCAAGCTCGCTCCCACACGGGTGTTGTGTACGGCGCGAATCCCCTGTGGGAGCGAGCCTGCTCGCGAAGGCGGCAGGAGGGTTTGGAAGCTTCATGGCTTGGCCCCCACCTGATCCTGCAAGCTGAATTTCTGCTTGAGAAACTTCGCCGGCGAGGTGGTCAGGTTCTGCAACCATAAGGCATCGGACGCGGCCTGCTCAGTCTCCACGGCTTTGCTCTGGCCCTTGCCCGGGGCCTTGTCGAATTTCACCTCATCGGGTTTGGTCTCCGGGGCATTTTTCTCGGCACTTTCGGTGTCCTTGAGCAAGGCCTGCGCCAAGGCCAGATTGGCCGTCGCTTCGGGGAACTGCGGTTGCAGCCTCAAGGCCTGGGTATACGCAGCGATGGCCTCATCGAACTTGAAACGACGCACGTAAATGTTGCCCAGATAGAAATAGGCCTGCGGCGTATCGAGCCGGGCGAATGTCGCCAGTGCGAGGTCGTAATCGGCCGCGTGATACGCCGCGACACCTTTCCAGTACGGGTCGACAAACAGCGCAGCGGCTTGCGGCAGGTGCTCATGTTCGAACGCCCAACGGCCTTGCTGATCGCGGGTGAAAAACGCATCGGTCAACGCATTGGCCTGCGCTGGCGCGGCGGGCCAACCCAGGCCAATCGCCAGTGCCAGCGCGGGCATCCAGTTGACGCTCCAGCCCTTGCGCACGTTGCACAGCGCCAACAACAGCAGCGGCCAGCACAACCAGTAACCGGCATCTTTCCAGTGCAATTCGCGCTGTTCGGCGCTGGCACTCTGGAAGTGTTGCTGCGCGTGCAGTTCGATCCAGTCCAGGTCATCGTCATTGACGGTCAGGCTGCCCAGCGGTGCACTGAGTGCAGAGGCCAATTGCTTGAGTGCCGCCTGATCGAAACGGCCCAGTGCCGGGCGCCCGTTGGCATCGGTGCGCGGCTGGCCGTTGGCGTCGTGTATGACGCCGCCGTCCTCACTGCCAACCGCCAACACCAGTATTTGCAACGGGGTGTCGCCCAGACGTTTGTCGAGAGCGTCGAGTTGCGAGGTGTCGGCGCCGTCGGTGATCAACAGCAGACTGCCGGGTGTTTTTTCGGCATTGAGCAACCGTTTCGCCTGATCGATCACCGCGCCGACATCTTTGCCCGGCTTGTCGATCAGCCCAGTACCCAAGGCTTGAATAAAGGTGTCGAGCAGCGCCGGATCATCGGTCGGTGGCAACACCAGATGCGCGCTGCCGGCGTAGGCGATCAATGCGGTGCGGGCACCGGCGCGGCGCTGGATCAGGTCGTGCAGTTTGTGTTTCGCCGCTTCCAGTCGGCTCGGCTGCACATCGCTGGCGTCCATTGATGGCGACAGATCCACGGCGACAATCAACGGCGCACGATTTTCCAGAAAGTCCGGCCGATCCTGTTCCCAAGTCGGCCCGGCCGCTGCAATTGCGCCGATGATCAACAGTGCGCACAGCAGGTGCACCGGGCGCAGGCGCTGATGGTCCTGCGGCGTCACCAGCAGGTGTGGCAACAAGTGCTCGGCGATATTGCCGCGCAGGCGTCGTTGCAGGTCGCGACCGCGACGCCAAAGCAGCGGCAGCACGGCGCCGAACAGCGCGAGCAGCAGCCATAGCGGACGCAGGAAATGCAAGTCGCTGAGGTTGATTTCCATCTCAGGCCTCCTGCCGCTGACGGGCGAAGGCCAGGCGCACACGCAGCAACGCGCCGAGGTGGTAAAGCGCCAACAGCGCAACCGCCGCGCCCAGCGGCCAGTAGAACAATTCGCGCTGCGGTTGATGGCTGAGGGTCTTCACTTGATGCGGGGTGAGGCGATCAAGGGTGCTGTAGACCTGATCCAGCGCGTTGCGGTCTTCGGCGCGGAAGAACTGGCCGCCGGTGGTTTTGGCGATCTGTTCCAGCGCCGACAGGTTGACCTTGGCCTCACCGGACGCGCTCGGGTCGCCGATGCCGATGGTGTGAATGATCACGCCTTTGTTGGCGGCCATTTCTGCGGCGTGATCCGGGGTGATTGCACTGCTGGTGTCATTGCCGTCGGTGAGCAGGATCAGTACTTTTTCCTGCTCGTGGGCCTGATCGAGCAGCTTCAGGCTCAAACCGATGGCATCGCCGATCGCGGTATTCGGGCCGGCCATGCCGATACCGGTGTCGGCCAGCAGCAGCGACAGGCTGGCGTGATCGAGGGTCAGCGGCGCCTGCGGGTAGGCGCCGGTGCCAAACACGATCAGACCGAGACGGTCATCCTTACGTTTGTCGATGAAGCCTTGCACCACGTCTTTGACGGCAGCGAGACGATTGATTTTTGCGCCACTGGCGTTGGTGAAGTCTTCGGTTTCCATCGATTGCGAGAGGTCGATGGCAAGCATCAGGTCGCGCACCGGTTGTTGCCGTTCGATGGGTTTTTCCACGAATACCGGGCGTGCGGCGGCCAGCACAATCAGCGCCCAGACGAGGATATTCAGCAGCAGTTGCCAATGATTGCGTCGGCTGCCGACGATGCCGGGTGCTTCACCGACGGCGCGGCTCATCGCTGCGAAAAACGGCACGCGCACGGCGCTGCGGGCCTCGTTGTAGGCGGGCAGATAGCGGTAAGCCAACCAAGGTAATGGCAGCAGGAGCAACAGCCAGGGGTAATCAAGCTGCCACATGGTGATGCTCCATCCAGTATTGGCAGGTCTCGAACAGGGCCAGGCGTTGCGGCGCGGGGAGGGCGCGCAGGGTGCCGTCGGGGGCGTAGGCGAGTTGTGCGAGTTGGGCGCTGAAGTCTGCCGGCAGCGGTTTCTTGCTGTGTTGCTGCAAAAAGACTTGCCAATCCTCCCGCCCAAGCGCTGCAACCCCCTGTGGCAGCGAGCTTGCTCGCGAAAGCGGTGTGTCAGACACCACAGATGTTGAATGTACCGGCCTCTTCGCGAGCAAGCTCGCTCCCACAGGGTTTGCATTTCGCCGGAGAGGTTTGTGCATCGGCATCGAGAGCGCCACGCGCTTGAGCAGTTCCGGCAGTTCACGCAGGGCATTGAGGTCATCACTGCGACCACGCAACTGCGCCAGACGCGCCAGGCCCTCACGGCGATATGCGTCCCTGTGCCATTGGCGGTAACGCCGAATCCCGATCAACAACGCGGCCAATATCAGCAGGGTAAGCAACACCCACCACCCCCACGTCTGCGGCGCATAACTGACCGGCGTAGGCAGGCTCAGCTCTTTAAGCTGTTCGATGCTGGGGATATTCGGGTTCATCGCCGTGCTCCGGCGCTTTTACCTAGCTCGGCACGCAGTTGCGCATGAGCCTCTTCGGCAGTGCTGAACATCATCAGCGGCACCTGACTGCGGCGCAGCAGGTCGGCAACGTCTTTCAGCCGACCGCTGAGAAAGTCCCCCAGCGGTTGGTGGACGTTGCGTTTTTCCACCGCCAGTTCCACTTGCAATTCGCCTTGGGTAACCAGCAGGCGACCATTGGTTGGCAGCTTCATCGCCAGCGGGTCGTAGACCTGTAGCGCAATCACATCGTTGTGCGCCGACAATTGCCGCATCAGTTGCAAGGTGCGCTCGCCCGCTCCGGCGAAGTCGCTGACGATGCAGATCAAATGGTCGTGCCCGGCCAGGGCGAGGCAGCGCTGCAGGACCTTGTCCAGTTGATCTTCGTCTTCAGCGTCGGGGTTGGCCGCGCTGAGTGCCTGATTCTGCTCGGCAATACGGCTGAGCAAGGCTTCGACGCGTTTACGGCTGCGCAACGGCGCGATGCTGTCGATCCGCTGATCGTTGAACACCAGCCCGCCAACTCGGTCGCCGGCGTTGAACACCATCCACGCAGCCAGTGCCGCGAGTTCGGCGCCGAGTGCCGATTTGAAGCTGCGCTGCGAGCCGAAGAACATCGACATGCGCTGGTCGACGACGATCAATGCCGGGCGGTCGCGCTCTTCGGTGAAGGTGCGTACCACCGGTTTGCCGGTACGCAGCGAAGCGCGCCAGTCGAGGTGACGCAAATCATCGCCCGGCTGATAGCGGCGCAATTCATCGAAATTCAGGCCACGGCCACGCAGGCGCGAAGCATGGTTGCCGGCGAGGATGCTGCCCCGAGGCTGACGGGCAAGAAAACTCAGGTCACGGGCTTTGAACTCCAGCGCCATCAATTGCGCGAGAGAGACGTAGACCAGACCTTCGTCGTTCATGCCGGGATCGCCACCTTGTCGAGAATCCGATCGAGCACCTCATCGGCACTGACGCCATCGGCCACCGCGTCGTAGCTCAATTGCAAACGATGGCGCAGCACTGGATGCACCACCGCGCGCACGTTGTCCGGCGAAACAAAGTCCTGACCCTGCAGCCACGCATCGGCGCGCGCGCACCGGTCCAGGCCGATGCCGCCGCGCGGGCTGGCGCCGATGGCAATCCAGCGCGCGAGGTCTGCGTCGTAATCGGCGGGGTGGCGGGTGGCGTTGATCAGGTCGATCAGATAGCTGTCGATGGCCGGCGACACGTGCACGGCGCTGACTTCCTTGCGCGCGGCGAAAATCACCTCTTGCGACAGGCTGAAACCCTTGGCCGGTGTGGTGTTGGCGCTTTGGGCAAACTCCTCGTTGCGCAGCAGCCGCAGCACTTGGCTTTCGTTTTCGGCGCTCGGGTAGTCGAGCAGGACTTTCATCAGAAAACGGTCCATCTGCGCTTCCGGCAACGGATAGGTACCTTCCTGTTCGATCGGGTTTTGCGTGGCCACGACGATGAACAATTCCGGCAACGGGTGGCTGTTGCCAGCCACCGTAATCTGGCGTTCTTCCATGGCTTCGAGCAGCGCCGCTTGCACCTTCGCCGGCGCGCGGTTGATCTCGTCGGCAAGAATCAGGTTGCCGAACAGCGGGCCGGGCTGGAAACGAATTTCGTTCTTGCCTTCGACCTGATGCAGCACCTCGGCACCGGTAATGTCCGAAGGCAGCAAGTCCGGGGTGAACTGGATGCGGCTCATCTTCGCGTCGAGGTGTTTGGCCAGCGCCTTGACCGTGCGGGTCTTGGCCAGCCCCGGCAGACTTTCCAGCAACAAGTGACCGTTGGCCAACAGGCCGAGGAGGATCTGGCGGATCACCTGATCCTGACCGAGTACGGCTTCGGCGATACTGGCTTGCAGGGCGTTGAGGTCGGTAAGCGCAGTCATGGGGGCAGTCCTTTGTGTCCGGTCTAGAAAAAGGCCAGGGTCAGGTTGACGCTGAAGCCGTTGCCTTCAGGGCGGTTCTTGGTGTCGAACTCCGGCACCCAGCGCGCACTGATGTTGGCTTGCGCATCGGCGAATTTGCCGGCCCAGCCGATCACCGGGCCGGCGCCCACCGAGCGTCCGCGATAGCCGTGCAGGAAATCGGCAGTGTCGCCTTTGTCATCGGTGATCTGCTGGATGTAGCCGGCCGCCAGCCCAGCACTCCAGCCACTGCCCAATCCGTGGGTCCACAACGCATCGAGGGTGAAAATGTTGCCGTTGCGATAATCCGTGGCGCGGTTCTCGGTGTAGAACTCAAGCCCGCTGGATAGAGTGAATTCGCCACCCTTGCCGTCGAGATGCGTGAAGGCCACGGTCGGCATGAACGTGTAATTGTTCTGCCCGGGGTTGGCCAGCCGGTCTTTGTTGTAGGCCCCGGTGGGCACATAGATCGGCAGCGAAAACGCGATGTGGTTGAGTTCGTCGAAGTGATAACCGGCGGCAATCGGTGTGATCAGCGGGTCGGCGAACTGCGTGCCGGAATCACTGGTGCCGAGGGTCCGTCCACGAGGCCCGGTGATGGCCGCATTGATGTCGGTGTACTGCAGCGGGATGCCGATGGCGGAGGCGAAATTCCATGGCCCTTTGCCGGTGTCCCACACATGCGTCAGGTTGGTCATGGTGTAGGACACTTTCAGGTCGAGCCCGGTGCTGACTTCACCGGAAACCGGCGCGCCACGGCTGCCTTTCAGCGAGCCGTCGTACCAGATGCTGGTCACCGAGACCACCCAACCCGGTTCCGGCGGGACGATCCCGGCATTGGAAAACACCTGCTGACCAGTGATCGGTCGGCCGACACCGCCCTCCGCTGCGTAAAGCAGAGGACTGCCGATCATGCACAGCGCCAACAGCGGGCGCACAACGTTGGGCTTGATCATCAAAAACTCCGCTTATTGTTTTGAGTTGATCGGGTTGAGCAACGGCATTTTCCATTCACCACTGGCGACTTCTGGTTTCGGCAGATAAAGACGCAGGATCCCGTAGAACGGCCCGTTCGGAGCTGGTAGCCAGTTGGCCTGTTTGTCCTTGCCCGGGTTCTTGTGCTGCACATACAGGGTCAAGCCACCGTCGGCGTCGAGCGCGAGATCCGGCAGCATTCGCGAGTTGATCAGGTAGCGATTCAACGGATTGGCCACCAACAGTTTGGTCTTGCCGTCGTACATCGTCAGCGACCAGAACGCGTCCGCCGGGGGCAGGGCGCCCTTGTCGAAATGCAGGGTGTAATCGTGTTTCGAGGCATCGGCGGGTTGGCCGTCCTTGTCGACGAAATAGCCGATGTAATTCGCTTCTTCAGCGGAGTTGCCAAAGATGCCCATGTTGGCGCCGGCGTAGCGGTACAGGTAATTGCCCTTGAGGTGATCGCGGGTGCCGAAGAAATCCCCGCTGGGCACTTGATGGGTGTCGACCTTGTCTTTTTTGAACGCGGCAAATTCGGCTTTGGCATCGCTGATGCCGTCCTCGAGCGCTTTGCGTTGCTCGGCTGAGAGTTTCTTCAGGTCGAACGGCTGGCCAGCGCCGATACCGATTTTGCTGAAGCGTGCGAGCAGATCCTTCTCGACATCCTGCGGCGGGGTGAACGCCAGCATGAAATTCAGGTAACGAAACAGCTCCGGGGTTTCGCTCATGGTCGGCGTCGGTTTCGGCCAGCTGACCTTGGGTGCCGGGGCCGGGGCTTTTTGTTTGACGTAGTGACTGAGGGTTTCGACCTTGTAGCCTTTCTGGATCTGCTTGACCTTGACCAGGTCCTTTTCATCGAACAATTGCGTGCGATACAGCGCGTAGGTGATGTTGCTTTCGCTACGCAGCAGGCGATCGATGTTGACCGGTTGCTGACCTTGCCAGTCAGGCCCGGCAATCATGAAATGACCACCGTTGTTGCCGGTGCTGCGCGTGCCCAGATAGGCGAAGTTCTGCGTGTAGGCGTCGATCAGTTGCACCGAGTAATAACGGTGTTCTTCGATCGGCGGCAGGGTCAGGATCAGCGGCTCGGTGCGCAAGTCCATCCAGACGAAGGAGTAGGGCGTGTCGGCGTTGGGCGTGACAAACGCAGTGTCTTTGGCGGTGAAAGCCTTCGCCGTGTTGCCGATCTGGTTCAGCGGCGCCTTGTAGTTCGGGCTTTTGCTGTCGATGGCCTGGGTGTAGAGGGTTTTGTACATCTCGACCACCGGAAACCCGTACAGGTACGCCTCCTTGGCGATACTGCGCGCTTCCTGCAGATCGGCAGGGAAATCCTGGGCGCCGACGCCGCAACTGACAAACATCGTCATCAGGCTGTAACCGGCGGCTTTCAAGGCTGGGTGCATAGCGAATTCCTTATTTGCCGAACGTCACGTTAAGACCGGCATAGAGGGTGAACTGCGGTAGGCCATCGCCCTTGCGGTCGGCCGTCCACTGCGGCTCGACGAAGGCGTTGAGAATGTTGCTGCCGGACTTCCAGGCTTTGCCGACACCTAGGCCGATCGGGATGTAGTGCGTGTCGTTTTTCAGGTCGAAAGTCCAGGTGCCGGTGGAGCGCAGATACCAGCCTTTTTCCAGGTTATGGATGATGAAGGGCTGCAGGGTTGCGCTTTCGACATGGGGGCGATCGTTGTCGCCGGCAAACGAGCTTTGGTACTGCACCAGCGCGCCGAGCAGGCCGCGTGGTGAGGCATCGATAGCCACCGCAGCCAGACCCCCTTGCCACTTCCCGGTGCCGAGTTCGTCCCGTTCGGCGGTCGGCGCGGTGATCAACGGGCCCACGCCCAGTTGCACGCCTTCGGATTTAAGAATGAAAATATCGAACAGGTTCAGATCGCCGATTCCGGTGCTGTAACCCTTGTGCGGATCGGGGCGGGTGCTGATCGGCAGTGTGGCGCGAACCAGTTGCGGCACGCCGATGAAATCGTTCGGGGCAATCGGCAGGGTGCCGCGCAGCAACACGTCATTGGTGTGCGCGTTGCTGTCGTAGAGTCTGGGGGTGTAGTAGTCCTGCAGATTCGCGCCCGGTGCGACGTTCAACGGGTTGTTGCTCTTGTTCGAGTCCTCCGCATTATCCGCTTGCGCGTAACACGCAGCCGCTATCGAGCTCGCAAAAAAAAGAGTCTTCCCCACTCGATTGAACATCATCCCCGATTCCCTGGTGGCTTTTGGATAACTCGGCACTTCTCGGCCGTTACGGCGTAATCCCTTTCTTATCAAGCCTGTAGGGCACGTCTGAATGACGCTAGCAGCTAATCGGGAGTTAGCCAGTCGAATGGATTAATTCTTTGGTTTTGTCTACGGGTTCACAGGTGATTGTGTACCAACTATTCCATTGCTTACGGTGTAGGAGCTGTCGAGTGAAACGAGGCTGCGATCTTTTGATCTTGTTTTTTTAAATGCAAAATCAAAAGATCGTCCGATCGCGGTTCGAGCCTTCGGCAGCGCCTACCTGTGCGTATTTCAATTCGGAATGTTTAAAGGTTGTTTTGAATTTGCGGAACGTTCCCACAAGGTTTTCAGGTTGTCCGTCGGACGTCGGGTCTTTAGCCTGTGTTCGTCGCTGCCAAATCAGCGACCGGGACTGGAAACCCCGACGGGTATTAGTGGCGCGTACACGCCTTTCATAACGTATCCTTGCGCACTTCGAATGTGTGCACTCCGTTATGGCGGCTGTGCGCGGGAGACCTTCGGGTCGACCGGGTCGCCGCTGCCCGGGTTTCCAACCTGCGTACAGCTGCCACCTCTTCGTCCGGAAACCGAATGGGACAGCTCCAACTTTCAGCGGAGTTACACCATGAAAAAGCCAACCCCCAACCCCCCAGAATCAGACGCCGACAGCACATCCCCCTACGCCTCGGTCGACAGTAAAAAACTCCACGAAGCCGCCGACCGCGCCCTCGATTACTACCTCAATCCCGCCGCCCGCATCATGTCCCGCGCCAACGAGCCGGAACCCATGTACCTCGCCAA
>Ga0213828_1002302_pt1 | contig 14126 bp, 12 predicted proteins | sample MC6MC0897MG_FD_180664 | JGI IMG/M metagenome (GOLD analysis project Ga0213828, IMG submission 180664) | Enriched soil aggregate microbial communities from Iowa State University, Ames, United States - MC6-MC0897-MG | ecosystem: Environmental > Terrestrial > Soil > Unclassified | place: USA: Iowa...
TTGTATTTACCGCACCATTAATTCCGCCTTGCGCACATACAGAGTGTGAGCGTTTTACAGGAACTAATGAGAATAAATCAACTTCAGTACCAACTTCAGCTGCTTTAATCGTTGCCATCAGACCAGCTAGACCACCGCCGACAACAATTATTTTGCTTTTCGCCATGATTATTTCTCACTCCTCTTTAAAAATTGCAATGATTGAATGGACTCTATAGTATCTTCTATTAAATTAAACGAAAGATAAAATAGCAGCCACACCAACTACACTTAGAATTACGAAAATAATGTTTGTTACGTAAGTAGCAATCTTTTGAGACTGAGGAGATTGTGTAATACCCCAGCTTACTAGGAATGCCCATAAACCGTTTGATAAGTGGAAAGTTGCTGATAAAATACCAACAATATAGAATCCAAGCATAAATGGATTCGCAACGATATCTGCGATCATATTGAACTCAACATCTGCACCTAACGCTTTTTGGATACGCGTTTGGAAAATATGCCATGCAATGAAAATCACTAAGAATACACCAGTGAAACGTTGTAATGAGAACATCCAGTTACGGTATGTACTGAAACGCCCTGTGTTTGGTGAAGCAGTGAATGCAATGAAGACACCATAGAATGCGTGGAACAATAATGGGATATAAATAATTACCCATTCCATTACTAACAGAAGACTATGTGGAATTAATTCCATCTTACCTACTGCATCATTGTAAGCTTGTTCACCACCAACAGCAGTGAAGTTCATTGACAAGTGGAACATCAGAAACAGACCTACTGGAATGACACCAAGTAGAGAATGTAAACGACGCCATAAAAACTCTCGATCTTTCGACAAGACTGTTACCCCCCTTAGTACTTAAAATAGCACAGCAAAGAAGTCATCATTTTGTAAATGATACCTCATTGACTGTGTATTTCATCATGGTACAATATTATGACATGTTTATTGTACTCTCAAGTGCTACGAGCGTCAAGGCAACTCGGCGTTTTTCACAGCCCTTATTAAAGAAATAATCTAGTACGTGATGCATCGTTTTTTCTCGGAAAAGCCACCTTTACTTTATTAACGTCAAATTTTAAGAAAATTCTAAGAAAGAAGGATTTCAATGTTAAACACTTCATCTCCTACAATCTCATCATTTGGCTATGAGATAATTCGCGATCATATTCTATCTACCATTCTTGGCAAACATGAAGATGACGTCCTTTATTGGGCAGGAAAAGAGCTTGCTCGAAAGTTCCCATGTAAAAGTCAAGATGAACTTATCGCATTTTTCGCAGATGCCTGCTGGGGTAATTTAGAGCTTATGAAAGAATCGAAGGATGGACGTATATTCCAACTGACAAATGATCCAACAATTTTACAAATCGGTTTACGTAGCTTTAGACTTGAAGCAGGATTTATAGCTGAACAAATCCAGCAAGCAAAAGGTTATTTAACAGAATGCTATGATGAAAAGCGTGAAAAGCAACAAAACGTTATGTTTACAGTGAAATGGGACGTCAAAGAACGAATCATGCACACCGTTCCTACCGAATAAAATGAAAAGGATTGTCGTCCCAAATTGATGGATGACAATCCTTTTCTAGTTGAAAAACAAAATGCTTAAGGAAATATTTGTGGATGTTGTGACGTTTTTTAATATAAAGAAAAAATAGGATATGCCTTTTATTGACACATCCCATTCATTATTATACGTAAAGTGCCTGTTCTAAATTGAATTCATCGTGCAATGCATTTGCTGCACGAATCATTTCATCCTGAGGTACAACAACAGATACTTTTATTTCAGATGTACTTACCATTTTTACTGGGATACCTTCACGACGCAAACGATCAAACATACGGGCAGCAACGCCTGGATTAGATGCCATACCTGAGCCAACTATTGAGACTTTTGCTAAGCCGATTTCAAAATCAGCAAAACTAAATCCTAGTGATAATTTACTATCTTCTAAGACACGTAATGCTTCTGCAAACTCTTCTTTTAAAATGGTAAACGATACAGTCGGCTTTAAGCCATCTATTATTGCTTGCACAATGATATCGACGTTTATGCGATTTTTTGCAAGTATTGTGAACATATCTGCTAGCGAAGCATCAGAATAAGCATCATAACCAACCGTTAAACGAATAACATCTGACTCATAGGCAACACCACGAACTATTAAATTTTTCTCCATTCCAACTTCCTCCTTCAATAAAGTACCTACTGTATCTACTACGCTCGACCGAATAATAACTGGGATTTGAAATTTCTTCGCTAACTCTACAGCTCGCGGGTGTAAAATTTGTGATCCTAAGTTTGATAGCTCTAGCATCTCGTCATAGGAAATTTCTTTTAGCTTTTGTGCCCTAGCAACATGACTTGGATCAGCTGTATAGACTCCTTCCACATTCGTGTAAATATCTACGCGCTCCGCTTCCAATGCCGCCGCGATAGCTACAGCCGTCGTTTCCGCTCCGCCTTTACCGAGCGTCGTAATATTCTGTGAATAATTAATACCTTGTTCCCCCGCAACGATTACGATTTGCCCTTGTGCAAAATGCTCTGCTATTCGACTAACATCAATATCATCGATACGCGCATTGAAATACATATCATCAGTTTGAATACCTGCCTGCCAACCTGTTAATGACACTGCATGATATCCTTCTTCCTGCAAAGCAATCGCAACTAACGCACTTGATAGTTGTGAGCTTGTTGAAAGTAGTACATCTAGTTCACGCTTAGGCGCACTATCTGATAAATCACAAGCCATCTCTGCTAATTCTTTCGCCATACTCCTCATTCCCGCAGTTACAACGACAACATCATAGCCTCTTTCCTTTTCAGCTATCGCCCTTTTCGCAACATCTTGAATATGCTTTGTCGATGCTAATGCAGCACTACCGAATTTCATCACAATTCTCGCCATACAGATCATTCTCCTTCGTATTCAATCATTTCGCTGTCTCTAGAAAACTAAAAAAGGCAGCCCTCACATAACGTGAAAGCTGCCTATAACATGTACAATAATAGTTACTTGCGCATGTGAGATAGCTCTCCGAAACGTTTAGAATCGACAGTTTTACATTTATTAAATGCAAAACCAGCACAGCATCGGAAACAACGATGCTCCACTTCGGCAAGCTCCCCTTTCATACATTGTCACTGGACTTGTTCGCCCTCTAATGTACTACTCTTGAACCTCGCACCTCTATCATCACTTAAATAGTGAGTGTATTTAATTTTGCCTTAGCGAAAAAATTTGTAGTTTATATAGTTGAAACATCTACAATAAGCTAAGGAGCCGTATATAACATTGCTATTTTAGATCAATGTTATATACAACCTTAGCATATGACTAATCCTTTGACAATGACTCTTGTTGAAAAGGAATTCCATCTGCATTCATTTCACCACCTTCAGAGATGGGAGTCTTCTGTAGCTGACGCTTTGCTTTCGCTACAAAGAACTATCTGCTGAATGAAAATAAGCGTGAATATTGCTAGCTAGATTAGCAGGCATACCGGCTTCTTGTAACGCTAACTCACTTGCCTCACGAATTTTTTTGACAGAGCCAAAATGCTTAAGTAATTGCTGTTTTCGCTTTGGACCAACACCCTCTATATGATCGAGAACAGATTGAATGGCATGCTTCTCGTGCTGCTGTCGTAAGAAGGTAATGGCGAAGCGGTGTACTTCGTCCTGAATTCGTTGCAGTAGATAGAATCCATCACTTGTGCGCTTTAACGCAATTACTTCAGGTGGGTCACCAAATAAAAGCTGTGACGTATTATGCTTTTCATCTTTTGCTAATCCGGCAATTGGAATGACTAGTCCGAGTTCATCTTCTAATACTTCTCGTGCGACTTCCATTTGCCCCTTCCCACCATCAATTAGTACTAAATCTGGCAAAGGTAAACCTTCTTTTAATACTCGTGTGTAACGACGCCTTATTACTTCCTGCATTGCCCCGTAATCATCATGTTTGGCAGCTGTGCGTGTTTTGTACTTTCGATACTCCTTCTTTGCTGGTTTTCCATCGATAAATACAACCATTGCAGATACTGCATCTGTTCCATGCATATGACTATTATCAAAAGCTTCAATTCTTAAAGGCGTTGAAATACTCATAGCTTCACCGAGTGCCTCACATGCGCCTATTGTTCGTTCTTCCTGACGTTCAATAAGTTGGAACTTTGCTGCTACAGCAATTTCAGCATTTTTAATCGCTAATTCTACAAGTTCTTTTTTTTGCCCGCGTTTTGGTGTTAGCACTCGAACATCAAGTAATTCCGTTAAAATATCCGCATCAATAGATTGTGGGATAAAAATCTCCTTCGGCTTAATGTGTTCTAACTTGTCGTAAAATCGGCCAACGAACGTTAAAAATTCCTCTTCTGCCTCTTGATAAATGGGGAAAATCGAGACATCTCGTTCAATGAGCTTTCCTTGACGAACAAAGAAAACTTGCACACACATCCAGCCCTTCTCGACTGCATAGCCAAATACATCGCGGTTTGTAGTATCACTTGAGACGATTTTTTGCTTTTGCATAACAGTGTCTATATGAGCAATTTGATCACGAAACTCTTTTGCACGCTCAAACTCTAAATTTTCTGCAGCTGCAAGCATCTTTTCCTCGAGCTCCTTTTTGACCTCCTCAACACCACCATTTAAAAATTTCGTCATATCCTCAATCATATCGTGGTAAATTTGGGCATCAATATCTTTTACGCAAGGTGCTAGGCATTGTCCCATGTGATAATACAAACAAACCTTGGAAGGTAGTTGCACACATTTTCGGAGCGGATATAAACGATCAAGCAGCTTTTTCGTTTCACTAGCTGCATAGGCATTTGGGTATGGGCCAAAGTATTTCGCCTTATCCTTTTTCACTTTTCGCGTCGTAATAAGACGTGGATGTTTTTCATTTGTAATTTTAAGATACGGATACGTTTTATCATCCGTCAGCATAATATTGTATTTCGGATCATGTAGTTTAATAAGATTAAGCTCTAAAATTAAAGCTTCTATATTGGAGGATGTCACAATGTACTCAAAATCTTCTATTTCGCTTACAAGTCTCTGTGTTTTCCCTTCATGCGTACCAGTAAAATACGAGCGTACTCGATTTTTCAGCACTTTGGCTTTCCCAACATAAATAATGATTCCTTGCCGATCCTTCATCAAATAGCAGCCAGGCTGATCTGGTAAAATTTCAAGCTTTCGTTTAATTAAATCATTCATCGCCTACCAGCCCTCCTTTTTGTTAAAACTAGCGTTCGCTTTTTCTCTTTATTATATAACGAAAAAAAGCCGAGCACATCTATAGATGGCTCGACTTTTCTTTTCTTTCAGGATCAATTATGCCTCGGCATAATTGCGTCCGGAATCGGCTTTGTGCTTAGGCCAGCACGATGCAGGTCAGTTAGCCGTTATCGCATGGATGCGATGGTTTTAGGCTAACATCCCCTAAGAACTCCTTTCCGATTCCGTGACATCCGCCGGAGGCTTTGGGCCAACGTGATGTTGGTCACTCAGTCGTCGCCACAGGACGTGGCGTTCTTAGACTGAGTTCCTCTATTTCAGCGGGTGTTTGGACACCCCTGAAAAGTAGCTTAAATTTGCATTCATCTCCCATCTGTAAAGGTGGGAGACTTGTGCTGAAAGAAGTTAAGCATGTTTTGCGATAAATGCTTCTAACGCTTCTTTTGGTTGGAAACCAACAGTTTTGTCTACTAATTCACCATCTTTAAATAATAGTAATGATGGGATAGACATAATTTGGTATTGCGCTGCAGTACCTTGGTTGTTATCTACATCTACTTTTACGATTTTAGCCGCACTACCTGCAGCATCCATTTCTTCAAGAACTGGCCCAATCATTTTACAAGGTCCGCACCAAGCAGCCCAGAAGTCTACTAGCACTAACCCTTCTTTAATATCATCTTGGAAAGTTGCATCTGTTGCATGTACAATTGCCATTTGAAATCCTCCTTAAACTTACTATGCTTGTAGTATAGCATGGATAAATTCGCTAGAGCGAACAATCTGCCTAGTATGCATAATTTATGAAAAATTAGGTCGAAAAAGGTATTAGGTTGATTTGCTAATTAGCTATTTTTATTGAAAACGACCTTTATACACATAAGTTAACGTAATAAAGAGATAAATAGCTAATGTAATGCCTGTTACGATAATAGATGTTGTAAAAATAATACCAATCAAAATTGCACTTAACGCAATAATAGCGATCCAAGTTGTATAAGGGAACCATTTCACTGCATAAGCACTTGTTTTTTCCGGCTGTTGTTTACGCGATTTCAAATGCGCAATCGCAATAATTAACCAAATAAATAACACGGTGTATCCAAGTGAACCCATTAGGTAATCAAAGGCTTTGCTTCCCACAAATAAAGAAATGATTACGCCCATATATAAAGCTAAAGTACACATCAGTATAGCATATACTGGAACTTTTCTTTTTGATAAACGTGCAAAGATTTTAGGAACACGCCCGTCCACAGCTTGTGTATACAAAATGCGTGATGAACCATAAAGTCCCGAGTTCATTGATGAAATAATGGCAAGTAAAACAACTGCGTTCATAATATGGTCAGCACCAGGAATCCCAATCATTTTAAACACCATCACAAACGGACTTTCTGGTACCCCATTTACTTCATTCCAGGGAATCAAGCTAACGATAATAAAGAAAGGCAGTATATAGAAAGTCACAATGCGTACTAATGTACTGCGAACAGCTTTTGGCACTACTTTTTCAGGATTTTTCGTTTCGGCTAATGTAATACCAATAATTTCAGTGCCACCGTAAGAATAAATAACTACAAGCATTGCAGCAATTAACCCCGTTGATCCATTCGGGAAGAAACCACCGTGCTCCGTTAAATTAGAAAAACCAACAGCCGTATGATTACCAAAAGTAACAAGTAATAAAATTAGTCCCGCTATGATGAACACCACAATAACGGTAATTTTAATTAACGCCAGCCAATATTCCGTTTCAGCAAAAACTTTCACTGATAACAAGTTAATGGCTGTAACTAACACCGAAACGGCTAATGCAAGTATCCAAATTGGGTAATCTGGCAACCAATATTGAATAAAAATGGCCGCAACTATAGATTCTGCGGCGATATTTAAAACCCACATTTTCCAATAAATCCAATCTAGGAAATAAGCTGGATACTTCCCTAAAATGTTTTGAACTAAATCTCTAAATGTTCTAGCTTCGCTATTACGGACTGCCATTTCTGCTAGACCTTGCATAACAAATAACAGAATAATACCACCTATTAAGTACGCTAAAAGTACGGATGGCCCTGCCATATCAATGGCTGCACTACTCCCTTTAAATAACCCTGCACCAATGGCACCACCTAAAGCCATCATCGTAATATGTCGTGAGGTCATTGTTCTCTGTAATTTCTGATTATCCTTTTCCATTTCCTTACCTCCTAAAATGAACAAATATACTAAAGCGCTTGTTTACATCCGACAAGCGCTGGAGAGCCCGAAGCAAAAAGCAAGCGCTCCTCCACTTTTGCCTGAGGGATTGAAGTGACCTCGAGGATGTAGCATTTTAGCCTAAACGAAAATAAAAAAGGCATATCGTCTGTTCCTTCATTATCAAATGAAAGAAGAGACGATATGCCATAAGCAAACCGCGGTACCACTCTAATTGGTTCTATAAAAACCCTACTTAAAAACCTTGTAACGAAGGTTAATCGTCAAGTAAATAGAATAATCTGTTAATTCCACTTATCTTACCACTCCTAGGCAAGTTCAAAGTCTTATTGGACTGCGTTGCACCATCCCGCAGCTCTCTTCACCAAATAATGAGCTTTTACTACTCCTAATCTTTGCGTTTCAAAACATTATTTTCGAAAAATTTAAATATTACAAATCACTATACGGTCTAAAATTAACTCTGTCAACACTTTATTTTGCAATAACTTTAAAAACTCGAAAAATTCGAACACAAAAAAAAGCGGAGAAGATACATCTTCCCCGCACTAATATCAATTTCACCTTGGCGTAATTGCGTCCGTTTTGAATTGTGTCCGCACAATTCAAAATCCGTGACATCCGCCGGAGGCTTTATCTTCATTCAGCAAATTTGCTGAATGAAGATAATTTAATTATGCATTTACTTTTAACGCTTTAAATTCTTCAATTAGAAGAGGCACTACCTCAAATAAATCACCAACGATACCGTAGTCTGCAACTTTGAAAATATTTGCCTCTGGATCTTTATTAATCGCAACGATTACTTTTGAGTTTGACATACCAGCTAAGTGCTGAATTGCTCCAGAAATACCCGCTGCAATGTAAAGGTCTGGTGTTACTACCTTACCTGTTTGACCAATTTGAAGTGAGTAGTCACAATATTCAGCGTCACATGCACCACGTGAAGCACCAACTGCACCACCAAGTAAATCTGCAAGCTCTTTTAATGGCTCAAAACCTTCCTCTGATTTTACACCTCGACCACCTGCAACAACTACTTTTGCCTCTGAAAGATCTACACCCTCTGAAGATTTACGTACTACCTCTTTAATGATTGTACGAAGGTTTGTAATATCCACAGCAATAGAAGTTACATCTCCTGATTTACCAACTACTTTTTCTAATGGTGCAATATTATTTGGACGAATTGAAGCTAAAACCAAGCCGTCTTTTACTTTAACTTTTTCAAAAGCTTTACCAGAATAAATTGGACGGATGAATACAACATCATCACCAGCACCTTCAATAGACGTTACATCCGATACAAGACCTGCTTGTAATTTACTTGCAATTTTCGGCGATAAATCTTTACCGTTTGCAGTATGACCAAATACGATACCAGTTGGCTTTTCTTGCTCAATTACTGCTACTAAAGCTTGACCATAACCATCAGATGTATATTGTTTTAAATGTGGATGTTCCACAGTTACAACACGGTCAGCACCATATTCAAATAATGGACCTGTTAAACCTGCCACAGCATCGCCTAAAAGTACACCAACAACCTCACCACCATCTGCGATTTGCTTTGCAGCTGCAATTGCTTCGAAAGAAACATTACGTAAGCTTCCTTCACGAACTTCACCTAATACTAATACTTTTTTTGACATAGTATATTCCCTCCGTTACCCTTTAAGATTCGATTTGCATTTTCAGATGACTTAAACTACTTTAGCCTCTGAATGAAGTAGGTTTACTAGCTCTTTTACTTGAGCAGAAAGTTCGCCTTCAAGAACACGACCTGCTGCCTTTTGAGCTGGTAAGAAAATATCAACCGTTTCTACCTTAATTTCTACATCATCTTCATCGATATCTAAATCATCTAATTCAAGCTCTGCAAGCGGCTTCTTTTTCGCTTTCATGATACCTGGTAAAGATGGGTAACGTGGCTCGTTTAAACCTTGTTGAGCTGTTACTAAAAGTGGTAAAGATGTTTCGATAACTTCCGAATCACCTTCGATATCGCGTACAATTTTCGCAGATGTTCCGTCAATTTCAAGCTTAGTAATTGTCGTTACATAGTTAATGCCTAGTAAATCTGCAACGCGTGGACCTACTTGACCAGAACCTCCGTCAATGGCAACGTTTCCTGTTAAAATTAAATCAGGATCTTTATCTTTTAAATATTCAGCTAAAATATATGCAGCTGCGTTTTGATCTAATTCATCTAAATCATCTTCTGTATTAATCAGAACCGCCTCGTCTGCTCCCATTGCAAGCGCTGTACGTAGTTGCTTTTCTGCATCTTCGCCACCAATCGTAACAACTGTTACTTTACCGCCAGCAGCGTCACGCACTTGAATTGCCTCTTCAATTGCATATTCATCGTAAGGGTTGATGATGAATTCTGCACCATCTTCTTGGATTTTACCACCCGACACAACGATTTTTTCTTCTGTATCAAACGTACGTTTAATTAATGCAAAAATATTCATATATCCATACCTCCTGAAACGTTTTTTATTTCTAAGTAAACTTATAAATATTATATATTTTCAGTGTCGATAACGTCGATAACACTCTTTCAAGTCGCTATCGACACTGATGGAATATTATTTGCCAGTAAACACAGGCTCGCGTTTTTCAATAAATGCTTGAATTCCCTCTTTAGCATCTTCCGATACGAATACCGTGCCAAAGGATTTTGCTTCAGCCTCAATACCCTCATAAAATGAAGCATGCTTAGCATATTGCAATGTTTGAATAGCTGCTTTTAAAGCAACCGGGCTCTTCTTCGCAATTTTTTTTGCTACCTTTAGCGTTTCATCAAGTAATGCTTCATCTGCAAATGCACGATTCGCTAACCCCCATTGCACAGCTTCTGCACCAGAAATCGGCTCACTTGTAAACATCATTTCTGCAGCTTTTGCAACCCCTACGTATCGTGGTAGACGTTGTGTACCCCCGAAACCTGGAATTAGACCTAATTGTAATTCAGGTAGCCCTAATTTCGCAGTTTCTGTCACAAAGCGCAGATGACAACTCATCGCTAGTTCAAGTCCCCCGCCTAATGCGGCACCATGAATTGCAGCAATAATAGGTTTAGAGAACGATTCCACTCGCTCAAAAACTTGCTGACCATTGCTCGCTAGCTTCGTAAATTCATCCCCAGATTCAACCTCTGTAAATTCCTTAATGTCTGCCCCTGCTGAGAAGAATCGGCCTTCGCCATGAAGTACAAGGACACGTACAGTGTCATCATTTTCTACGGCATCTAGCACAGCATTTACTTCGGTAATGATTCCGCGGGATAATGCGTTTGCTGGCGGACGTGCAATCGTAATAATTGCTACTCCATCTTCTACTTTCCAACTTAGAAATTCCATTTCTCCACATCCTTTTAAGCTTTAATGCCGTTCAGGATTAATGCCTGAACCTTTGGAACCTGTTCTATCAAATCATATCGATAGTCATTCATAACCCATGACGTAATGGTTTCGTCAATTGTTCCAAATACCATTTGACGTGCCAATCGTACATCCATCGTTGGATTGAACTCACCTGAAAGCATACCGTCGATTAAAATTTGATCAAGTAATTGTAAATACTCTCTTAACACCGAATTGATCTTTAATCGTAAATCTCTGTTCGATTGTCGTAGTTCCAATTGTGTGACGGTTGCTAGGTATCGATCTGTTGCTAGAACATTAAAATGATTTTCTATCATTCGTGAAAGTTTGTCTTTAGACGTACTTCCATTTTCTATTATATCTTGTAATGACTCTACAAAAACAGCCATTTTTTCATTAAAGACAGAAATTAATATATCTTCTTTATTTTTAAAATATAAATAGATTGTTCCATCGGCCACCCCTGCCTGTTTGGCAATCTTCGATACTTGTGCTTGGTGATACCCATTCTCTGCAATAACGATGACAGCTGCATCAATAATTTGCTTATATTTTGGCTTATCACGTTTCACCTTTATATCACCACCTAAAAAAACTTGCGTACGTAAACATTCATGCTCAATCACTATGTTCATACCAGCTATCTCAAAATTGTTTCACTAATGACTTTGAGGAATGTGACGTGTTAACCTAAAAAAAATATGAAAATATGAATGGTCATTCATTCATATTTTCATATTATATTTTACAACTTTACTTGTCAATACTTTATCACGTCTTTATTTTGCTTCTTTATTCGCCAATTTCGTTTTTTCTTCATCCACTAAAGCTCGGCGCAAAATTTTTCCAACTGCTGTTTTCGGTAGTTCATCTCTAAACTCATAATAGCGTGGAACTTTGAAGGCAGCCAAGTGTTGTCGGCAATATTTATTTAATTCGTCTTCTGTAATCGAATATCCTTCTTTTAAAACAATATAAGCTTTTACTGTTTCTCCTCGATATGGATCCGGTATACCGGCAACTACACATTCTTGGATTTCCTCTCGTTCATATAGTACTTCCTCTACCTCACGCGGATAAATATTAAAACCACCTGCGATAATCAAATCTTTTTTTCGATCAACCACATAGAAAAATCCTTCTTCATCCATATAGCCCAGATCCCCAGTTAAAAACCATCCATCTACGAACGCTGCTGCCGTATCTTCTGGTCGATTCCAATAACCCTTCATAATTTGTGGTCCTTTTACAGCTATTTCCCCAACCTCACCGACCGAAAGCACTTCTACATCCCCGGTACGTAAAATTACTGATTCCGTATTAGGCCATGGTAAACCGATTGAGCCGATGACACGCTTACCCCAAATAGGCGTAGCATGTGTAACAGGAGAAGTTTCTGTTAATCCATATCCTTCTACCAACTTCCCTCCTGTTACCGCTTCAAATTTCTCCTGCACCTCTACTGGCAGTGAAGCGGAGCCACTTAAGCACGCTTTAATGGACGATAAGTCGTACTTTGTAATATCCGGGTGATTTAATAAACCAATATATAAAGTCGGTGCACCCGGGAAAAGTGTTGGTTTTTGCTTTTCAATCGTTTTCAACGTTGTTTCTACATCAAACTTTGGTAATAGCACCATTTTATTTTGCGTAAAAACAGATAATATCATAACGGTCGTCATACCATAGACATGGAAGAATGGTAGTATGCCCATAATCGTTTCATCACCATGAACACATCTATACATCCATGCATCACACATTGTTGTATTGGCAATTAAATTTTTATGAGTCAGCATAACACCCTTAGGAAAGCCAGTTGTTCCACCTGTATATTGCAGCAATGCAATGTCCTCTTCAAAATCAAATGGAATATCCATCATTTTGATTGGCGTAGAACGCATAATTTCTGTAAATAGATGATTTTGACCACTATGTTCAACCTTTACACTAAAACCGTACTGCTTTTTTTGAATAAACGGATAAACTAAATTTTTGGGAAATGGTAAATAATCTTTAATGGCAGTGACGATTACATTTTCAAGTGCAGTTTCCTTTATGATTTTCATGACGCGTGGATATAAAATATCCATCAATAAAATAACTTTCGCACCTGAATCAGCCATTTGATATTGAAGTTCACGCTCAGTATAAAGTGGATTTGTTTGCACAACAATCGCTCCAGCGTACATTGCTCCGTAGTAAGCGATTACACTTTGCGGTGAGTTTGGCAGCATGATAGCCACACGGTCTCCCTTTTCTATCCCTAGTGCTTGTAAATAGTTTGCGAATCTAAGCGCAGACTCATATAGCTCTGTATACGTCAAATCCTTACCCATAAAATGAATCGCCACTTTGGATGGATTCTTTTTATAGGCACGTGTCAAAAATTCTTGCACAGGAATTTCCTCAAACGTTAAAGACGATGGTACTTCTTCAGGATAATTTTTCAGCCATGGTTTTATTGTCATACGTTCACTCCCCTTTGTCCCAAACTTTATAAATACTTATTTTAATTATAATGAAAAAGAAATATAGTTTCAAACGTAAAATAGAAAATAAATGCATTTTCGATTAATTATTATGCGTTTCACAACATTTATATAACTGCATTTCTCAGGTTTTTGAATTTATATCCCTTATGAATACTCATTCATTCTTTCTTTTTTCATACAAAAGATTGAGGTGATATTCCTATATTCCAAAAATAATTTTTGAATGCTATCTTTTTAATAGATGAAAGAATATTAATAGATTTTAGTAGTATTTTGCGATGGTTTTGATTTGCTGATGATGTAACTTGATTTTTTCGAGGGGATTGTAGTCTTTTATCTAATTGGAGCGATTACACACTCAACCTGAGCAGTTTTTCTCTGGGCCAGAGCATTTCTTCACTCTTTTCCGTTGCTCTGACACTTCGATCCGTCGCTTTGACTCTTCTTTCCGTCGTTCTGACTCTTCTTTCCGTCGTTTTAGCTCTTCTATCCGGCGCCCCGGCCTCTTTCCGTCGCTTTGACTCTTCTTTCCGTCGTTCTGACTCTTCTTTCCGTCGCTTTGACTCTTCTTTCCGGCGCTCTGACTCTTCTTTCCGTCGTTCTAGCTCTTCGATCCGTCGCACTGGCCTCTCTCCGTCGCTTTGACTCTTCTTTCCGTCGTTTTAGCTCTTCTATCCGGCGCACTGGCCTCTTTCCGTCGCTTTGACTCTTCTTTCCATCGTTCTAGCTCTTCGATCCGTTGCTCTGAC
>Ga0213828_1002304_pt1 | contig 14120 bp, 14 predicted proteins | sample MC6MC0897MG_FD_180664 | JGI IMG/M metagenome (GOLD analysis project Ga0213828, IMG submission 180664) | Enriched soil aggregate microbial communities from Iowa State University, Ames, United States - MC6-MC0897-MG | ecosystem: Environmental > Terrestrial > Soil > Unclassified | place: USA: Iowa...
TGCCAGCTGTACCAGCGCAGCGGCGACATCTTCCTGGGCGTGCCGTTCAACATCGCCAGCTACGCGCTGCTCACCCACATGGTGGCGCAGGCCACCGGGCTCGGCGTGGGCGACTTCGTGCACACCCTGGGCGACGCGCACCTGTACTCCAACCACGTCGAGCAGGCGCGCGAGCAGCTGTCACGCACGCCGCGCGCGCTGCCGCAGTTGTGGTTGAACCCGGCGGTCACCGACCTGTTCGGTTTCCAGTTCGATGACATCCGCATCGACGGCTACGACCCGCACCCGGCGATCAAGGCGCCGGTGGCGGTATGACGGCGATCCGGCTGTCGCTGGTCGCCGCGCTGGACCGCAACCACGGCATCGGCCACGACAACCGGCTGCCGTGGCAGCTGCCCGATGATCTCAAGCGCTTCAAGGCGCTGACCCTGGGCAAGCCGATCCTGATGGGGCGCAAGACCGCGCAGTCGCTCGGTCGCGCGCTGCCGGGGCGTCCCAACCTGGTGCTCACCCGCAGCGGCCAGGTGCCGTTCGAGGGCATGCAGGCGGTGGCCTCGGTGGACGACGCGCTGGCCTTCGCCGTGGCCAGGGGGGCTGGCGAACTGTGCGTGATCGGCGGGGGCGAGGTGTATCGCCTGACAATGACCCAGGCCACCGACCTGCACCTGACCTGGGTGGACACCACGGTGCCCGCCGACACCCACTTCCCGCCGGTCGACCCGGCGCTGTGGGTAGAAGTGGCACGCCAGCACCATCCGGCCGATGCACGGCATGCGGCCGCGTTCGACTTCGTGGATTACACACGACGCCCGACGCGGCTTGCGCGGTAAACAATGGGCGCATGGCGATGCGCTGATTCAACCGGCGCCTCCCGTTTCGGTGTGCGCGGCGCGTCCTTGCAGTAGCCAGCGCTCAGGCGGGCGGCCGGTAATGGCCGATGATGGTGTGGGCGAACAGCAGGTCTTCTTCCTGCGTGCCGCGCGCGATGTTGTGCAGGATCAACGGGGTGCCGTCGCTGCGTCGTCGGTCGGAGACGATGCCCACGTGCAGCAGCCCGCTGCCGTTGAGCTTCCAGGCCACGATGTCCCCGGCGGCAAAGTCGGCCGCCTGGCGCGACGCCGGTTGCTGCCAGCCCTGGCGTTCGAACCAGCGCATCAGGTTGGGCACGCGGCGATGGTCGATGTTGCGGTCCGGCCGCGACAGCCCCCACAGCGCCGGATAGGCGCTGAACGCACCGCGCATGTCCTCGTGGATACGTTGCTGCAGGTCCAGGCCCCTAGTGCGCAGGGCGCGCACGATCACATCGGTGCACACGCCGCCGTCGATGGGGACGTCGCCACCGGGATAGCCCAGGACGGCATAGGCCGGGTCGTAGCGCACGGTCTGCCCGATCTGGCTGCGTGCGGCGGCCACCAGCGGCGGTGACGGGGGCGACGATGGCCGTGCGGCGGGGGTGGGGGTGGCGACCGGCGCGCTGGCGTCGGTCGCCGGGGTCGGGCTGCGCTGGCAGGCTACACCGGCCAGGGCCAGCAGCGCGGCCAGACCCACCCGCAGCCACCGCCCGGTACGCATCATGCCGGGGTGGGCGTGCTTCCGCCGGTGTCACCGGCCGGTTCCGGGTTGCGGCGGTGCGACGGCTGGCCACGCGGACCGCGTTCGCGACGCTGGCCCTGCGGCTGCCGCGGCGGGCGGCCGTTGCCCTGCGTCTCGCTGTCGCCGGCCGGACGCCGTGCCGGCGGACGCGGCGGCGACACGGGCCGGGGCACATCGCGGCCCGGCACCTGCACCACGCGCAGTTCGTCGGTGTCCAGCTGCAGCGCGGTGAGCTTGCCGCCCCACACCGCGCCGGTATCGATGGCATGCACGCCCTGGGTGATGGTCAGGCCCAGCGCGGACCAGTGGCCGCACACGATCTTCAGGTCACGCTCGGCGCGGCCCGGCACTTCGAACCACGGGTACAAGCCCTGTTCCTGCGTGCCGGGCGTGCCCTTGTCCTCGATCCCGATGCGGCCACGCGGCGTGCAGTAGCGCATGCGCGTGAACAGGTTGATGATCGCGCGGGAGCGGTCGTAGCCGGCCAGGCCGGGCGACCAGCTGGGCTTGTCGCCGTACATGTTGCGGAACAGCTTGCGGTAGCCGCTGCCGTGCAGCTGCACCTCCACTTCGCGGGCATGCTTTTCGGCCAGCTGGGTGGTCCATTTCGGGGCCAGCCCGGCGTGGATCATCATCCAGCCCAGTTCGCGGTCCACGTGCGCCAGCTTCTGCAGGCGCAGCCACTCCAGCAGCACGTCGCGGTCGTCGGCCTGCACGATGCGCAGCAGGTCCGGGTTGACCTTGCGCTGCTCTTCCTCGGTGCGGGCACCCACGGCCAGCAGGCTCAGGTCATGGTTGCCCAGCACCACCACGCTGCTGTCGCGCAGCGAATGGACCAGGCGCAGGGTTTCCAGCGACTGCCCGCCGCGGTTGACCAGGTCCCCGCAGAACCACAGGGTGTCCACTGCCGGGTCGAAGCGGATTTTCTCCAGCAACCGCTGGGTGACGTCGTAGCAGCCCTGCAGGTCGCCGATGGCCCATACACTCATGCGCGCGCCTCCATCAGTGCAGTGTGCGCGGAACGGTCAACACGAACGGCGCGATGGCGGCGGCGAACTCGGTGCCATCGTCGGCCACCATGTCGTAATGCCCCTGCATCGTGCCGTGTTCCGTTTCCAGCATGACACCGGAGGTGTAACGGAAGTCTTCACCCGGGCGCAGCCGCGGCTGCTCGCCGATCACCCCGTCGCCATCCACGTGCTCGATGCGGCCGTTGGCATCGGTGATGCGCCAGTGGCGGGCGACCAGGCGGGCGGCCACGCGGCCGTGGTTGTGGATGCGGATCGTATAGGCGAACGCGTAGCGCCCGTCCTCCGGCGTGGACTGGTCGTCGAGGAAGCGCGGAGCGACCTCGACCGAGATCGCATAGTGTGCAGCGTCGTTCATGCAGGCAGTTTAGAGAATGTCGTGCAGTTTGAGGTGAGCGCGCCATTGAATGGCGCGCTCCTTCAGGGAATTCGAGCGGTATTGCATGCCTGCGCCCGGTCAATGGCGCAGGGCGGGGCGATCATCCCTGCGGGGCGTCGTCGCCTGCCACCTGCGGAACGTTGGCCAGGGCGATGAACTGCGCCACGTCCAGCTGCTCGGCACGGGCATCGCTGCGCACGCCGGCGGCCTCGAACTGTTCGGGCGTGACCACCCCGTTCAAGGCGTTGCGCAGGGTCTTGCGACGCTGCCCGAAGGCGGCCCGGACCACATCGGCGAAGCGCTTGCGGTCGAGGATCCCGACCGTGTCCGGATCACGCGGCACCAGCCGCACCACGGCCGAGTCCACCTTCGGCGGCGGCCGGAAGGCGCCCGGCGGCACCACGAACAGCGCGGTGACCTTGCACCACGCCTGCAGCATCACGCTCAGGCGGCCGTAGACCTTGCTGCCCGGCCCGGCGGCCATGCGGTCCACCACTTCCTTCTGCAGCATGAAGTGCATGTCGCGGATCACGCCGGCGTGCTCCATGGCGTGGAACAGGATCGGCGAGGAGATGTTGTAGGGCAGGTTGCCCACCAGCCGGATCTGGCCGTCGCCGGCCAGCTCGGTGAAGTTCACCTGCAGCACGTCGCGGTGCACGATGGTCAGTTCGCCCAGCGGTTCAGCGGCGGCGGTCAGGGGCGCGATCAGGTCGCGATCGAACTCGATCACGGTCAGGCGCGGATGGCGGCGCAGCAGCGGCAGGGTGATGGCACCCTGGCCCGGGCCGATCTCGACCAGGCGGTCGTCGTCTTTCGGGTTGACCGCCAGCACGATCTTGTCTATGTAGCTGCGATCGGCCAGGAAGTGCTGGCCCAGCTGCTTTTTGGGCGGCGCGGTGAACCCGCCGGCCGAGGAGGAATGCGAGGAAGTCATGGCACCATCTTACGTTGCCGCGCCAGCCGGGCACACAGCGCGGTGGCAGCGAGGAGGCTGGAAGGGTCGGCGATGCCCCGGCCGGCCATGTCCAGCGCGGTGCCGTGGTCGACGGCCACCCGCGGGTAGGGCAGGCCCAGCGTTATGTTCACGGCCTGTTCGAAGCCGCTGTACTTGATCACCGGCAGGCCCTGGTCGTGGTACATCGCCAGCACAGCGTCGAAGCCGGCCAGCTTGGCCGGGAGGAACGCGGTGTCGGCCGGCAGCGGGCCGATCAGGTCCATGCCCTGGCCGCGCAGGCGCTCCATCAGGGGAATGATCAGGTCCAGCTCTTCACGACCCAGGTGGCCGTCTTCCCCCGCATGCGGGTTCAGGCCAAGCACCGCGATGCGCGGCGCGGCGATGCTGAAGTCGCGCTGCATGGCGGCGTGCACGGTGTGCAGGGTGCGCGCCAGGCCCTGCGCGGTGATGGCGTCGGCCACCGCGCGCAGCGGCAGGTGGGTGGTGGCCAGGGCCACGCGCACGATGTCGTTGGCCAGCATCATCACCACCTCCACGCCGGCCTGGTCGGCCAGCAGTTCGGTGGTGCCGCTGTAGGCAATGCCGCCCTGGTTGATCACCGCCTTGTGCACCGGGCCGGTCACCACGCCATCCAGTTCACCGGCCAGGCAGGCCTGACCGGCCTGCAGCAACGCGCCGATCACCGCGCCGGCATTGGCCGGATCGGCGTGGCCGAAGCGCGAGGGGACGGCATTGCGCACCGCGCGCACGCGCAGATCGCCCGGCTGGCGGGCGATGGCATCTTCAGGCAGGAGCTGCAGCGGCAGCGACAGCGCCGCGGCAGCGGCGTGCAGGGTGTCCGGGTCGGCGAAGGCCAGCAGCCGGCACGCGGTGCGCGGCTGCTGGGCAAGGCGGATGCAGAGTTCCGGACCGATCCCGGCGGGCTCGCCCGGTACCAGAGCGAGCTGCGGGATCATCGGGGCATCCTCAGGACTGCGGCGGCGTGGTGGTGGTAGTGCCGGTGGCGTCCGCGCCGGTACGCAGGTTGACGTAGGCTTCGCCACGCAGTTCCTGCAGGTAGCGGTTGTACTCTTCTTCCAGCTTGCGGCGACCGATGGTCTCGCGGATCTGGGCACGCTGGTTGTCGGTGGTGGCATCGGTCTGGCGCGTGGCAACGCGCTGCACGATGTGCCAGCCGGCATCGGTGCGGAAGGCCGGGCTCACGCCGCCGTCTTCCACGCCCGCCACCTGCTTGCCGAAGTCCGGGCCGAAGGCATCGGCCGGGAACCAGCCCAGATCGCCGCCCTGGCCCTTGCTGTTGTTGTCGTCCGACGCTTCCTTGGCCACGGCCTGGAAATCGGCACCGCCGGCAATGCGCGCGCGCAGCGTGTCGATCTTGGCCTTGGCCGCGGCATTGTCCTGCTGGTCGGTGATGCGCACCAGGATATGGCGGGCATGGTATTCGGTGATGGTCTGGCCGCTGGCGGCGGCGCTGGCGTCGCGTACTTCGACCAGCTTGAGCAGCTGGAAGCCGCTCGGGCCGCGGATCGGGCCGACCACGTCGCCGGCCTTCATCTGCGCCATCATCTGCGCGAATGCGTTGGGGATTTCATCCAGCGAACGCCAGCCCAGGTCGCCGCCTTCCAGCGCGTTGGGGCTGTCGGAATAGCGCACGGCCGCGGCGTTGAAGTCCAGTTCGCCCTTGTCCAGCAGCGCCTTGACGCCATCGGCCTTCTTTTGGCCGGTGGTGATCTGGTCAGCGGTGGCGCCTTCCGGCAGGCCGATCAGGATGTGCGCCAGGTGGTACTGGGTGCCCACCGAGGCCTGCTGCTTCAGCGCGGCATCCACTTCGCCCTCGCTGACGCTGATGCGGCTCTGCGCGAAACTCTGGCGCAGGCGCTGCACGGTGATTTCATCGCGGACCGAGTTGCGGAAATCGTTGAAGTCGATGCCGTCATGGGCCAGGCGCTGGCGCAGGGCGTCCAGGTTGGAGCCGTTCTGCTGGGCGATCGCGTTCAGGGCCTGGTTGAGCTCCTGGTCGCCGATCTTGATCCCGCTGCTCTGGGCGCGCGCCACCTGAAGCTTGACCAGCACCAGGCGTTCAAGCACCTGGCGGCTCAGCACGTCTTCCGGCGGCAGCTGGTTCTCACGACCGGCGTACTGCGCCTTGATGTTCTGGATCGCACGGTCCAGTTCGCTCTGCAGCACCACGTCTTCATCGACGATGGCGGCAATGCGGTCCAGCGGCTGGCTCTGCTGGGCCAGCACCTGCAGCGGTGCCGAGACGGTGGATACCGCCAGCAGGGAAGCGAGTAGAACGGGAAGGGTCTTGGTCATGGGATCTGATTCGGATCGTAGTCGTCGCGGTCGGCCCCGGTGTTGCTGGGCGGCACGAGATAGAGGTCGTCTCGGTAGTACCCGAGAATAGCACGGCGCAAGGTGCGGTCCGTGTTCTGGCCGATGGAGCTCAAGCCCTTGAGCACGAACTCGATCTGGAAGGAATTGTTCAGCTCGCCCTCGCGGTTGCGCACGTAGCGGCGGGCGATGGCGCGGACGGCCAGGCAGCAGCTGTCCCACTGCACGCCACCGATGATTTCCAGCGGCTTCTTGTCTTCGAGGGAGTAGTAATAGCGGCCCACCAGGCTCCAGCGCGGGCTGATCGGGTACAGGAAGGACAGGTCGACCTGTTCAAGCAGCGTGCGTTCTTCCTTGGTCGCGGTGACCGGCGCTGCCGCGTTGATGCGGTAGCGGTAGGTCAGGTTGACGACGCCGTCGTTGGACATCAGGTACCGCGCCCGCAGGCTGGCCAGGTCCTCCCGCTTGTACTTGGGATCCCACTGGTAGGTGGCCCCCAGCGTCCAGCGGTCGTTGACGGCGTAATTGGCATCGGCGATCCACGCCGACTTGCCCTGCTCGACCTGGGATTGCTGGCCCGGCAGGGTGACCCGCGAGTCATCGAAGTACAGGATCTGGCCGATGCTGCCGGAGAAGCGCTCGCGACCGGTGGTCTGGTCGATGAAGCGGGTGCTCAGCGCCATGGTCAGCTGGTTGGCATCGTTCTGGCGGTCGGCGCCGGTGTAGCGCGAATCGCGGAACAGCTGGCCCCAGCTGAAGGTGAAGTCGCGGGTGTCGAAGATCGGCAGCTCGCTCTGGTCGCGGTAGGGCGTGCGCAGGTAGAACAGGCGCGGCTCCAGGGTGTGCAGGAACGACTTGCCGCCAATGGTGGTCTCGCGGTCGAAGAACATGCCTGCATCGAGGCTGGCCACCGGCAGGCTGCGGCTGGGCGAGGTGTTGCCGCGCAGCTGGTCCGGGGTGGGATTGGTGATGCCGGCGGCGCTGAGATTCTGCAGGCGGATCTGGTCTGCCAGGCCCTGGTCCAGCTGATAGCCGGTGTAGCGGTAGGCCAGCGTGGGCGTCACATACCAGGACGGGCCGCTGAACGGCAGCGACACGTACGGTTTGACGTCCAAGCGCGAGCCGTTGAACTGCTGCACCACTTGGCCGGTACGCTCGTATTCCTGCTCGGGGCCGAACTTGACGTTGATGTCGTCGTGGGTGAAGCGCACCGCTTCCGCGTATACGCCGGTTTCTAGCCACGGCAACACCGGCTTGTCCCAGTTGAAGAATGCACGCGGCTGGCGTGCATACGGCAGCGAGCTTTCGGTCAGGGTGTAGTCGGTGAGCTGCCAGTAATCGGCCATCAGGCCGCCGGTCCAGTTCTCGCCGGTGCCGTAGATGCCCACCTGGCTCTGCAGGTTCGACGCGGTCACGCCCAGCAGCTTGCTGGAGAAGTCTTCGGTATACCGCTCGTCGCTGACCCAGGCGATATTGGCGCGCGCCTGCCAGTTGGCATTGATGTTGTGGTAGCCCTCGAACTCGACCCGGCCACGATCCTTGTCACGCAGCTTGTCGTTGGGCAGGTAGCCGGTCAGCAGGGTGCCGCGGCCACCGTCGTAGAGATAGCGGAACTCGTTGTCGAGCATCAGACCGCGCTTGCTCATGTAGCGCGGGGTCAGGGTGTCGTCGTAGTTCGGCGCCAGGTTGAAGTAGATCGGCTGGGCGTAATCGAAGCCGTTGCGCCCGGAAAGGCCCAGCTGCGGGTACAGCAGGCCGGTCTGGCGGCGGTCGTCGATCGGGAACTTGAAGTACGGCGCCCACAGCACCGGCACCTTGCCGATCCGCAGCACGGCGTTGCGCGCGGTGCCGAAACCCTCGTCGTTGTCCACTTCGATCTGCGGTGCCGACAGCTTCCAGACCGGCTGGGACGGGTCGCAGGTGGTGTAGGTGGAGCGGTGCATCTGCCCGACCGCACCCTGCAGGTCCACCGATTCGGCGCCACCGTTGCCACGGCGATCGACCAGCTGGTACTGGATGTCGCTGATCTTGTGGGTGTCCGCTTCCTGGTTGCCTTCGGCCCGCTTGGCCACCATCCGGATCGAGGAGTCCTGGTAGCGGACGTTGCCCTCGGCGATGTAGTTGCCGCTTTCGGTGTCGAAGCTCAGGTGGTCGGTGCCCAGGAACTGGTCGCCGCGCTTGAGCGCGACGTTGCCCTGGTATTGCGGCACCGTGGACGTGCCAAACAGCTGGTCGCCCTCGATGTCGGTGTCCTGCTGGTCGCGCGTGGCAGCGGCGGCCTTGTCGGCTTTGGGGGCATCATCGAAGACGGGCAGGACATCGGTGGCCGGGCACAGGCCCCAGTTCACCGGTTTGTCGTCGGCCATGGCCGGCAGGCAGATGGCGATGCTCAGGGGGAGAGGCAGCAGGCGGAGGGCTCGGCGCACGCGGGAGTCGGATTCGGGGGAAAACGGATCGTAGCTTGCCCCATCCCTTGCATAGGGGCAATGAAGGCCTTGCCCGGCCGAGGGTTCAGGTTCATGCGCGGCCCGGGGCCGCGCAGGGGCTCAGCGCAGCTGGCCGACGTGGGCCACGCTGCACTCGGCCAAGGCCTGCAGGTCGTATCCGCCCTCCAGCATGGACACCACCCGACCACCGCCATGACGCCGGGCCAACCCGCGCAGCTCGGCGGTGATCCAGGCGAAATCGTCGGTTTCCAGCATCAGGTCGGCCTGCGGATCGCGCAGATGCGCGTCGAACCCGGCCGAGATCAGCAGCAGCTGGGGGCGGAAATCGTCGATGGCCGGCAGCATTTCATCGGCCCAGGTGTTGCGGAAGCGGAAGCCGCCGCTGCCCGGGGGCAGCAGGATGTTCATCAGGTTGCCGGCACCGCGGTCGCGGCGCAGCCCCGAGTTGGGGAAGAGCCCGGCCTGGTGGGTGCTGTAGTAGGCAACGCCGGGGTCGGCGATGAAGATGTCCTGGGTGCCGTTGCCGTGGTGCACGTCGAAATCGACGATGGCGATGCGTTCCAGGCCGTAGCGGTCGCGCGCGTAGGCGGCGGTCACGGCGATGTTGTTGAGCAGGCAGAAGCCCATCGCGGTGGTGGCGGTGGCATGGTGGCCGGGCGGGCGCACCGCGCAGAAGGCGACCGGGTCATCGCCCAGCATCACCGCATCCACCGCGGCCACGCCGGCGCCGGCGGCATGCAGGGCGGCGCTGGCCGAGCCGGGCGAGGTCAGGGTGTCCATGTCGATCTGGCGCAGCGGCTCGGTCTGGGCCTTGAGCACCAGGTCGATCAGCTCGCTGTCGTGGACGCGGGCCAGCTCGCCGAGCTTGGCCGGCGGCGCCTGGCGCCAGTCCAGCTGGTCGGGGAAGGCGGCGTGCAGGGCATCGAGCACCACCTGCAGGCGCTGCGGGGATTCGGGGTGGCCGCGGCCGGGATCGTGTTGCAGACAGGCAGGATGGGTAAAGACCAGCATGCGGGCAGGGGTTCCGGTGGGGCGGCGGGGGGGCTCAGGCGTGGCGGCGTTCGTGCCGCCACACCACTTCGCCGTGCCCGTCGGCGCGGGCCAGCACCCGGGCCAGCACGAACAACAGGTCGGAAAGGCGGTTGAGGTAGCCGATGGCTTCGGCGCGCACCGGTTCCAGCCGCGCCAGGGTCACCGTTTCGCGCTCGGCCCGGCGCACGATGGTGCGGGCCAAGTGGCAGCGGGCGGCGGCCTCGCCGCCGGCCGGCAGGATGAAGTCCTTCAAGGCCGGCAGGTCGGCGTTGTAATGGTCGAGCTGGCGCTCCAGTGCGTCGATGTCGGCGGCCTGGATGGCGGCGTGGCCGGGAATGCACAGCTCCCCGCCCAGGTCGAACAGCTGGTGCTGCACGGTGGTCAACAGCGCCCGCACGTCGTCGGGCAGGGCGACCGCCAGCAGCACGCCCAGCGCCGAGTTGGCTTCGTCCACGGTGCCGTAGGCGTTGACCCGCTGGGCATCCTTGGGCACCCGGCTGCCGTCGCCGAGCCCGGTGCTGCCGTCATCGCCGGTGCGGGTGTAGATGCGTGAAAGCCGGTTGCCCATGCGTGCCGACCGCTCAGCGCAGGACGTCGTGGCGCGCCTGCAGCAGCTTGACGACCTGTTCGGTGGTCAGCTGCAGCGCGGCGGCCAGGCCGACATAGATCGCGGCGGTACGCAGGTAGGGCACGAACCAGTCGGCGTAGTTCTTCAGCCAGCCGGCCACGGTCGGGTTGGGCACCCTGTCGCTGCTCCAGTAGAACCCGCCCTGCGCGAACAGGTGGCAGACCGCTACCGCGGCCACCAGCAGCAGGGCCGCCTTGCCCAGCGTGAGCCACTGGGCGCCGTGGTACCCCTGGCGCAGCAGCATGCCGCCGGCCCACAGGGAGAAGTACGCCGGCAGCAGCATCCAGGTGCCGGGCGAGACGCAGTAATGCTGCAGGTACTGCTGGCCGCTGCTGCGGATCACCAGGATATCGATCACGATGGCCAGCGCCATCAACAGCGGGAACGCCCAGCGGGTCCAGCTGCGCAGGTAGAACCCGCCGATGAAGAACACGGCCCAGGAGGCATCCGGGATCGCCATGAAGTGATTGACCCGGGTGGCGGCCATCAGCAGTACGAGCACGGACAGGACGAAGGCGCGTTGGGCGGTGGTGGACATGGCAGCCACGGGAAAGGGTCAGGCATTCATTCTAGCGCCTGCTGCGGCAGGCCGCCGCACGCGCCGGGAACGGCCCAGCGCTTATCATGGCGGCATGAGTGAACGACATGACGTAGTGATCGTGGGCGGCGGGCTGGTCGGTGCCAGCCTGGCCATTGCGCTGGACCGCGCCGGCCGCGACGTCGGGCTGGTCGAGGCCACCCCGGCCGGAACCCTGCCGACGGTGTTCGACCAGCGCAACCTCAGCTTCGCCGCGGCCACGGTCAACGCCCTCACCGCGTTGGGCGTGATGCAGCGGCTGGGCACCGCGCCCGGCGCGATCACCCGCATCCATGTCAGCCGTGCCGGCGATTTCGGCCGGGTGCAGATGGACGCCGCGCAGTACCAGCGGCCGTGGTTCGGCCAGGTGGTGGTGGCGCGTGATTTCGGCACCGCGCTGGAAACCTGCCTGCAGGCGCTGTCGCACCTGACCCGCTACCGCCCGGCGCGCTTCGTGCGGCTGGGCGCCACCGTCGACGGGTACCGCCAGGTGTTCATCGCCGACGACAGCGGCGAGCGCTGCCTGCTGGCGCGGCTGGTGGTGGGTGCCGACGGCACCCGCAGCGGCGTGCGCGAAGCGCTGGGCATCGGCGTGGACGAGCACGATTTCGAGCAGACCCTGTTCGTGTCGCGGGTGCGTGGCGCGCGTGCGCCGGACGGGACGGCCTATGAGCGCTTCACCGACACCGGCCCCACTGCGCTGTTGCCGCGCGGGGATCGCCACTTCGGCGCGGTGCACGGGGTGGCCCGTGACCAGGCCGCGGCGGTCCAGGCGCTGGACGATGCGGCATGGCTGCAGCGCCTGCAGGACGCGATCGGCTGGCGCGCCGGGCGGCTGCTGGAAAGCGGCCCGCGCAGCGCCTACCCGCTGATCCAGGTGCTGGCCCAGGCGTTGGTGGGCGAGCGTGCCGTGCTGCTCGGCAATGCCGCGCAGACCATCCACCCGCTGGGTGCGCAGGGCTTCAACCTGGGCCTGCGCGACGCCCTGACCCTGGCCGAACTGGTGGCCGATGCGCAGGATCCGGGCAGCGACGCGCTGCTGCAGGCGCACGTGGCACGCCGCGCCGAAGACCGCGCGCAGACCATCGCCTTCTCCGGTGGGCTGGCCCGGCTGACCAGCAATCGGGCACCGTTGATGCGGCCGTTGCGCAGCCTGGGGTTGCTGGCCGCACAGGCCACCCCGATGCAGTCGATGCTGGTCGGTGGCGCGATGGGCTTCCGTGGCGAAGTACCGGCGCTGTGCCGTGGAGCAGGCGCATGAGCCGGCGCGCGCGCGATGTGATCGTGGTGGGCGGCGGCGTGGTAGGCGCGGCCTGTGCGCTGGCCCTGGCCGACACCGGCCTGCAGGTCACTCTGGTGGAAGGCCGCGAGCCGGCGCCATGGCAGCCGCAGCAGCCCGACCTGCGCGTGTATGCGTTTGCGCCGGACAACGCGGCCCTGCTGGCTGCGCTCGGGGTATGGCCGGCCGTCACCGCCGCGCGCGCCTGTGCCTACCGACGCATGCGCGTGTGGGACGCTGGCGGCGGCGATGAACTGCGCTTCGATGCCGACCAGCTCGGTCGCGAACAGTTGGGCTGGATCGTGGAGAACGACCTGCTGGTGGACCGCCTGTGGGCGGCGCTGCCGGCGGCCGGCGTGCAGGTGTGCTGCCCGGCGCGGGTGGAAGCGCTGGAGCAGGATGCCGACGGCGTGCGCCTGCGGTTGGAGGATGGGCGCCGGCTGGAAGCATCGCTGGCCATCGCCGCCGACGGGGCCGAATCCACCCTGCGCCGCCTGGCCGGGCTGGAGGTCAGCCGCCAGGACTATGGCCAGCGCGGCGTGGTCGCCTACGTGGACAGCGAGAACGACAACGAAGCCACCGCGTGGCAGCGCTTCCTGGTCACCGGGCCGCTGGCCGTGCTGCCGATCGGGGCCCGCCGCAGCTCGATTGTCTGGACCCTGCCCGATGCCGAGGCCGAGCGTGTGTTGGCGCTGGACGAGGCGGCCTTCGGGCGTGAACTCACCCAGGCCTTCGCCGGGCGGCTGGGGGCGATGACCCTGGCATCGCGGCGTGCGGCCTTCCCGCTGCGCCGCCAGCTGGCCACCGGCTACGTGGCCGGGCGCGTGTTGGCGTTGGGCGATGCCGCGCACGTGGTGCACCCGCTGGCAGGGCAGGGCGTCAACCTGGGCCTGCGCGACGTGGCCGCGCTGCGGACGCTGGTCCTGCAGGCACAGCAGCGCCGCCAGGACTGGATGTCACCGCACCGGCTGCAGCGCTGGGCGCGTGAACGGCGTAGCGAGAACACCGTGGCCGCGTACAGTTTCGATGCGATCAACACCGTGTTCTCCAACGACGAACTGCACCTCACCCTGGCCCGCGGCCGGGTATTGGGGTGTGCCGGCAAGCTGCCGCCGCTGGTGTCGATGTTCTGGAAGCGCGCCGCCGGCGTGTAGGGCGTCGCCGTCGGAACGTCTGCGTGCAGCCGGGCAGAGCCCGGCTCTACGTGGCTTGCATCAGGTCGTCGTAATGTCGGCAACGTGCCGCCGGGCCGACACGTGCGGCGGGCTTCAGTCGGTCAGCCAGCCGGCCAGGTCCGCGCGGTCCAGCTTGCCGCGTCGCTTTGCATCCAGGGCGCCGAACTCATCGGCCAACGCCGGGTTGGCCTGTGCTTCGGCGCGGCTGATGAAGCCGTCACCATCGGTGTCCAGCGTTGCGAAGGCGAACCGGTACTGGCCCACCACGCTCACCGGCTGTACCGACCGTACCGTCACCGCCGCCTCGCCCGCCGGCGCCGGCAACGTCACCTGGTGGGTCACCCGGCCCTCGGACAGCGACTGGGTGCGCACGCTGGCGGGTACATCGCGCAGCGGTTCGCTGATCGCCGGCGACGGCGTATAGGCCTGGGCCAGGGCGAGCGAGGGCAGCAGGCACAACAGCAGGGACAGGGCAGGGCGACGTTGCATGCAGACTCCGTGTTTGACGTGGGCGGGTAGCGCCGGGGCATGCCCGGCTGTACCGCGTTGATCACCGCAGCGGCGAGGCCAGCACCGTGATTTCCTCACGGTCGTGGTACAGCTGCTTGGCCCGTACCACCAGCGGCTTGCCGGCCTGTTCCTGGAACAGGTCCAGGCACAGGCGGGTTTCGTCCCAGCGCTTCTTCATCGGCA